>Ga0209443_1002767_pt1 | contig 10229 bp, 5 predicted proteins | sample LauGreBMM110DCMD_2_FD_187571 | JGI IMG/M metagenome (GOLD analysis project Ga0209443, IMG submission 187571) | Freshwater lake microbial communities from Lake Michigan, USA - Su13.BD.MM110.DCMD (SPAdes) (version 2) | ecosystem: Environmental > Aquatic > Freshwater > Lake | place: Lake Michigan... | reverse complement strand
GCGGTTCTGAGACGGAATATAACGTCGGTGGCAACGCCCGCCACGACTTCACCTTGGCCGGCGCTCGGCCCGCCTTCGTGAAATTTGGCGCCCAATTCCGGGCCAAGGAAAAGATTCAGGAGGTCGAGCAGTATAATTTTGCCCAGCTTCCAAGTTACACCTTTGCCTCGCTGGCCGAGCCCCAGACGGCGGATGATTACTCGTATCTCACCGGCCCACGCCTCAGCGCGGCGAAGTTCACGTCGGCATTCATCGACAATCAAAGCGCGTTCACCCGCACCCGCGATCTGATCTCGAGCTCGCAGGCGGACTGGACCACCAACGAAGACGTTCTCGCGCTTTACGGCATGGGTGGGGTCACCGTTGACCGCATGAATTTTTCTCTCGGCGCCCGCTATGAGCGCACGGAGTTCGAGACGCGCGGCAACCAGATCAAGACCACCGGCAGCGCCATCGCGGTCACGCCGGCCAGCGTGAGCCGGTCTTACGATAATTTCCTGCCGGGTCTCTATCTCACCTACAATCTCTCCAAAAAGACCGTCCTGCGCGCTGCCTGGAGCAACACCTTCGGCCGGCCCACGTATTCGCAGACCTCGCTCTCGCGCAACGTGAGCGACGACAGCCGTCTCGTCACCGAGTCCAACCCCGGTTTGAAGCCGCTCACCTCGATGAACTACGATGCGTCGATCGAACACTACTTCTCGTCCCTCGGCTCGATTTCCGCCGCCGTGTTTCGTAAGGACATCAAGAATTTCACCTATCAGCAGACCACCCCCGGAGCCGACCCCGCGACTGGCTACGGTCTCAGCACCTTTGTGAACGGTCCCAAGGGCGAGATCACCGGTCTCGAACTCGCCTACCAGCAACAGTTCAACCGGCTGCCCGCGCCCTTCGACGGTCTTGGCTTCCTCGCCAATTACACCGCGACCTCCTCCTCCGGGACGTTCCCCAATCGGCCCGGCGAAAAACTGCCGTTCATCGGCCAATCGAAGCGCATCGGTAACCTCGCGCTCACCTACGAGAAAAAGGGCCTGTTCCTCCGTGCCGCCGTCAACTTCCGCACCCCTCGGCTCCGCGAAGACGAGCCTCTCGGTTCGAATGCCTTTGAAGACCGTTACGTCGACAATTTCACGCAGCTCGACCTCACGGGTAGCTACAAATTTAGCCGCCAATGGGAGGTCTTCGGCGAAATCCTCAACGTGACCAACGAGCCCTTCCGCGTGCGCTTTGGCGAGAACGTCAGCCGCTTCGTTCAGTTTGAGGAATACGGCGCCACGGCCAACTTCGGCCTTCGCTGGAAGCTCTAATCCCAGCGTCCCTTAATTTCTGGACGTTTGTCATTGCGAGGTGCGCGAAGCGCGCCGCGGCGATCCAGTTGGATTGCTTCGTCGCGGCGCTTCTCGCAACGACAGGCCGTTTATCAATGGACGTTGGTATGAGGTTGGTCCTTGGTCGCACGGGCTTGTCTCGCCCATGTTGATGCCCCGCGGGCTCGACATCCGAGGCAGATTTCAAACTGCCTTCCACCGATGAAAATCGCCCGCCTCCTCTCGCTCTGCTCGCTACTCGTCGCTGGCTGCGCTGACCGCATCTTGCCCGATCCTGACGCTACCAACGTGGTGGTGAAGCCCCGGGTCGTGACCACGGCGCTCGCCCATGACACCGATGATCCCGCGATCTGGATCAACCGTGCCGACCCGGCGAGAAGCCTCGTCATCGGCACCGACAAGGACACCGCCGGCGGACTCTACGCTTTCGATCTCGCGGGCAAAATCGTGCGCCAGACGCCGACCCTGAAACGCCCCAACAACGTCGATATTCTCACCGGCATGATGCTTGGGGGGAAGCCCGTCGACATCGCCGTCACGACGGAGCGCGAAGAACAGCGCTTGCGCGTTTTCAGCCTGCCCGATCTCGCGCCGTTGGACAAAGGCGACCTCGTCGTCTTCGACGGTGACCGCACGCGCGGCCCGATGGGAGTGGCGCTCTATCGTCGCCCCGGCGACGGCGCGGTGTTTGCGATCGTCGGCGGGAAAAGTGGTCCGGCCGACGGCTATTTGTGGCAGTACCGGCTCGAAGACGACGGCACTGGCAAAGTGAAGATGACCAAGGTCCGCGCCTTCGGTCGTTACAGCGGGAAAAAAGAAATCGAAGCCATCGCGGTCGATGCCGAGCTGGGTTATGTCTATTGCAGCGACGAACAATTTGGCCTGCGCAAATACCGCGCCGACCCTGCGGCGCCCGATGCGGCGGAGGAACTCGCGCTCTTTGGTACCACGGGTTTTGCGAGCGACCATGAAGGTATTTCGATCTACCCGCAGGCGGGCGGGCAGGGCTATATTCTCGTTTCGAATCAACAGGCCGACTCCTTCCGAATTTTCCCAAGGGCGGGGACACCGGGGAAGCCGCACGATCATCCGCTCTTGGCGAGCGTGCGGGTGAGCAGCCGGGAGAGCGACGGCAGCGAAGTCACGGCCGAGGCGCTACCCGGATTTCCGGGCGGACTCTTCGTGGCGATGAGCACCGACCGCACGTTTCACTACTACGCGTGGGCCGACCTCGCCGCCGCCGCGAAGTTGAAGTGAGGGCTTTCGTCGAACGGTAGCTCTATGTGGGATCGCGTTCGGCGCCCAACGCCGAGCCTGCGGGCCGGAATGCGTGGGAGCTGACGCCCAAAGGCAAATCGCCGCGCTGGGTCTTTTATTGGCGGTGAATTTCACCGGTTTGTAGCCGGTCAACACCCGTTTCCATTTGCACGCCCGCACGGCGGGGCCTAACTCCGGTCCATATTCGATTCCGCCGCTATGAACTTTGCCACCCTCCTCAAGACCCTCGTCATCCTCGCCGTGCTTTTTGTCATGCTCTACGTGGGCATGAACAACACCCACGAGATCAACTTCTTCTTCCCCATCGCCGGCACCACGGCGAAAAAGCCGATCTACGAATCGGCCGCGCTCATCTTTTTTGGCATCTTTGCCATCGGCGTGCTCGCCGGCACCATGATGCATGGTGGCGGCAAGGGCGGTGCCGCCAAGAAGAGCAGCAGCGACCGGAAGGATAAGTAAGCCGAGTTCGTTGTAGAACCGACCGCCGGTCGGTTACTCGGAGCCCGATCACCGGTCGGATCTACACCGCGTAGCGTTACAGCCGCCCGACCACTTCGTTGGCCAACTCCCGGAAGGCCTCCGCGCCCGTCGCGCTGCCGTCGTAGACCATGATCGGTTTCGCGCTCATCGGGGCTTCGCTGATCGCGATGTTTTCCGGGATCACGGTCGCGAAGAAGTGCAGTTTCTTAAACGCTTTCTCGCCGGGCAACCGTTCCATCGTCTCTTGGTGAAATGCGACGTGGCGCCGCACGCGCGTGAAAACGACGCCGAGACACTTGATCTTAAATTCCAGCTCCGACTTCAGGTATTCCAGCCGGTCGAGCAACAGGCCGAGGCCGATTGACGACAGGTAGTCGGGCTGCATTGGCACGATAAAGTAGTCGCTGGCGTAGAGCGCATTTTGCGTGGCGGTCTGGAGATTGGGCGGGCAGTCGCAGAGGATCACGTCGTAGTCGCCGAGGATTTTGTCGAGTTTGCGGCCGAGGATGCGCTCGCGCCCGGGTCGCGCCGCCAGATCGAGATCAAGGAACGTGAGCTTGAGGTGGCTCGGGATCAGATCGAGGCCCGGAATCTCCGGGACGACATTGTGAATGATGCAGTCTTTGAACTTGTGGGGATCCTCGTGTTTGCCGCGTTTGCCCTCGCCCCCGACTTCGAAGATGTCCGCCATCGTCCCGTGCTCCGCCGCCCAAGCGGTCCAGGCTTTCTCGGACATGAGTGAGAGTGAGGCGTTGGTTTGCGGATCGAGGTCGACGAGGAGCACGCGCTTGCTGTGTTCGCGGGCGAGGTAAGCGGCGAGGTTGACGGCGACCGTCGTCTTACCGACGCCGCCTTTCATATTGAGCAGGGAGATGACGATGGATTGGGGCATAGAGGGGGTTGGGTGGGAACAACACGAAATCTGCCGCCGCTGGGGTGTTCCGCAAACTCCCAGTGTAAATTCCACGCAACATCGGCGCATCGCTCCGATTGGCCAAGCCCGGCCACACGGTTCTTTCGGCTTGGTTTGCGGCGCAACATTGGCTCCTTTCCTGCGTCTCCCGCCGCGCCTTCGCCAACCATGTGGATCGTCCTTTTTGCCCTTCGCTACAAATACACCGTCGCTGTCTTTGCGATTTTGATCGCGCTGTTCGGCGGACTGGCGATCCAGCGCACGTCCACCGATATCATGCCGCGGGTGGACAGCCCCGAAGTCATGCTCGTTTGGTCTTACGGCGGGCTGAATCCCACCGAGATGGCCGCGAAGATCACGTCCTTCTCCGAGACGGCCTCGCTCAACAACGTCGACGATGTGCTCGAACTCCGCTCCGAGACGATCAACGGCGTCGCGATTATCCGGCTGCGTTTTCAGCCGGGTGTAAACATCGAGCGCGCGCTCTCCCAGGTCACCGCCGTCTCGCAGACGATTTTGCGCCGGATGCCCGCCGGCACCGTGCCGCCGATCATTGTCCAATCGAGCCCGTCGAGCGTACCGATCATCCAGCTCGTGTTGTCGTCCGATACGCTCACCGACGGTGCGATCTTCGATTTTGCGCGGCTCACTATGCGCGCCCAGTTGCAGGAAATCGCCGGCCTGCGCCTCACCTTACCCTACGGTGGCGCCCAGCGGCAGATCATGGTCGATTTGGATCCTGATGCGCTTAACGCCTACGGGCTCTCCGCCTCGGATGTGAGCCGCGCTCTCGCCGCGCAGAATCAGACGCTGCCCTCCGGTTCCCTCCGCGCCGGTGGCCGTGATCTCTCCGTCGGCGTGAACGCCAGCCCGGTCTCCATCCCCGAGTTTCTCGACCTGCCCGTGCGCAACGTCGATGGCCGGATCATTCTGCTGCGCGATGTCGCCAACGTCCGCGACGGCGAGGCCTTCGGCACCAACATCGCCCGGCTCAACGGCCAAAACGCCGTCATCGTCACCGCCTTGAAGCTCGGGAACACATCCACGCTCGAAATCATCGACGGGATCATGGCCCGCCTGCCGGCCATCCGCGCGTCCGCGCCCCCCGGCGTAAAGGTCGAGCCGATCTTCGACCAATCCGTCTTTGTCCGGTCGGCCGTCGACAACATCCTGCGCGAGATCGTCCTCGTGGGTGCGCTCGTCGCCCTCGTGGTCTTGCTGTTTCTCGGATCGTGGCGCTCGACGTTGATCGTCCTCACCTCGATTCCGCTCGCGCTGCTCTGCTCGATTTTTGGTCTCAGCCTCGCTGGCGCCACGTTCAACCTGATGTCCCTCGGCGGCCTCGCGCTCGCCATCGGCATCCTCGTGGACAACGCCCTTGTCGAAATCGAAAACATCAAGCGCCAGATCGCCTCCGGAAAAACCGTGCGTGATGCCATCGTCGACGGGGCGCAACAGGTCGCCTTTCCCGAGTTCGTTTCCACCACCGGCATCTGCATCGTGTTCCTGCCGATCTTTCTGCTCTCCGGGACTGCGGCGTTTGTCTTCAAGCCTCTCGCGCTCGCCGTGATCTTTGCGATGGTCGCGAGCTACCTGCTCTCGCGCACGCTCGTGCCCACGCTCGCCTCGCTGCTGCTTCCCGCCGAAACCCGCGCCGAACGCGCCGACGCTGGTCGGGCGCCCCGAGGCTTGATGCGGCTGCACTACGCTATCGAACACGCCATCACCGTCCTCTCCGCCCGGCAGCACCGCGTGCTCGATGTCCTCGTGGCGCGGCGTTGGATCGTTCCGGTCATCGTGCTCGCGGTCGCGGGTCTCGGTGGGGTCGCTTGGAAATTTCTCGGCCGCGAGTTTTTCCCCGCCACCGATGCCGGACTCATGCGCGTCTTCATGCGCCTGCCCGGCGGCACCCGGGTGGAAGAGACCGCGCGTCGTTTTGCCGACATCCAGCGGGCCATCCGCACCGTGATTCCTCCGGCGGAACTCCGCTTTGTGGTCGAAAATATTGGGCCACCGACCGCGATCAATCTCGCTTGGGTCGAGAGCACCGTGGTCGGTCCCTATGACGGCGAGATCCTCATCCAACTCGCGCCCGGTCACGCGCCCGTCGTCGGATATACGGAAAAATTGCGGGGGCTGCTCGCGGAGCAATTCCCCGAGGTGCAGTCGTTTTTCCGGCCGGCCGACGCTACCAGCCAGACGCTCTCCGGCGGTGCGCCGACCGCGTTTGAAGTCCGCTTCGTCGGCCGCGATATTCCGGGCAACCTCGCGCTGGCCCAGCGTCTCCGCGAGCGTCTCCGGGCCGTGCCGGGCGCCGTCGATGTGACGTTGCGCGAACTCCTCGGCGTGCCCGAATACTATTTCGAAATCGACCGTGTGCGGGCCGCGCGTTTCGGCCTCACCCAACAGGACATCGCCGGCGCGCTCCTCACCGCGCTGGGCTCGGGCGGCAGCGTGGCGCCCACGTTCTGGGCCGATCCGAAAACCGGTTCATCCTACGAGGTGCAAGTCCAGGTGCCGCCCGCGCTCTTCCGCGACGCGGAGCAACTGCTCACCTTGCCCATGCGCCCCGCCGCCGGGGGACCGCCGGTGATTTTCGGCGCGTTTGCCAAACTCAGCGAGCGCCAGTCGCCCTCGAGCGTGTCGCGCACGACCTTGCTGCCCACGTTTACCGTGCTCGCCAACGTGCAGGGCACCGACCTCGGCTCCGTGCTCGACCGGCTCAATCCGATCCTCGCCGAGCTGCGCAAAGAGCAGAAACCCGGCAACCGGATCGTCATTGCCGGCCAAGCCGCGCTGATGGAGTCGGCCTACCGTGAGCTCTTTGGCGGCCTCATTTTGTCCGCCGTGCTGATCTTCCTCGTGATGGTGGTGAACTTCCAATCGTGGGCGTTACCCTTGGCCGCGATCAGCGGTCTGCCGGTGGCCATGGCCGGGGCGTTCGTGGCGCTTTGGGTGACGGGCACCCATCTCAGCATCCCCGCGTTGATGGGGCTCATTATGGTCGTCGGTGTGTCCACGGCCAACAGCGTGCTCGTCACCTCCTTCGCCCGCGATCTTTGGGCGGCCGGCGCAACCGGTGCCCAGGCCGCGATCACCTCCGCCACCACGCGCCTGCGCCCCGTCACGATGACGGCCCTCGCGATGATTCTCGGCGTGTTGCCCATGGCGCTCGGCCACGGCGAGGGTGGCGAGCAAAACGCCCCGCTCGGCCGCGCCGTGATCGGCGGTCTGCTCTTCGGCACGCTCGCCTCGCTCTTTGTCGTGCCTTTCATGTTCTCCGTCCTCAAGCGCCGCCCACCCGCGCCCGTCCCTCCTTCCGCGCCATGAATTCTCTCCGCCTCGCCGCTCTATTTGCCTTGCTCCTGCCCGCCGCCGCTTCGGCGCAGGGGAACCTCCAATTTGTGAAGCCCGAAGTGGCTCCGCCCGCCGAGCCGCTTCGCCTGCCGGTGCGCACCGCGCCGGCCGAGCAGGCCTACATTTATTCCCGGGCCACCGGCCTGCTCGCCGAGCGTCGGGTGGATCTCGGCGATGTCGTGCAGGCCGGTGACGTGCTTGCGGTCGTCGCCGCGCCCGAGATCCAGCGCGCGGCCGAGCGCGCCGCCGCCGCCGTCGCCCAAGCCGCCGCCCGCGCGGAACTCGCCGAGGCCAACGTCCGCCGCACCCGCGCTCTGGGCGAAAAAGCGGTGCTCTCCAGCGCTGAGGCCGAGATCGGCGAGGCCAACGCCAAGACCGCCGCCGCCGATTTGCTCGCCGTGCAGGCCGAAGCAAAGCGCCTCACCGAACTCGTCGCCTTCCAGCAAATCCGCGCGCCCTTCGATGCCCTCGTCGTCAACCGCCAGTTCGACCGCGGCGATTTCATCCCCGGTGATTCGACGACCAACGGTCGTTGGCTTTTCCACCTCGCGCGCGTCAACGAACTCCGCGGCCTGCTCGACGTCGCCCCCGCCAGCGCGCTCGCGCTGCGTCCCGGTCAGGTCGCCGTCGTTGAATTTAACGAGCTGCCGGGCAAAAAGTTTCCCGCCAAAGTCGCGCGCGCCGCCGGCCTGATCGACGCCGCTTCCGGCACGATGCGCGTCGAACTCACCTTGCCCAATCCCGAGCGCCAGATTCCCGCCGGACTCAACGGGGTCGCGCTCATCACGCCCGCCGCCGAGGGCGTCGCGCGCCCCCTTCGCGTGCCTGTAAACGCGATCGTCGTGCGCGATGGCCGCCAGCACGTCGCGATTGGGCGCGAGGGCAAAGTGGCCTTCGTCCCCGTGCGCACCGGCCGCAATACCGGCGCCCGCATCGAGGTGATCGAAGGCCTCGCGGCGGACGCCTCGATCATTGTGAACCCCAACGGCCTCCTCCAAGAGGGCCAAGCGATCCCGGCATCGCCCTCGCCCTAACGACCCACGCCCGCCGCGTGGGCATGGTTAGGCGGAGCGGTTCTCGGAGAGGTTCGCTGTAACTGCATCGTTACCGCCACGCGCTTGCCCTGCGGGCGCGGCGCGACTACTTGCCCGAAATATTCCGAGCAGATCCCTCCATGCGTTTTTCGCCCTCATTTCGCCGTCGCCTCCAGCTGCTCAACCTGCCGGGGGCGTTGCTGTTGGTGCTCCTCCAACGCACTCCGGTTCTGCGGCTGTTGGTCTCCGCGGAGCCCGCGGTCGTCGCTGCCCCAGCGGGCGCCGTGCTGAAAGCCGCCGTCGCCGGTCTCGTGGGTCTCGGCGCGCTCCACTCGCGCGCGGGTGCGACCGAACTCGTGACCAACGAACCGAGCCCCCTCCGCGCCACCGTCGGCGTCGCCATTTCCACTGCGGCTTTTAGCCTCTCCGGCACGCAGACCCAGCCTTCGAGTTGGAACGTCACCGGTTCCCTCCCGCCGGGTTTGTCGATCAACGACCGCGCGACGCTCGGCACCTTTGCCGCGCCGGTGCTCGTGTTGACGGGCACCCCCACCGCTGCCGGCACGTTTCAGCTCGGGATATCCGGTTCCGACGCCGGCTACACGTCGCCATCGCTTCCGTATACCATCACCGTGGTCGCCGCCGGCACTCCGGCCACTTTTCCCGTGTTCTCCACGCAGCCAGCATCGGTGAACGTAGCGGCCGGCGCTTCGGTCACATTGACCGCGGCGGTCGCCGGTTCGCCGGCGCCCACCTATCAATGGCGGCGATACGGTTCAAACCTCGGTGGCCAGACGTCCGCCACGCTCATCCTCACCAACGTCCAACCTGCCGATGCCGGCGCCTACACCCTAATTGCCACCAATTCCGCCGGCACTGCGACCAGCAACGCCGCGAACGTCACGGTCACTTCGGCTCCGGCCGGAGCGACCCCCGTCGTCACGCTGCAGCCGGTGAACATCACGGCGGCCCTCGGCGCACCGGCCGTGCTGACCGTGGCCGCGACGGGCGCACCGACGATTCAGTGGCGCAAGAACGGCGTGAATCTTCCCGGCGCGACCGCCGCGACGCTCGCCTTTTCCGCGCTCACTGCCGCCGACACCGCCAGCTACGACGCCGTGCTCATCAACGCCGCCGGCACGGAGTTCAGCGGTACCGCCGTGGTGATTGCCACCACCCCGCTGACCGCCCGCCTGCGCAACCTCTCGGTCCGCACCACCCTCGCCGCCGAGCAGATTCTCTTTGTCGGACTCAACCTAGCGGGCGGCACCAAAGACGTGCTGATCCGGGCCGCCGGGCCCGGTCTCGGGGCTCTGGGTGTGAGCGGCACGATGGCCGATCCCCGGCTTGCCGTGTTCACGACCGACGCTCCTCCCGTGCAGATCGCGCAGAACAACGACTGGTCCGGCAACGCCGCCGTCCGCGCGGCGAACTCCGCCCTCGGGGCCTTTCCATTTCCCTCCGACGCGAGCCTCGACGCGGCTCTCGTCACCCCCATCGCCGGTGGCCGCACCGTGCAAGTTTCGGGGCCGGCGGCCGGGAGCGTCATCGTCGAAGCTTACGAGATCGGCGCGGGCAACGCCGTCCGCTTCACGAGTCTCTCGGCCCGCAACCTCGTCGGCTCCGGGGCCGATCTGCTGTTCGTCGGGTTCACCATCGACGGCCCGGGCACCAAGAATCTTCTGTTCCGTGCGGCCGGGCCCAGCTTGGGTGCGCTCGGAGTGCCCAACACGCTGGTCGATCCCAAGCTTGAACTATTCACGGCGACCGTTCCGGCCGCGAAAATCGCGGAGAACGACACCTATGCCGCTGCGCTTGCGCCGCTCTTCCGGACCTTGG
>Ga0209443_1002766_pt1 | contig 10229 bp, 9 predicted proteins | sample LauGreBMM110DCMD_2_FD_187571 | JGI IMG/M metagenome (GOLD analysis project Ga0209443, IMG submission 187571) | Freshwater lake microbial communities from Lake Michigan, USA - Su13.BD.MM110.DCMD (SPAdes) (version 2) | ecosystem: Environmental > Aquatic > Freshwater > Lake | place: Lake Michigan... | reverse complement strand
CCAAGATCGGCGTGGTCGGTCCTAACGGTGCCGGTAAGTCCACAGTTCTACAGATCATGGCCGGACTACAGCAACCGTCAAATGGCGAGGCATATATAACTCCCGGTTACACCGTTGGAATCTTGCTTCAAGAGCCACAGCTCAATGAGTCTAAAAACGTCATTGATAACGTTAAAGAGGGCGTGGCAGAGACAGTTGCCATGCTCGATCGCTTCAATGCAATTAGCGATGAGATGTCTAGCCCAGATGCTGACTACGACAAATTGCTAGCTGAGATGGGCGAGCTGCAAGAACAGCTCGATCACCGCAATGCATGGGAGTTAGATTCACAGTTAGAACAAGCAATGGACGCTCTTCGTTGTCCACCGGCTGATGCTGATGTTTCAGTTTTATCTGGTGGTGAAAAGCGCCGCGTGGCGTTGTGCAAGCTCTTATTGCAAGCCCCTGATCTACTTCTCCTGGATGAGCCAACAAACCACCTAGATGCTGAATCAGTTCTATGGCTGGAACAACATTTAAATAAATATGCTGGCGCAGTTGTTGCGATTACGCACGATAGATATTTCTTGGACAACGTCGCGCAGTGGATTCTAGAGCTCGACCGTGGTCGTGCTTATCCCTATGAAGGTAACTACACCACCTACCTTGAAACAAAGTCTGCACGCCTAAAGGTTGAAGGCCAAAAAGATGCAAAACGTGCAAAGCGTTTAACGGAAGAACTGGAATGGGTGCGCCAGAACGCTAAGGGCCGCCAAGTTAAATCTAAAGCCCGTCTTGCCCGTTATGAAGAGATGGCAGCTGAAGCAGACAAGATGCGCAAACTCGACTTTGAAGAGATTCAAATTCCACCTGGACCACGTCTAGGTAATGTTGTTGTTGAAGTAGAGAATCTGACTAAGGGCTTTGGTGATCGTCTTCTCATCGATGGACTCTCCTTTACTTTGCCACGCAATGGAATTGTGGGAGTAATTGGTCCAAATGGTGCTGGTAAAACAACGTTGTTTAAAACGCTGCTCGGTCTTGAATCTCCAGATTCTGGAACAGTAAAAATTGGTGAAACTGTAAAGATTTCCTACGTCGATCAGTCCCGTGGCGGGTTAGATCCTAAGAAAACACTCTGGGAAGTTGTCTCTGATGGTCTTGATTTCATTAAGGTCGGCCAAGTGGAAATGCCTTCACGTGCCTATGTTTCTTGCTTTGGTTTTAAAGGCCCAGATCAACAAAAGCCAACTGGAATTTTATCGGGTGGTGAGCGCAACCGTTTGAACTTAGCGCTGACTCTTAAGCAAGGTGGCAATCTACTTCTCCTTGATGAGCCAACAAACGACTTAGATGTTGAAACGTTGGGTTCACTAGAAAACGCTCTCCTTGAGTTTCCTGGTTGCGCTGTGGTTATTTCCCACGATCGCTGGTTCCTTGACCGCGTAGCAACACACATCTTGGCCTATGAGGGTGATTCAAAGTGGTTCTGGTTTGAAGGAAACTTCGAATCCTATGAAGCTAATAAGATTCAAAGATTGGGAGCTGATGCGGCACGTCCGCACCGCGTCACATATAGAAAGTTGACTCGATAAATGCGATATCAAAGTAAGCAATACGTCCGCTGGGATGATCTAGATGCTTTTGGTCATGTTAACAACGCTGTTTATTTAACTTATGCCCAAGAGGCCCGCTTTGCTTGGTCTGGGATATTAGAGATGGTTGTTGCCCGTGCTGAAGTTGATTTCATCGCTCCTATTTATGATGGCGATACTTTCCTAGATATCGAGCTATGGGTCAGTGCAATCGGTAACTCTTCTTTCACAATGACATATGAATTAAAGATGAAAGGTGAAGTTGTGGCGCGCGTGAAAACTGTGCAAGTTACTGTGGACATGAGCACGAAGAAGTCTTCTCCCATCAGTGATGAACAGCGTGCCTTCTTAACAAAATACCTCGAGACAGAGTAGTAATGTCGCCTTTAGCATCACGCAAAGAGCGCCCATGGTGGCGTGATGCGGTTACTTACCAAATTTATCCACGCTCCTATGCTGATTCAAATGGTGATGGCATTGGTGATGTTGAAGGAATCCGCTCACGTCTTCCATATTTAAAATCACTTGGCATTGATGCAATTTGGATCTCTCCTTGGTATCCATCGCCTCAGCACGATCACGGTTATGACGTCTCCGACTACATGGATATCGAACCTGATTACGGAACTCTTGCCCAAGCAGAGCAGCTGATTAAAGAGGCAAATGAAGTTGGAATTAAGTTAATCGTTGACATTGTTCCTAACCACACATCAAGTGATCACAAGTGGTTTCAAGCAGCGCTTAAAGCAGCTCCTGGTTCACCAGAGCGCAATCGTTACATCTTCCGTGAAGGAAAAGGCCCCAACGGTGATATGCCACCTAATAACTGGGAAGCTGTCTTTGGCGGTTGTGCATGGGAACGTGTGATTGAAGCCGATGGAAAACCAGGCCAGTGGTATCTACATCTCTTCGTTGTTGAACAACCTGACCTTAACTGGGAGAACCCAGAAGTTGTTTCCCACCTTGAAGATGTGTTGAAGTTTTGGCTAGATCGCGGCGTTGCAGGTTTTCGTATCGATGTTGCTCATGGAATGTTTAAAGAAAAAGGCTTGCCAGATATTAGAAAAGATTCAGCTGCATCAATGCTGGGCACAGAACACAAACCTTTCTGGGATCAAGAGGGCGTGCACGGGATTTATCGTGCTTGGCGCACAATCCTTGATTCATACCCAGGAGATCGCATGGCTGTTGCTGAGGCATGGGTAAGTCCTTCAGAGCGCATTGCACGTTATGTGCGATCAGATGAACTACAAAACTCCTTTAACTTTGAGATGCTCACAACGCTTTGGGATGCCAAAGAGATTAAAACTAAGATTAATAACTCTATTGATGCACTCAAGGAAGTGGGTGCACCTACCTCGTGGGTCTTTAACAATCACGATGTTGTGCGCTCGGTGGATCGCTTAGATTTAGGACTCACAAATTATGGTGATACAACGTTTTTACGCCAAGGTGATCCTAAGAAACTCAATATTGCACGTGGCACATTGCGTGCTCGAAGCGCAGCGCTCATGACACTTGCTTTGCCTGGTGGAACATATCTGTATCAAGGTGAAGAGTTAGCTGTTCCGGAAGTGCGCGATATTCCTGAGGACCGTTTAACTGATCCACGCTGGAAGATGAGTGGTTATTTAGATCGTGGTCGCGATGGCTGCCGTGTTCCTATGCCATGGACATCTAATTCAGCAGGTGCTTTTGGTTTTTCAACTAATGCAGCGTTAAAGCCTGAGCAAACATGGTTGCCACAATCTTCATGGTGGGGGACATATGCCGTTGACACACAAGATGGTGTTGAAGGATCAACGTTGTCTATGTATCGCAAAGCTTTAGCGATTCGCAAAGGCGAAGAAGGGTTAGGTGATGGACCCATGGAGTGGATTGAAGCTGGCGCCGATGTGGTTGCATTTAAGCGCCCTGGCAATTTTGCTTGCTACATCAACTTTGGGGCAGCGATTGAATTACCAAGCAGCAGCCAAATTTTAGTTGCAAGTGGACCAATAACGGGTCACACATTGCCAACTGATACAGCTGCTTGGGTGAGATTAGTTTCTTAATGCCAAATACAGCACTGCAAAAGAGAGTAGTTCGAACTCTTGCTACTGCCCAAGTTTTAAATGGTGTGGGCGTTGCAGGCACAGTTGCAGCAGGTTCACTTCTTGTTTCCTCCATTACCGATTCTGAAACCTTAGCTGGGCTTGCCCAGACTTTTTCTGTTCTGGGCGCAGCTGCCATGGCTCTGCCACTTGCACGTTTAACTGCTCGTGGTGGTCGCCGGCTTTCACTCTCAGTTGGTTATGTTGCCGGCGTTGTTGGCTCCATCAGCGCAGTTGTTGGCGGAGCACAGAAAAATATCTTTTTCATGTTGCTCGGAACCTTTTTAGTCGGAGCAGCAGCTGCATCTGGCTACCAAGCCCGTTTTGCAGCTATTGATTTAGCAACCGATGAAACCCGCGCAAAACAACTCTCATTTGTTGTCTGGGGATCAACTATTGGCGCAGTTGCAGGTCCTAACTTGATGGACCCAGCAGGACGCTTAGCTGAACATTTTAATCTGCCAGCACTTGTTGGTCCCTACATTATTTCTGCGCTCACATTGATTTTTGCAACTGTCGTTATTCAACTTTTCCTTCGTCCTGATCCATATTTGGTTGCTGAAAAACAGGCCAACGTAAAACAACATAAAGGCTCAACAAAGGCCGCGCTTTCCCATATTCGCTCTAACCCTAAAGCCCTCTTTGCTATTAGCGCTATTGCTATTGGTCATGTGGCAATGGTGTCAGTGATGGTGATGACTCCTATTCACATGAAGCACGTTGATGTTTCACTTCAAATCATTGGCTTTGTTATTAGCGTGCACGTTTTGGGAATGTATGCATTTTCACCAATTGTTGGGTCTTTAAGTGATCGACTTGGGCGTGTGCGAGTTATCCAAATTGGTATAACAATCTTGTTGCTTTCAACGTTGGTTTCTGGCACTGCTGCAGCAGATGATGCGCTAAAACTTGGAATTGGTTTGTTTTTACTGGGCCTGGGTTGGTCCTGCACACTCATTGCAGGCTCTGCTTATTTATCTGAATCAGTCTCAGTTGAGATGCGTCCAGCATCCCAAGGGGCAAGTGATTTAGTAATGAACTTAGCTGGGGCAGGCGGGGGAGCAATAGCCGGTGTGATTATCGGAACCCTTAGTTATGGCTGGCTATGTTTATTTGCAGCACTTCCAGTAATCGCATTGGCACTAGCGGCCAGAAGGATAATGAAGATTGAAAACTAAAGGCACAGAGATTGCTAGCCTTAGCTCATGAGTTCGTTTTATGAGGAAATGGGTGGAGAAGCTTTCTTTACCGATTTAGTGTCACAGTTCTATGCCCAGGTGGCCCTTGATCCGATTTTGCGTCCGATGTATCCAGAGGGCGATTTAAAGGCAGCAGCGCTGCGCTTGCAATGGTTTCTTGAACAGTATTGGGGCGGACCAACTACCTATCAAGAAAACCGCGGACATCCACGTCTTCGCATGCGCCATGCAGAGTTTCATATTAATCTCGCAGCACATGATGCTTGGCTAAAGGCCATGCGCACAGCCGTTGATGGTGTGGAGATGAAGCCAGAGTTAAAAGCGCAGTTGTGGACCTATCTAGAGATGGCAGCAGCTGCCATGGTCAATCAACCAGATTGAGATTGGTTTCCTACTTTTAGGATTTCACCATTTCGCAAATACCACAGCGTTCCCTTTTTATCGCGCACACATGTCACGCGCAGACCAACCTTTTCAACAACTCCTTGAACATCTAAAACATCTACTTGGTCGCCAACACCATATTGATCTTCGACCAACATAAAGATTCCAGAGAGAACATCTCGAACTAGAGTCTGTGCACCAAGACCCAGTGCAACACCTAAAATTCCAGCTGATGCAATCAATGGTCCTAAGTTAAAACCAAACTCACCTAAGGCCATGGCCGTTGCAACGACCCAGATAACAGTTTTTAGCGTGCTAGATAAAACTCCACCGATGGTGCGAGCGCGCTCTTTTTGACGGGCAACGATGTTGCGCGGACCTGGAACTAAATCTGCAGTTGCCAATCGATTCATTGCCCGCTCGATTGCACGGGTGCCAAAGGCTTGCGAGAGCATAGCCGAGATGAGAATGATGGCCACCCGAAGGGGGGTTCCACTTATCCAGTCCAGGGCGTTTTGTAGTGATTCGTTCATAGAAGACAGACTTTATCCAAATCTTTACCTAAATATCGCTAGTCAATACCCACGCGCTCGGGTGTTTTGGTGCAAGATAAACCAATTGCTAAAGGCAAAGGAGAGAGAAGCGATGTCTAGGACGCTGGTGCTCAACGCCACCTATGAACCACTAGGTGTCATAACTGAACGCCGTGCCCTCATCCTTGTCCTTAACCACAGAGCAACCATGATTGAAGATTCTGGATCAGTCCTACATTTCTCTGGCGGTGAAATAGAACTTCCCTCAGTTATTCGCCTCAATAAATTTGTTCGCATTCCTTATCGCCATGCAGTTCCACTCTCTCGCCGGGCGATATTTGCCAGAGATGGTGGGCGTTGTGTTTATTGCACCGCACCTGCCACATCTATTGATCACGTCATTCCACGTAGTCGTGGTGGTGGTCACAATTGGGAGAACGTAGTTTCTGCATGTCATAAGTGCAATCACTTAAAGGCAGATAAGCAGCTCAAAGAAATTGGCTGGAGATTGCGCAAACTTCCACGTGAGCCAGTCGGTGCTGCCTGGAGAATCCTTGGAACTGGTCAAACTAACTCACGGTGGGTGCAGTACTTAGAGCCATTTGGTGTGGCAGCAGCAACGGCGTAAAGCATTTACACTTAACCCATGCGATTTCTTGCAAGTAGATTTGAAGATGGCTATGTCCCAGGCCCAGGTTTGAGCGTTGCGCAAACAGTGTTCACTTACGTAGTAATTCCTGTTGGACTCTTTAGCGTGATTGCACTTCTTTCGTGGCTGGCATCAGCGCCGCGAAAAGAAAAACCGCAATCTTCAGTTTCTTCAATTAATTAATTATCTAGCGCCGCAACCTTCAAAGCACGGATTACTCCGTCTTGTGATTCCTTGACTAGTTTGCGAAGCACAGGCGGTGCATCTTTACCCGCACCATTTAACCAAGCATTGGTTTTATCCAATGTTGCCTGGGTGATGATCCAGCTTGGATACATTCCCATAACGAACTTGGCTGCGCCCTCATAGGACTTTGATTCCCACTCTGACAGTAAATTCTCGAAGTAGAGATCAACAAATGGCTCTAGAAGGTGGCGCTGAATTGGTCGCTGGAAACCAGCAACTAAGGCAGAGCGAACTGAGGTTTGGGCATCTTGGTTGAGTACTGTGTTAAATGCATATGCTTTTGCTTCCGCGTTCGGTGTTGCAGCCTTAGCACTTTGATAGAACAGGTTCCCAGAGGTCGTGTTATCAGAGGCTAACTCTGCATCTAACTCTGCTTGAGTAGCTGCCCCACGCTCAGTTAATGCAATCAGGAAGTCCCAGCGACGATCGGTATCAACTTTCAGACCCTTGATGTCACCATTTAAAATCCCACGCACATTCTTAATCTGTTCTGGGGTGTGGGCGTTAGCGGCAAAAGCACGTGAGTAGAGAAGTTGGAGATCACTTGCAGGCGCACTTGCTTGCATCAGGTTCCAGAAACCAGCAGCTAAGAGTTCACGGTATTTATTGCGATTAGCATCTGATGCATACCCTTCAACTGATGTGCCGAGCTGTCCAATAACAATATTGACGATGGCATCATCGTTTTCTCCGGCTAAACCAGAGAGCGCTATTTCAATAAAATCTGCTGATGAGATTTGTGCATCGCGGTGCATGTCCCAAATCGCTGCCCAAGATAGCGCGCGGGCTAAAGGATCATTTAAACGCCCTAGATATTTCTTCAGGGTTGCAATGGAGCGATCATCAAAGCGCAGCTTGGCATAGGAAAGATCGCGATCATTGATGAGCAAAAGATCTGCAACCTTTTCACCGGCTAACTCTGCAACCGTTGTGCTTGCACCAACTACGTCTAGCTCAACTGATTTACGTAAGTTAAGTGAATCTCCACTGATGTCATAGAGACCAACTGCAAGGCGGTGTGGGCGAAGCTCTTTAGAACCTGCTGGAACTAGTGGTACTTCTTGTGAGATAACAACGCTTGAATATGTATCGCCAGCGATCTCTAGCTGCGGGCGCAGAGTATTCACGCCGGCAGTCTGTAGCCAGGTATTAACCCAACTATCTAACTTACGACCACTGGCAGATTCAAGTTCAACTAAGAGATCATTAAGGGTTGTATTGCCCCAAGCGTGCTTAGCAAAATACTTCTGCAACCCTGCAATAAATTGTGGGCGACCCACGTGGGCAACGAGTTGATGCAAAACTGAGGCACCCTTTGCATATGTAATGCCATCAAAGTTAGCGTTCACAGCCTCCATATCCACCATGTCAGCGATGATGGGGTGAGTGGATGAGAGTTGATCTTGGCGATATGCCCAGTTCTTGCGGCCACTATTGAACTCAGTCCAAGCACCGTTAAATCTCGTTGCCTCAGTCAGAGCTAAGTAAGAAGCCCATTCAGCAAATGATTCATTGAGCCATAGGTCATCCCACCAGGACATGGTGACCATGTCACCGAACCACATATGTGCCATTTCATGAAGGATTGTGTTAGCACGAGACAGATATGACTTTTCTGGCATGTGAGAGCGAAAGACTAGAACGTCTTCGCGGAAAGTGATTGCGCCAGCGTTTTCCATTGCACCGAAGTTGAAGTCAACTACAGCGATTTGATCATATTTTTCAAATGGGTATGCAAGGCCAAATACCTTTTCAAAGTATTCAAAGCCTTGCTTAGTAATAAGGAAGATATCTTCTGGATCTAGGTACTGCATCATTGATTTGCGGCAGTAGATGCCAAGTGGAATCTCTTTCTCACCCTTATAGACATCATGGACAGATGAATATGGCCCTGCGATGAGTGCATCTAGATAAGTTGGAATGCGGGGAGTTGTCTTAAATTTCCACTCAACCAACTCACCCTTTACAACCTTTGACTCAACTGGGTTATTTGAAACCGCTTCCCAGTGACCAGGAGTTGTGACAGTTAAAGTAAATGTTGCCTTGAGCGATGGCTGATCAAAGCAAGCAAACATATTGCGAATATGCGCAGTCTCACCTTGTGAGTACAGATAAACCTCACCATCGGCTGGATCTACTGAGCGCTGTAAACCTTCACCTGATTTTGAATATTCAGCTTCAAGTTCAATTACTAGCACGTTATCGGCAGCCAAGTTGGTGAGGAAAATGCTTTCGCCATCAAAGCCAGAAACATCAACTGCTACGCCATTAAGAGTGGCACTAATAACGCTACGTCCCACAGCATCTATAAAGGTTGCATAACCAGGCTTGTTGCATGTGAATGAAACCTCTGATTTTGAATAGAAGGTTTCTTCACCCTTTGTGACATCCAAGGTGACTGCATAGCTGTTGACGTAAAGATGCTCCGCACGATCTTTGGCTTCAGTACGGCTCAAATTCAGACCTGGCACTTGTTACTCCTCTTAATGGATGGGGCGCTTTTGTAGGTTCCAATCCAACCATGACAGAGTGAGGACATGGAACGCCCTTCGGTACGCAGCTATAGCATCCGAGGCTCTCGCATTACCCAGGCCCAACGTGCTGCAAAAGATGAGTTGCAGGCTATATATGGGATTGCTATTGAAGAAAAGAAAGTAAATCTCGCAGAGATATTTCCTACTAGTGAAAAAATCATTATGGAGATCGGTTTTGGTATGGGGGAAGCCACAGCAATCATCGCAAAAAATCACCCCAATAACGGCTACATCGCCGTTGATGTGCACCCACCAGGAATCGGCAAGCTTTTGGGCCGCATTGTGGAGAATGGATTAACAAACCTGCGCGTTATTGAAGATGATGTTCATATCGTTTTGCCTCATATGTTTGAGGATGAATCCCTCGATGCCATTCATCTTTATTTTCCAGATCCTTGGCCAAAGAAAAAGCATAATAAGCGCCGAATAGTTAATGAAGGCTTTCTTGCACTCATTCACCCCAAGTTAAAAAAGGGCGGCTATGTCCATATTGCAACTGACTGGGTGCCGTATGCGATCAGTATGCAAGAAGTTTTTGCTGCCTCAACCTTATTTACTGGGGGAGTGATTGATAAACCTGAATCACGACCGGTAACACGTTTTGAAGGTCAGGGGATCGATAAAGATCACCAAGTTACTGATTTGATGTATTTTCGTAAGTAGAGATCTTGTTGATGCGTCGCACGTGACGTTCATCGTTAGTAAATGGTGTTTGGATAAAAGCATCAATAATCTTTTTACATTCATCAATTGAATGCATGCGTCCACCAATACCAACCACATTGGCATTGTTGTGCTCTTTGGCTAGCTGGGCCGTTTCAACGCTCCACGCTAGCGCAGCCCTCACGCCTTTAACTTTGTTGGCAGCAATCTGTTCACCGTTACCAGAGCCACCTAAAACAATGCCCAGTGAGCCGGCATCTTTAACTGTTGCAACAGCTGCTGGAATACAGAAATCTGGGTAATCATCTAGCGCGTCATATTCATGTGGTCCGTGGTCAGTGACTTTATGGCCCT
>Ga0209443_1002760_pt1 | contig 10251 bp, 9 predicted proteins | sample LauGreBMM110DCMD_2_FD_187571 | JGI IMG/M metagenome (GOLD analysis project Ga0209443, IMG submission 187571) | Freshwater lake microbial communities from Lake Michigan, USA - Su13.BD.MM110.DCMD (SPAdes) (version 2) | ecosystem: Environmental > Aquatic > Freshwater > Lake | place: Lake Michigan... | reverse complement strand
ATGCTTCTTTTAGACATTGAGAAATTTTACTTTTTGGTTGAAGAGAACATAATGCAGAATAACCCATCATTTCTCTAGTACATTTATCTGCTTTACCACTCATATTGTTTATGAAAAAAGTAAAATAAAATTATATTTATAGCAATTTTTTTTAATTATCAACAGTCATTTTTTTTAAAAAAAAACACAACTGCATTTTTCATATTCTTTTTTAAATAAATATTCTATTGACACTGAGAAATAAGGTCACTGAGTGGAGCTCCGACACCGCCGCTATCAGAGTAGGCAGTGACCTCGCCGTCCAAAAAGTAGCCAGTTAGGGAACAGGTATTTTTGCTGACATCAAATGCCCTGGCAGTGTCATCGGGGCCAGACAATGGGTCCTTGGAAAAAAACAAAGAGGTCGTACCCCCAAGCCAATTTGATTTTTCTTTGACAGAGCCTTTGCACTCCATATTGGCCTTGTTATCCACCCGGTCACACGTCCAGGCCTTGGGGTCCGAACCATCCTTAACCGTGCCACTAAATATAAATATCTCGAAGCCTACTACATTGCCCAGAATCTGGCTTGTCGATAACTGCACCGAATCCAGTTTCATGTAATTTGCCAGATTAATTAAAATATCATCAGTAGTATATCCACTATTGCTCATATTGTTTAGAAAGCTATTCAGAATCATGGACGACTCTTTGCGGTCATTATTCGAGGAAAACCACCTAGTCGTAACAGCATCGCTCCACTCGTAGCCCTCTGGATTCTTGTCAAAGTCGTAGCCATTGACACAGGCCCAAAGGATCCAGGCACACTTTTCCGAATCCTGTGTAAATCTTTTCGGAGCCAGTGGTGCCAAAAGGCCCCAGTCTCCCGGAGTATTATCGGCGATCCAGAACCACCAGAGCGCTATATAATTTTTATCCTTGGTTGGGTCTGGGTAGCCAGGCTTTGAGGAACAGGGGCCAGCATTGTACTGACCCGGCCCGATGTCAAGAGGATCTTGGTTTTGGGGGTTGCCTGATGGTTGGTCTCCATCAAGAAGTGATATAACAGCAGTGGAAGGTTTACTGGGGAAGGGTGTGCTCGGGAAAAGACAGGACCCAGTGAGGAGCGTCTCCAGGGCCAGCTTCACAGTGCCATCAGTGTCTGCCACAAAGCGCTGCCAGCTCTCCAGCTTCGAGCTATCAAAGGTTCCCTGTAATGTGCCTGTGTAACTATTATTCACAAGGGCGCCGCCATTGTCGCGGATATCCTTGCCGTCCCACATATTGATGGAGCTCATGATGGCATCGATCTTGTTGCGAAAGACCACGGTTTTTCCCAGGTTGACCCAGAGACCGGATCCCCGGGCGTAGTACACCCACTTGCCAAAGCCGACGCCCGGGGGCCCATGAGAGGCACAGGTGTTACCAAGGAGGTCACAGGAATCAAGGCAGTCCATGCTGCTCGCCATAGCGGTGAGATGCGTATCGCAGTGCATCACCTCGACACTGGCGTAGCTTTTGAAGCCCCCGTTTAGAATGATGGCATCCACTCCCGGAATTACTCCAGGGGTCACCACTGTGTTTGCTGTACCGGGGGCAGCGTAGGCCAAGGCCTGGGTCCGCAAATGGCCCTGGGGGTACCGGTTCACCATGACCGCATTTACCTTGGTTCCCATATTGCTATTGGTGTGCCAGCTGCAGAGCGGTAGTAGGGAAAGATCGAATAGCGGGAGTGGTACATTGCCCATTGTTACAAAGGATGGGGTTGGGCTGTAGCTAAAGCCTGTGGAGGTTTTGGTAACAACCTCCTGAAGCGGCGGGGTAAATGTAAGCCACTTGAACTTCTGGTCCGGTACAATGGCCTTTTGGATCTGCGCCACGAGGTATCGAAACACGACATTTCCCTGGGCACTTTGGGTTGGATCTGGTATATAGGCACGGTTGTTCTTCTGGCTGTAGCAGGTCATGTTCCACACAAAGTCCAGAGTTTTCCAGAAATCAGGGGAATAAAGCTTCTGAGATATTTTGGGGTAATTTGCAAAGACATAGCCCTGTACTGCCAGTTGCTGGTCATTGTCTGTGTAGGAGGGGGGCAGGGCTATGCCCGGTCCCGGCCCGGGGCCAGGTCCAGGGCCCGGACCAGGGCCCGGACAAGCAGGACAGGCAGGACACTGACATCCTGAAGTACAGACGATCCAGTACTTCCATTTGGTGAGGTATCCCCAGAGCACAAGAACCAAAACAATGGCTACGACCAAAAATATAATAAGAAAATTTAAATTTAAAATTTTCTTTAGCATGTTTTATAAATGTTGGCAGTAATAAAAAAACATGATTTCTAAAAAATTATTAGTAGTAGTTGTGCTGGCAATTACACTAATTGTAACAATAATTCTCTGGGGCATCGGGACAAACTGGAAATTTAAATCCGAAAGTGCCACATCCCCCTCCTGTAAACCAAAGTGTGACGGCGTGGCCTGTGGGGGCGCGGACGGCTGTGGTGGCAAGTGCCAGGGGACATGTCCCTGTAAACCAAAGTGTGACGGGGTAACATGCGGGGGCGCGGACGGCTGTGGTGGCAAGTGCGGCTGCAATAATGGCCAGCAATGCACCAATGGCAACTGCGTTACACCCGGAAAACAGGGCATGCTTTCTCTCTCGAGTACGACTTTCAAAGATGCAGTAAGCAGTGCCAAGAATTATTTTGATGCCGTGAGTATGCACAACAAATTGGCCATGGAAACGTTTGACGGCGTTTTGCTGCACTATGCCTCGGTCGAGTATGACCCAACAAAATGGCCAGATGACCAGAACAGGGTTTCAAGGCCCCCGACCCTAAAAGGTATTTTGGATTGGTTTTGGGCCACCCTTGACCTCTGTGCCAAGGACGATTGCCTTATAATCAATGGAGACTTTTTGTCTTTTGATGGCGCAGCGGTCCAGAAGATTTGTGACAAGGTTAATTTGGGTATGAAGCTCATCATTCTGGTGGACCGCTGGGAGATCAGCGGGGCCCCATTATCGAACTCCCGGAGCGGACAGCCCTGGAGTCCGGATAACCCCGACCGCAATGTAATGGGGGCCAATGGGTGTCCAGTGTGCGACCAGAAGAGCTGTGACGATCCTAATGGCAATGCATTCGACAAGAACCCCTATATATGCTGTGGCTCGGTTGCGGGGAACAACAAGGGCTCCTACTGCAACGACACCAATTCGGCCCTGCTAAGTTTTTCCCAAAATATTAATGAAAGTAGCAAGGAAAATTTCTTTTTACTCGACATGGCCACAACCAAAGTGGCGTGGGGTAATTATTCGACTAGACAGACGCCCCTGCACAACCACAGGCACATGACATCTTTTTATCTAAAATCAAAGGGAGTGGCTTCGGTCTTCAAGGGCTCGTGGAACTTTACCGGTGGAAATCCAAATAACTGGGGAGCATCGGCGCTTCCCGGTCAAAAGGAATCGGGCATTATCATTACGGCAGCTCTAGGCAATGCCGCCATCCAATCGGACATTGTGACAAACTACTACTGGCTGGCTGTGTGGAGTCTCTTTGTGCCTTCTTCCAGCGTCACGGCCCCCGAATCGTTTACCAAGCCCAATAGCAGCCTCTTTCAGTATTTCCTGGACGTGCTTGTTGATCCAAAGTACATTGACCCCGTAAAAGACCGGTTAACCTACGATGGCTACCACAACAGCACCTACGAGGTGTACTCGGTGGCCGCACACAGTGGAATGACCTACCTGGCCGGGGACCCGCTGTGCCACATCTCGCTTGCGGTGTCCCCGCCACCCCAGGACGCCGGGGCCGTGAGCTCCCAGATGCTCACCCGGTCTCTTCGGGACGGCGGTACCGACACTACCTTTGACAAGATCTGGCCTTCCCTTCAAAATATTAGCAACACAAATCAATTCATGTACCCCTTTGCGGCAACCTATGCCAAGAACCCGGTACCGCCGCTCAATTGGCGCATCGACTGTACCGATGGCAATAACCCTTGCATCTGTACCCTGGCCGAAGACGGCGACCTTAGCAAAGCCTGTCTGCGGACCGACAGTGGCTCGGGGCAAATGGTCCCAACGAATGGCTGCTACGAAGAGGACGGCAAGGCTTACCGGTGCTCGGCCAAAATGCCCTGGGCTCCCGGGGCACTCTGGCTTGGCGGTGTTATGTTTGACTTCTGGAAGGGGGCCAGCTCCGTCTATGTTAATATGTACTCGGCGATGGTCGATGCTGGCCAGGGCTGTATTCTCAATTGCAATACAGGAAACAGCGGGGGAGTTTCCACCTGGAGTGGCTTGACAACCAGTGACCAGTACAATGACAAAAATTTTAATTCCCAGTTCATCGATAGCGGGGGTTGGTTTATGCAAGCGGACTCGAATTCCATTCAAAATGTGTTGGATTTTTTGGGTAAAAAGGACAACAAACTCTTTATAGTTGCGGGCCAGTGGTCAAACCTTAACCCCGGGGTTGGCACTAATGGGGCACTGGAGATGTTTTCCAATGCTGCCCAGCAATCGGGCTCCTCGGTAAACTATAAACTCTTTAGCGCCCAGAAAAAACAAACCACCATTTCCGGTGGGGGCGACACTGTCACTACTAAAATGGATGAAAAAAATGAAAACCCTGACCCTTCAAATAATTGGCAGAGGAATCACACCAAGTCTTACCTCTCGGAGGATTCTCTACTCTCGTGCTCAGGACACCCCTATAACGGCGGCGTAAATGATTGGGCCGGAATAAATGAGGCACTTTTTGTTGAAAAATGCCCTAATTTTGTATCTATTCTAAGAGCTAATTTTGAGTACGAATACACCTTTGCAAACACTATAAAAAATTCTTCTACCTTCAAATGGGCCAATGATTGGGCTTCGGCCAGCATTCCATCTCTGGACACTAACATTACCCCTACCCCACTATCCATCAGCACCTGGAATAAGGGCAGTACAATAGGTGGTATTATTTATTAATAAATTTTACAGGAAGCCCAAGCTCCGTGCAATAGCTCTTGGCATTGCCGAGCGCCGGTTCCAAGGGCAAGCGGCTATCCATCGTCATGACCCTGCAGAGATCCAAGGCTTTGGAGAGTGGCTCCCTCTGGCGCAGTTTGTCTTCAAAGGCATAGTGGTCAAACCAGGAGCCCCAGTTGCCTGGTTCCGGGGCACGTGGGCCATCAAAGAAACCTTGGGCAACCACATAGCGTTCGTCGTTCGAGGGTTTCGAAGCCACTGGAATTACAATTAAAACTTTTTCAAAGGTATCCTTGATCTTGATAAGCAGGTCCCGGGTTTTTTGCTGGTCTATGGCAAAGAATTTAATGAGCAGTGTGCCTCCAGGCTTCAACACTTTGAGGGCTATATCAATCTCCGAGGTAATCAGGGGCAGCATTTCAAGCTCCTGCTCGTGACGCCGGTCTTGCTGCACCTCGAAGCCCCCGTCGGCAGTCACAAGATCAGCAGTGCACCGGAACTTTTCGACAAAGGCCTCCCGTTGCTCTACCGCCTTTACCATATTGAGCCGGTGCACTCTGCTTCGGGCCTCTGGGCGACACAGGGGCTCGGGCCAGGTGTCTTCGGGCAGCGAAACCACTTGCATATCTGTGGAGCAGTCGGCCTGCCAGGGCCCGTCGTCCAGGTTGAGGGAGCGGCACCACGAGACCCCATGTACAAAGCCGCCAGGGGCTTCTCCGAGCAGGACAACCGAAAAGGAAGGCACCACTGTTTTCGGGGGAATAAGGCAGAGGTGGGCATTGAGCTCTATCAGTTTAAAGAAAGCCCGGCTAAAGGGTTTCAAAGAGCAGGCTTGATTAATGCGCCCCAATACCCAATTTGCCTCAATGGCCTGTCTCCAGACATCGGGCCAAGGACTCACTGTGTGGATGGAGGCCTTAAGATTCATCAGCGATGCATGAACCCCTTGTGACTGGTTGTTTGGGCTGTCCAAAAATATTGGTGAAAAAAACTGCATACTAAGGGGCACTATCCAGATAGAGGGTCTTGTCTCGGGCACACTTCGATTTTGGGGTCTGTGATTGCCTCGGCCCCTGACATTGCGTTTGCGTTTATCGTGACCACTTCGCTTCCACTGTTCCTCCGGGGCAGAGATCCGCACGGGGGCAGGCACAAACTCCGGGGCAGAGATCTGCACGAGCGATGGCACGGGCAATGGCACAAGATCGGGGGAACGGCTCTGCACGGGTGATGGCGCAAAATCCAGGACAGGGTCCAGGGCAATCATAGAGTCCTCTTCAGCAAGATCGGCCCACATCGCTCCACTAGTCACAGAGCTCCACTGTTTTAGCAATATACTCTAAATTATTTTCAACAGTCTGTGGATCAAGAAACACACTACTCTTATCTGGGCTAATTTTATCTAGAAGAGTGTCGCGCAGTGGGAAAGACATTTTAACGGCGTACACTGCCTGGGACTGGCCGGGGTGAGGCACCAGCGAGAACCGCAACCCCTCTTCGTGAAAAAAGAGGGGGAATATGAAGCGGTGCGAGCCCACCGTCTTGACGGTAACCGTTTCCGGCACCACGCTGGCAAAGAGACGGTGTCCCAGGATGTTGGTGCACAGGTTCACTATGGAACCATCGGGCTTCTCCAGGCAGAACTGGATGTACTGCTGGGAGGGGTTCACCGGCACCATCGATTGAGGAAGCAAGCGGCGTGCCGCCTCCTCTAGGGGCACCGAGGAAATCGCGGAGAAGCCGTGCCTTTTGCCATCTGTGGAGCAAAGCACATCAGGAAGGGTGCCCCCTGCCAGCATGCAGAGTGTTGTCTGTCGGGGTATTTCCTCAAAGCCCAAAAAAAATTTGGGGTTTTTTTGGAGGCGGGGACGTCCAGTGCGACGCACCCGGATTGCATTGATAATTACGATGCCCACTGCTGTCACTAGCGCGGCAAAGTCACGAGGATCCTTGTCCTGGTCCATCTGCACAAGCTTGAGCTTCGCCCGAATCAGGAGATCCATGGCGGGTTCGTTTCCTACAACCGCCATCGAAACACTTTCGGCCACCAGGTCAGCCGCTGCTAACAATTCAGCCATATTTATTTTTGTTTAGTAATAAAATTGTTTTATTTATTCCACTGGAGCAGGTCCCGCATTCGGACTGTTTTGCGCTGCCCATTCTTTAGGACCTGTACTACATGCTCCATTTCCTTGTCCCGGTAGGTGCGCGGCTCATCAACAAAGCGCAGAAAGGACCACCCGTCGTCTAGGGAGCCATTTGGCAGCTCGATCCGGAAGGGTGACAGTACCCCAAAGTGAAAGACAGGCACCCTGAAGAGTGACAGGAATAGCTGGGACCGCCTGTCACACTCTTCATTCTGGCAAATAAAAAACCCGCGGCTATTTTTAGTATCTATGCCAATCATACTATAGCCAATGGACCCGCAAAAGGAACAGTTTTCTAAAAAAGAACCGAGATTTGAAATCGCGGGCTCAATCATCTTGAGAAAAATTCTTTATATTGTTTTAATGAAAAAAACTTTCAGCTTACTTCTATTTGCCACATTAATTTGTTTTTTTTTGTTTATTTTATAAAAAAATATGGAATTCAAAAATCCAGCCAATGTAATAAAAAAAATTTTTCACCATAGTGTTCTCAATACAATAATTCCGGGAACATTAACAGTATCCTGCTATGCAAATTTTTATCCTATTTGTTATATGAAGAACAACCAAGTAGAAGGATTAGATATTGATATTATGAAAGAATTCGCAAAAGCATGTAAGCTTAAAATAAAATTTATAATAAAACGTAATTTTAAAGATATTTGGTTTGATCCAGTGCGTAATATTTCCGATGTGGCAGTTGGTGGAATTGGAATATCGTCAACCCGTACACGGGCTGATACTGAATGGACAATCCCTTATTTTTATGTAAAACGAACAATAATTTATAATAAATCAGATCCAATTGTAAATTTCCCTAAAGACGTAAGCAGAACAATAGTAGGAACAAAAGGATCTACTGGTTGGTTAGATGGAATACAAAAATTAGGTTCAAAAAATAAATTCTTAAAAGAAGGAAAAAATGACGAACAGGACATTCGTGATTTACTTGATGGAAAAATTCAGGGAATAATGCGTGGTTCTTTTGTTGGAAATTCTATTTTAAAAAAATATCCTCAACTGGATATGGTAACACCATGGGATGCTGTGCCAGAGGTTAACACGTCTAAAAAAGAAGTATTCGCCTATCCCTGTAACGTTAGAAGTAGGATAGGCATTCTTTTGTCTGTATTAATAACAGAAGAAATAATGAATAGCGATCTATTACATCTGGTACAAAAATATGATTTAGTGTAAATTTAATCAAAAGTCAGGCTTGCAGTAAATTCACAATAATTGCGCTGTACAGCCTCGTGGAACTTGAATATCACTATGGTCTCTGCCATCAAGTCGTAGGGAATCGCCACTCCATTTGCAAAATCACATTCACCCACCAGCGCAGACCCATTGCGGTAGATATAGCAATGTCCAATAATCTTGTCTCCAAATGCAGGATAGCTTACCACACAAACTCTAGTCATGGGCTTGGTAACATCCAAGCGTGCTTGACGATCGATGCCTTTGATTTGCATTAAAATTTGTGTTTTTATGTGACAGGTGCTCCCATAAGCACTCGGGCGTCACAGGCATCTCGAAGAGGAATTAGTACCTATTTTACCACAATGTAAGTTTTAGCAATAAAAAAATTTGTGTTTTTTTTTGACAGTAATTTTTAATAAAAAAATGTTTATTAAAAAATGAAAAAAAAAGAAATTATATTTTTTGGAGTCTTTGTTGTAATAGTAATGGTAATTGTTGCAGTAGCTGTTTTTTTACCAAAGAGCAAACACGATGGCGATAGCAAACACGATGGCGATAGCAATCAGAAGCCGCAGCCGCAACCGCAGCCGCAACCGCAGCCGCAACCTCAGCCGCAACCGCAGCCGCAGCAACTGATTGATCCGGTAAAAATGAATGACCCCAAATTTGATTTTAGTAATTTTGAGATAATGCATGAAATGAAAGTAAAAAAAATAATGTATTACAGTGATAAATTTAAATATGGAAATATGAGTAATTGTGGAAAAAAAAATATAGATTATAATTATGAAATAATATTTTTTGAGAATACGCCAACGGAATGGAAAGTAATAATAGCAGTGAGGCAATATAAAGCGGGAAAATTAAGTGGGGTACAGTATTTTGAATCCAAGCCAGTGTTAAACGATGTGTCGTGCATGGTGAGCGATACATTTGTAGAAAAGTACTACAAGTTATGCGATACGATTGTGGATGACTGTGTAACGCAAGCAGATAAAGCAAAAGTAGGGTATGGAGGAACAACGTGCCCAGGAGAATTTTATGTGGACTTTAGTGAGTATACGTTGGTAAATAAAATAGGCGATATGGACAGTCGAGGATGTGTACCAAAGAATTTTAAAATAAAAAAAACAAATGACGTAGTAGTATTTAGCAACAATAGTGAAGATGGTGACGGAAAAGAATATACAACAAAAAAGATATTTTAAACGCATCTACTAAATTTTTTATTTTCTGCAATTTGAATATTAATGTATTATCCACGAGGCCCTATGCGTCGATTGGTGTAGCGCACTCCTTCATATACAAAAGAAGCAAGCTTGCCATTGTTATACACGTCACCATTTAAAGCCTCTCCTGTGTAACGTATTTGAGCTGCTGAAGAAGAATTAAACGCTGGAAAATCAGAACTGTGGTTGGACGCGTCGCCTGCATTGACGCCAGAAGTTTCCTTGACACATCCTTTAAAAATAAAATCAGCATCTCGAAGGCATTTGGTCATTTTGCTCTTGGGGTATGCAGCGCAAACTGCAGAGTGCGTTATCATATCTCGAGTGCATTTATCAGCTTTGTTGTCAGTATGTGCCATGCTGTCAAAAAAAAGTAAAAAATTAAAGGAAATTATTTTTTTTTAAAGAATCATTCACCTGTCAAAAAAAAGCTCAAGCAAACGACAAGGACAGTGGGTGGATTGAAGACGTTGTGCGCCAGTATCTTACCAAACAAATGCCAGTGCTCGTGTTGCCTCAATCGCCCAGAGCACCATTGCGTACTATCAACAACTATTTTACTCAGTAATAAAAATTTACTTGTGTTTTATTTGTGTTTGTTGTGTTTTATTTGACAGGTGCCCTTATTTATTTTAAAAACAAAAATGACAGCGATAGCAATGAACGTGTTGCTGCATCAACTGCAAGAAATAGTTCCAGCTTTTAACGTCGCATCAGTC
>Ga0209443_1002759_pt1 | contig 10252 bp, 9 predicted proteins | sample LauGreBMM110DCMD_2_FD_187571 | JGI IMG/M metagenome (GOLD analysis project Ga0209443, IMG submission 187571) | Freshwater lake microbial communities from Lake Michigan, USA - Su13.BD.MM110.DCMD (SPAdes) (version 2) | ecosystem: Environmental > Aquatic > Freshwater > Lake | place: Lake Michigan... | reverse complement strand
ACAATGTGAACAAATCAAATATAGAGTTTGAATACATTCTTCCACCCATGAAGTTTAAAGTGATGTCCAGAAATGGAAACTACGTGAATGTAGTGCCCAATAACTAAAGTCTACGCGAGCTGACCTATAGCAGACTTCTGAGTTTATTCCTTGATCGCTGTTCTGCGTTTTTCAGCTTCTTCGGATACCCGTTTGGAGTCCATACGGATCTATAAGTACGATTGGCGTTACTGCCCTTCACCCGACGAAACCCGAGGTGTTTTCGGACGATGTGTGTCGTGATCGGTACACCACCCGTCTTGTTGGTGTTCGTGTTGCTGAGAAAAATACCCTGGTGACGGACTTTGACAAAGCCTGCGTTTCGTAGGATGGCTGTCGCGAACGTCCGGAGCGCTGTTGCGATCCCCTTGTTTCGGTTATTCGGCTGCGTACCCCCACCTGAAAGATTGCCCGTGAGCAGATCGGGGCGCGTCGTCACTCGTATATTTGTTGAGTTCCCGTACTCGACACCGAAGGAATCTGGTCCATACTTTTTCACCCGAACGCCGAGAGGTGACAGGTTTCTGTTGAATTTATTAATCACCTTGTTGAGATCATTTCGCGTGTTCTGTATCCACTTTGGCGTCATAGTATTAACCAACAAAATAGTCTCTTTAAGAATTCGGACCTACATAATGCAATGGGAATCCAAGCCTCTATGATTTACAGACCGGTCGTCACTGACGCGCACATCGCGAACGCTCTGAGAATCGCACAGACCAAACAGAACAACACGGGTGACCAAGTGAAATATCAGTCAAAGGCGGTTCGTCTCGTCGAATACAAAGTGCGTCAGAAGCAGCAGATGGTCGAGGCAAAGGATATCGAGGATATACTCAATTCCATGTACCCGAGAGGGACGTGGAGGTTGTGAGTTATCTTTTCTCAAATAACAGTACATGAATAATCTTCCTCTTCCGATACAATATGCAATTTATGCACGAAACGGTAACCTATCTAAAGTCAAGAAACTTTTGGCACAGGGTGTCAACGTGAACTCGCGTCACGACCCTGATAAAACCGCACTTCTGCAGGCTGCAGGGGGCGGACATAATCATGTAGTCAAGTATCTGATCAGTAAAGGAGCCGCCATAAATTCGAGAGATTATACGGACACGACTCCTCTCATGGCGGCGGCTGCGCACGGAAGTGAGCGCGTTGTTCGAACTTTGCTCGATGCTGGCGCGAATATAAATGCACAATCTACACACGGTTTTACCGCACTCATGTACGCTGCGTTGTGGAGCCGCCAAGGAGTTGTACGTCTCTTGCTTGAACGAAAAGCACGTGTGAATTTCACAAATAAACGAGGTCGACGTGCTGCGAACCTCGCTGAAACTAATAATATACGACGTCTCTTGGCTGAACGAAAGGCACGTGTGAATGCAGCGAGTGGGACGATTGCAAAATACCGCAGAGCGTCAACTATTCGTCGCAAGGCAGCCTCTATTGCAGCCATGAGAAGACAATTTCCGAACAATGTTGTCCGCCGTATCACATCGATCCGTCAATAAATTTCCTCGGCTAGTATAAATGGACTTTTACACACTGCTCTTCTGGATCGGCTTTTTGACGGTTCTCATCATTCACTTGCAGATGATCAACACGAGCACGCGTCACGCAGTCATTACGATCACCGCCCTAATGGCGATGTTTCTCGGCTCCAAGCTAGGCAGAGAATTTCTAGGCATCAAGTAATGAAGAGTTGTCAGAAGGCGGGTCCAACCAACAAAAAGTGTGTCAGGACCTCGAACAAGAAGGTGTTCAGTCTTCCGAGGAAGTTCTCGAAGCTCGCGTGTCGATTCATCAAAGGGTTCACCATGCGCGCAAGCTGTGCGCCGTGGAAGAAGTGACAGTCAACTCCACGGGGGCCGTGAAAGGAGTTTAAAAACAATCCGCGTCTATAAAACATGTATTTCTTTGTTCTCGCCGTATGGTTGTGGAACATGTATCTGTGCCGTCTGGTATACCTTCGTATGTTTGATCCCACCGATACCAAAACCTTTGATGAGCCCGAGTAGTCCTTTTAGAGACGTCACGCACAAACGAGATATGTCACGTTTGTTTATAGGGCCGACCCTCTTGGCGGGTATCGGTCAGGTGACCAATCGTTATGCCCAACTCATGAATGGCGAATACTGTGAGTTTGGTGGAACACCCAAGAATGATCGGTACGACACGGGGTTTGCCTTTGTTCTTCCGGTGAAGCAACACCTCGATGCGGTTGACGCGTTGATGAAGCGATGCACCAAAAAAATCTACATGACAATCTGCGAAACTGAGACGGTCCATCCCGTCTATGGCGAGCTCGTCACGCGGTACAAGCGTCTGTACACGCCGAGCGAATACTGTCGCAACGTCTTTTCGAGGCAGTTTCCACACGGTGATTGGCGCGTCATTCGTCTGTGGCAAACAGTCTATGAAGGACCAGTGACGTCGATCGTACCGGTCAGTGATGCATACACATTCTATACGATCGGCAACATCATCGATCCGCGCAAGAATATCAAGATGCTTGTCGAGGCGTTCATGCGTCTGAACATGCCAAACACGCGTTTGGTTCTGAAAGCGACGTGTCACACACCAGTCAAGTGGAACTTGCCCAACGTCGTCGTGATCAACGGTCTGCTCGACGACGCCTCTCTAGAAGATGTGCATCGCCAATCGCACTGCTATATCAACTGTAGCCATTCCGAGGGGGTCGGAATGGGTGCATTCGAAGCGGCTCTGAGAAACAAGCCTGTCATAATCACATCGTACGGCGGACTCAAGGAGTATGTCCAGACACCCTTTGTTGTTGACGCATCGACGCTCGTGTCGGTCGGCGTCGACGATTTCTTGTTCAGCAAGGATCTCGTATGGGGCAAACCTTCGCTGGACGACCTCATCACGCACATGCGTACGTGTGCTGAGGGTCGCATCACGGAATGGAATCACGACTTGTCAAAAGGGCTCTTGGATGACGTCGGTGCGGCAATCTTAGCGGCCGAGGAGGTTTCGGCATAGTCGAGCCACTTCTGGGTCAGGTACAGAACGAGCGCCATGAGAATAGACGACGCGACGATGAACGTCTGCTGAGCCTTGAGGTAGACGACAAACTCGTCAATCAGGGGAACACCGATCGGCTTGGTAAGCAGCCGCGGGATGATCATGATGAGCAGTGCGTTGATGAGCAGGGCCTGCACGTACATTATCTTTACTTCATATTTTTTTACGTGGTGGGCGGATCGACCGAAGCAATCTGGACGTAGCCTGGGTTGGAGATGATGAGCGCCTCACCTGGAAGACCATCCTCATATGCATAGAGGCGACTCACCTCGCTTGTAGACATGGAGCCTGTATACACGCGCACGTCATCAAGCGAACCGACCCAATCTTTTCCAACCTGGAGGGAACTCTGCGACGACGTGTATGGCGGAACTGATACGGTCGATTCGAGGTTTCCGTCAATGTACAATGATGCGACATTGACGTCGCCCGTATATGTCACGACCACGTGTTGCCATTGGCCATTCGTTACGCGCGCATAATTATCAAACGTGACGTTGTTCACGGATAAAGTACTGGTGAATGTGACACGCTTCACCAGGCCCGAATCAGTCACGTAGACGTTCGACACGGCATCGTACGTGACACCGATCGGTGTGGTGAGTCCGCTGATTATATTTTTGATCGTGGTTGAAATCTCAACCTTGATCAGCGTCGCCACATCTGTCACAAACAAACTTCCGACGCCGTCATACACAATGCCTGTCGGGGACGTGTACCCGCTCGAACTCGTCGTCTTCGCCCCCGTCGAAATTAAGATTCGCCTGACAAGAGTCGTGTCCGTGACGTAGATGTATGATCCCACGACTGCGATGCCAAGTGGCGCAGTCAGACCGGTTGCAATGGTCGTCGTGGCACCACCCGAGATGACCACCTTTTTGACGGTCGTACCGTCAATCACGTAGAGATTCCCAGCCGCGTCATTTGTGATCCCGGTCGGACCCGTTGAAAACCCGGACGCAAGTACCGTTTTTGTACCGATGAGACTGACTTGTGTCACCGTCTTGGCCGACGAGTCCGTCGCGTAGAGATTTCCGGCACCGGCGCTCACGTACGTGATACCGGCGATCTGTGTAAACGCTGTCGCGAGGGTGGACACGACACCGGATGCGACAATCACCTTTCGGATTGTCGTCGAATCGGCGACATAGATGTCCGTGCCGTCATATGTTATCGATGAACCGGCCACGGTTGCAATCGTCCCCTGGCTCATCAGACTGTATGGTGTAAACAAACCATACAGAGGATTCCCAGCCGTGCGAACGACTGAACGCTGAATAGTACCGCTCTTGTAGTACGACACCGTCCCGTTCTCGTATGTAATACCCAACGTATCACCCACCGCGTACGTTCCGTACGAGGCGACGAGTGTTCCACTCTCGTAGACTACGAGTGTTCCGTCGTAGTTTGTACGCCACGCGTGCGTCTGGATCAAGTACGGGTTTGTCGCGGGGACGGTCGTGGTCTCGGTAAACCCGATGGACATGAGACCGTTCGTCTGAACCACCTGTGCTGTCACGTTGGCGCTGTACGTGTACCCCCGTGTGGTAATCGAAGACGCGTTCCAATTACTCGAGATTGTGCCGAGTTTTGCAAGTGTCAACGCGGTGGTGTACGGAACCGTTTGTGGGGTAAACGCGGTGGTATACACGGCCACCCCCTTTACGACGCGAAGTTCGTCCATGAATCCGTAAAACCCATCAGCAAACCCTTCGGATGTCATTTCCTGTGCACACGACCGTCCTATGATCAGTTTCTGATTGCCTCCATTGTCGATCGGTCCAGTGATGGTGGCGGTTGTGTCGAGCACTCCGTCGATGAACAAAGTAAAGGTGGTCCCCGATCGAACAATGGCCACATGTGTCCACGTGCTCGTCGAGATTTGGGTCGTGGAGACTAAATTCCCGGTACAGCTTGTCCCGAAGAAACCGACACGGTTCGCGTTGAATGTCATGCGCCACATGTACGGAATATTCTCGTTTAAGAGTGCATTTCCCATGATGTGGCGCACAGTGTACCCGGTCGGCAGGGGGTACATCCAGAAATCAATCGTAAAATTTGAGGTTAAAAATCCAAATACATTACTTGTCGGATTCATTTGGACACACGAAATGGTGTTTGTTTCAGTCGGAAAACTGAGCGACAACCCGCCAAACTTTGACTCGTCGCTCGAAATGACAGAATCACCTAGAATCGTTGACGGGGATGCATATTGACTCGAATCCGTAAAATTGTCAAAGTGCATGAGACACGAAATTGACGACGTGTATGGGGTTGCACCCACACCCGAGTTTATCCAAATGGGATCCGTTCCACTGAACGAAAATGATTTCCCGTTGTGTGTACAGCTGATGGAATTGTTCGCCGCGACGCCGATGAGAAGGTCCGTCGTCCCCTGTTGAAATATGGAGGTTCCGCTCGTACGATTAATCCATGTCGACATTGTGTAGTTTTTTGACGACGGGATGTATCCACTGACCGTGAGAGGAGGGCCGCTGACCGGAAAGTTTGGTACATAAAACCCCTTGGTAATACCGCCGATCGAGAAGCCTCCGAGCGCGAACGCACCGGTAAATGTCGCCGGTATAATCTGTGTCGCGACGTAACGGTAGTATGAGTACGCCCGTGCGACGCCGCTGAGCGACTTTACAACCTCCTGATCCGTCGGTATGTATGACCCAGTGCCCGAGTAAATGAGGGTCCACGTCGTTCCGTCGTTCGATGCGCCAATGACATACGCCATCGCGTTATACCCCGAAATTTCATACATTTTAATTGTGCTCGGAACGAACGGTGTAGGGGTTTCAATCTGGACCCATTCACCCGCAAACGGAGATGCAGTTGACGTGAGCGTCATGGATCCGTTTCCGCCACCCGTGTCTGTGAGTCCACTTGGGTTTGTCGCCGTCGGGAAATAATAAGAACTTCCGCCGTAGCCACCCTCTCCGACGTTGCCACCGTTCCCGCCCGAGTATCCACCACCACCACCACCTGAAACGAAGGGGAAGGATGCATAGTTTGCCCCGCCGCCCCCGAACCCTCCTGCCGCATTCTCAGTGCTGTATCCCGATCCGGCCGCCGACCCATCGAGAAAGGCTTTCCCGCCCGCATCACCTCCTTCTCCCGTACCCGAGAACCCGCCGCCGCCTCCCGATCCCGTATTCCCTTGGACGCCCCCGAGTCCTATACCCGTCTGTGCCGTCGATGCATCCGATCCACGGACGCCGGGAGGACCAGCGCCACCACCACCTGATGCAATAAATAGGAGCGTTCCGGATGGCGGCGGGGACGAATAACTAATCACAAACGCATCTTGCAAGCCGGCATTTGTGAGCGTGCCGAACGAAACGTCCGAACTGTCAAAGATTGACAGGCCGCCGGAATACGATCCGGTGGCGTACACGTTCCCGGCTGCGTTTGCCGCAATGGCGTTCAGCGTGTTTGTTCCGATCATTTTGAACGCCTCGACCGCCGTCCCTGTCGTGTTATACTTGACGAGGAACGATCCCGTTCCCGTCAGACTTCTATACGTTGTCGTATCCGCATTATAAATCGTCGTGTTTGTGCTCATGGTTCCGGCGACAAAAACACCGTCGGTCGTTGTCGACACGTCCGTGCCGGTGTCCGCACCCGTGCCGGCAATACGCGTCACCAACTGAACACCGCCCGAAAGGTTGTACTTGACGATGAATGTGTCCGACCCGCCAGAGTTTGGGAGCGTGGTTCCATATGGCGAATCGTCCACCTGGTTATATGCTGAGAACGTACCCGTATACGAGCCAACCACATACAGGGCGGTTGACGTTGCCGACGTGGATACGATCGAGTCTTGAGGTGGACCGACCATTTGCGTCGCCCAGAGTGGACTCCCGGACGTGGACTCGTACTTGACAATGAACCCTAAGCCGATCGAAAGCGTTTTAAACACAGTCGTACCGTTCGTGTTGTACACGTCGCATGCCGCCGATGAGGTTCCAGTGACGTAGACTCCACCGGATGGTTCGACTGTCATACCCGTGACAATCGCCCCACCCGTGCCTCCGATTTTCCTGACCCACACGGGCTGGCCGACCGTATCGTACTTGACGATACACGAACTTCCTGATACCGAATCGGCCGTCATGGATGTAAACACAGCACCCGTTGTCGCGTACCGAATGGAAATTGTGCCCGTGAAAATGACTCCGACGTACACGCCGGTTGCGTCAGCCAGAAGAACATGGGTCGTCGGAACATCAACCTGGTTCCCTGAAATGCGATTGACCCATTGGACGACGCCGACCGACGAGTACTTTACGATGAACGTATCGTATGACCCGGACGGTGCGGGGATTACAACGGGAGGGACATATACCGTCCCGTCGGCGTTATACAGAGTCAGACCACCCGTATAGTATCCGGCGGCATAGAGAAAATCTCCCGGATCAGTCTTGACTTGAAGAGCCGCGATAGATGAAGGGTACGCCGCACCGATCGCAATTTGGACGGTCCATGGCGCAGTCAGGCCGTCGCGCGCATACTTGACGATATAGGCTGTTGCCGTTTGACCGCTGAGCGTCGAGAATGTCGCCACGACTGCGTCATTTGCATTGTAGACGGACGCCATAGGCGTTGTCGAATCCATGTAGCCCGTGACGTATGCACTGCCGGTCGAATCGACTGTAATATTTTGACCAACCTCGTTTGCTGTTCCGGCGATGCGTGCACCCCATGTGGGTTCAGGCAAGGGTGCTGGAACGTATGTTCGAACATAGGTTGCACCTCCACCTCCACCGCCACCGTATGCCCCACCTGCACTCCCCTTTGCACCGATGACATATTGAATGAGCGTATCGGCCGCAAACACAACCGTGCCGATGGCTGTCGTTGCAAACCCTCCAGGCGATGCAATTGTCGTCGATGAATCACCACCCTGACCACCCGTGAGTGAAAATGTCCACGTCCCGGCCGGAAGAAGCGCGGTTCGAATGACACCAGCGTACGTAAACTCGAAGCGGTATGCCATCGAGGTTGTCTCAGCACCCTGGTACAAACCTGGATACAGATCGATGTCCCTATAGTACTTGAGGTTTGGGGTGACCCATTGATCGTTTATGCTGAATGGAACCTGGAAAGGCAGCGTATAGTTGTGCCCGACATCTTTGAATGATGATGCCGACATGACATAGTCGCCGTTGCCATACGTTTGACCACCGAGAATCGTTGTGTATGATGCCGCGTTCGTCGCCACACTGACACTCGTTGGAGGCCAAGACACGTTTGGTCGAGAGACGACACCCATCGAAATTATATTATTGCCGGCGTAATCGTACGAAATTTGATAGTTTCCGGAATCCGTGGTTGTCGGGGCATTGGCGGACGATCCGAACGAAACACTAAAGTCGGGCGACGTGAAGAACACACTGGAAAGCTCCGGATCTGATAAACCCGTCTCGTAAATATAGAGCGCCAAAATCTGTGAAGATGTAAGTGTACCGTCATACACACGTACATCGTCAACAGACCCTGTCCAATTGGCTGCGACAATGAGAGGCCCGGATGCAATCGTGTAAGCCGGTGGGACGATCGAGTTTTGTAACGATCCATTGACATAGAATGAAAGGTTTGTCCCGTCGTAAACAAAGACGACGTGAGACCATGTGTATGCGTTTAAGTACCCACCGAGTACAAAGTCAACTCCTACGTGTGAACCGACGTACTGGAACCCATCTGTCCCGAGCGTAAGTGTCGGCGTACTCGCAAAGGTTGACGAACCGGAACCTGTGGACAACAACCAGCATGTGATGGTGTACAAAGGTTGAACGGTGAATGCCGTCGTCATCTAGTTTCGACGAATATTTTAAAGTGTCAAGGGTGCCTCGGGGAGGGCGAAGCCCTCCGTCAGACCTTGCGATTCGCTTCGCTCTTCACCTTGTTTTTTTAAAGTGTCGCTGTGTACGTGAGCGTGATTGAAGTCGATCCATATTGACCGGTGGCCGTGACGATGAACGGCTGTTGAACAGCCGTCGAGTTTTGATTCACTCCAAAAGTAATCTGCGTGATGCTCTGTGACGTCACCGTCACACCGTTCGGCAAGGTGTTGTATGACCAGACGATTGGCCCAGTGTTTGTCGCCGATTGGAACACTGTGAATGATTGTCCAGGCGTTGACGTTGAAAAAACAAATGGACTCAGACTCGAAAGCAGAGGCGTTGCACCTGATGCCGCAGCGACGTTGATCAGATATGAAAGTATAAATATGCCTTGGTAGCCGTTTCCGCCGGGTATACCCAGTCCGGATGACGTTCCCGAACTTCCACCGCCTCCGCCATAGTATATTGCGTCACCACCTGGTCCTGAAGCGCTTCCATCACCACCTCCACCCGTGCCGCCTAATGCGTCAGTACCTCCTCCTCCACCGGAATACGTCTGACTGATACCGGTGATTGCGTAGGTAAGTCCGGGACCGCCGGTACCGCCCTTTATTCTTACAGGCATCTACTTGGTGCTTAGAAATAAATGGATACTCCGCCATCAATTTGGTAGGGAAACATGTCGACAACTGCACCTCCAACCGCCGACACGGAATCGTTGCTTATACTGACCGATGCGCCCGTCATGGGGTATTCCGTCGAGAATGTACGAATAACGACGCCGCTCGATGCGAGGATGAGTGCCGCGTACCCACCTTGGTCGCCATACAGAGTGGCTTGTGCCAATGGCGCGCCTACAATGGCAATCGATCCATCATTGCTCAGACCGACTGCATATCCAAACTGTGACGCTCCAAGAGGAACGTTGGTCATGGGCGATTTGATGATGCCCGACGCGACAACATATGTCGCCGCGTACCCAGCATTGACATTTGAGGTTGGTGCACCGACAATCACAGTCGTCGCGTCAGCGCTGATTGCCACCGAGTAGCCAAAATATCCAAATGCACCAGCCTGACTGGTAAACTCACGGAAGAAGATCCCAGTTGACGTGTCGAACGCTGCGGCATACCCACTTCCGCTCGACTTGTTTGGTCCACCCACGAGCACGAGACTGCCGTCGTCGGTGACTGACACCGAGTGACCAAAGTATTCATCGCCGACCGGTGTGTACCCAACCGGTGTGACTGTTGCGTACGTGGCACCCGTGTACACGTTGACGTAGCCGTTGAGCCCGTTAACACCCGGCGTCC
>Ga0209443_1002758_pt1 | contig 10253 bp, 7 predicted proteins | sample LauGreBMM110DCMD_2_FD_187571 | JGI IMG/M metagenome (GOLD analysis project Ga0209443, IMG submission 187571) | Freshwater lake microbial communities from Lake Michigan, USA - Su13.BD.MM110.DCMD (SPAdes) (version 2) | ecosystem: Environmental > Aquatic > Freshwater > Lake | place: Lake Michigan... | reverse complement strand
GACGGGCGGCAGCCCGTCCCTACCCTCGTGGGTAGGGTCCGCGCTGCCGCGCGGCCCCATCTGTCCCTCGGGTCCCGCTCACGCGGTTTCCACGAGTCAGAAGTGGCTGCCGACCTCGGCGACCTCGGACTCTTGGGTGAAGAGCTCAAACTCGACGCGGAGGCCATGCCCGGCCTCCGCGTCGCTCGCGCCGACCTCCTCGGGCACGCCTACTGGGATCTTCTCTCACTCCACCTCAACTGACCGCCACTCCCGATCCCACCCTCGCGCGCACGGCCCCTTGCCTCCGCGCGGAGAACTGCCAACCTCCGCGCCGCTATGTCCACGACTGCTACCCAGCCCAAGATCATCGCCTACCTCAAGCCTTCCTGCGGTTGGAGCGGAGGCGTCCGCGCCGTGTTCAAGAAGTACGGCCTCGCCTTCGAGGACCGCGACGTCATCAACAGCGCGGACAATTTCCAAGAAATGGTCGAGAAGACCGGCCAGACCAAGCAGCCGTGCGTCGAGATCGGCGGCCGGATGCTCGCCGACGTCAGCGGTGAGGAGATCGAGGCCTGGATGCTCCAGAACGGCGTGGTCACCGCCAACTCCATCGTCCCCGAGGTGCCCATCAACCAGCCCTGCGCCCACGAGATGCCCGGCGCCCAGGCTGAGCCTTCGCCGATGTCCTTCCGGCGCTGAACGGGCACAGGTCCCCGTCGGGCCGCACGATCCATGCATCGGTCGGCCCGACGCCGCGGGACCTTGAAGCCATCGTCCATGACACCCGAGGCCCACGCCCACCTGTCCAAAGCCTGCCCGGTCATGCGCCGGCTCATCCAGCAGGTCGGCCCGTGCGGACTCGTGCCGGATGGCAAGCGGTCGCCGTTCGAGGCGCTCGTCCGGGCCGTCGCCCACCAACAGCTGAACGGCACCGCGGCGGAGACGATCCTGGGGCGGTTCCTCGCGCTCTTCCCGGGCAAGCGGTTCCCGGCCCCCGAGGACATCTCGACGGTCACGGACGAGGCCATCCGCGCGGCGGGGTTCTCACGGAGCAAGCTGGCGGCGATCCGCGACATCGCGGCGAAGGCCCGGTCCGGCATCGTGCCACCCAAGCGCGCGCTCACGAAGCTCGCCGACGACGCGATCATCACGCGCCTGACCGAGTGCCGCGGCGTGGGCCGGTGGACCGTGGAGATGTTCCTGATGTCCACGCTCGGCCGCCCGGACGTCCTGCCCGTGGATGATTTCGGCGTCCGCAACGGCTACCGCATCGCCTTTGGCCTCGACGCGATGCCGAAGCCGAAGGAGTTGCTCGCTCGGGGGGAGGCGTGGCGTCCCTACCGCACCACCGCGAGCTGGTATCTTTGGCGCGCGGCCGACATGGCGAAGGAGAAGTGACGCCCGGCAGACCCTCGGGCCGGGAGCCTGCCCTCCGATCAAGGGTCCTGACCGAAGGGTGCGATCGGAAGTGGCGGGCACGGTGGCTGAAGTAGCGCAGAGTTGTGCTCTGCCGTATCGCGGGTGAGCAACCTGCTGGGCGTCTCGGTCCTGCTCGGCGGCGGCCTGATCTGGACCGCCGGAAAGAGCCGGACGTGCGGGTCTCGACGAACGTCTGGTTCCAGCCGTGAGCTTGTAGGGCAGGCTGTCGAGCCTGCCGGTTCTTGGGACTGTCAGTCCCAAGACCATCGCGGACATCCCAGGCGCCCTGTACATCCGGGCATTTCGGCGGACTGGAAAGTCCGCCGAACCGGCAGGCTGGAAAGCCTGCCCTACATCCGCCGACCTCCGACCGCCGCCGCCGCCTCATCCTCCCGTCCGGCTGTCGCCGGACAAGGACGAGGGAAAGAGACATACAAGACCACCCGTTGCTGCGCCACGAGTGTCCGCCGCTTCCGCGGTCGCACCCCTGACCGAAGCCGCCCTTGCGCCGATGGGGCCCGGCCGGTAGACACTCGCCGCCCGGTTGTGGCGGAAAACCATCCGGGCGCCGGCATCTCCGTGCCGGTCCACCAAAACCGCGATGCAGAACCGTTCCACAGCTTTCGCCGCGCACCTGCGCGAGTTCATCCGGCGGACCACCCCGGATCCGACGACCTCCGACGCGATCCCGCCGGAGGGGTCCTCGCACGGTTTCGATGCGCTCGCGCTCGAGTTGTTCCGCATCCAGTTCGCCGCGAACGCTCCGTTCCGCGCGCTTTGCCAGGCCCGTGGTGTCTCGCCCGACGACGTCGCGGACTGGCGCGGGATCCCAGCGGTGCCGACCGATGCCTTCAAGGAAGCGGACCTCTCCTGCCTCGCGCCGGACCGGCGGACGGCGGTCTTCCATTCGAGCGGCACCACGCAGCAACGGCCGAGCCGCCACTTCCACGGCGTGGAATCGCTCGCGCTCTACGAAGCCTCGCTGAAGCCGTGGTTCCATCGGCATCTGCTCGGCAAGGACGCGCCGGGCGGCATCGCCGCGGGGCTGCGGTTCGTCTCGCTGACGCCTCCCGCCGCGGTGGTCCCGCGGTCGTCGCTGGTCCACATGCTCGATGTCGTGGCCCGCGGATCCGGCGACGATGATTCGCTGTTCGCCGGCCGGATCGACGCCGACGGCTCTTGGTCGATCGATGCCGACGTCGTGTCGGAGGCGCTGGCCTCCGCGGAGACGACGGGCCGTCCCGTGCTGCTGCTCGGGACGGCCTTCAACTTCGTCCACCTGCTCGATCTCTTGTCCGCCCGCGGGATCCGTCGCCGGTTGCCCGAGGGTTCGCGCGTGATGGAGACCGGCGGCTACAAGGGCCGTTCGCGCGAGATCCCGAAGGACGAACTGCACGCGCTCATCACCGCGGGCCTCGGCCTTCCGCCCGGACGCATCGTGACCGAATACGGGATGAGCGAACTCAGCTCGCAGGCCTACGAAGCGTGGGACGGAGGACGCGGGGCGCGGAGCTTCGCGTTTCCGCCGTGGGCCCGGGCGGTGGTCGTCTCGCCGGAGAACGGCCGCGAGGTCGAGGAGGGCGGGACCGGCCTGTTGCGGATCGTCGACCTGGCCAACGCGTGGTCGGTGATGGCGGTGCAGACCGGCGACCTGGCGGTGCGGCGCGGCGCGGGTTTTGCGCTTCTCGGCCGTGCGGCGGCGATGGAGCCTCGGGGCTGCTCGTTGATGGCCGCATGAGACCGGCCTCCGAACCAGGAAATCCTTTGCCAACTCCGACCCACAAGACCCGCACGCTCTGGCTCGTCGGCATCCTGCACGCGTTCACCCATGTCTATCATGTCGCGCTGTTGCCGCTGTACCTGCGCATGCGCGACGACCTGCATCTGGGTGACGTGGACCGCGCGACGGCGTTGATGAGCGTGATGATGGCGGCGTACTTCGCGCCGAGCTATCTGGTCGGCGTGCTGACCGACCGCATGAGCCGCAAGAAGCTGCTCGGGTGGGGATTGTTCGTGAACGCGATGGGGTTCGTCGGGCTCTCTTTCGCCCCCGACTACACGACCGCTATGGCGTGCGTGGTCGTCGCCGGCCTGGGTGGGAGTTGTTTCCATCCGGCCGCGACGGCGCTCATCGCACGGATGTTCCCGGTCGGCACCGGCAAGGCGCTCGGGCTGCTGGGCATCGGCGCGAGCGTGGGGTTCCTCATCGGGCCGTTCCTCTCGGGCGCGCTAGCGGACTGGACCGGGAACTGGCGGGTGCCGGTGCTGGTGCTCGGGGTCGCAGGCGTCGTCGCCAGCGGGCTCTTCGCCTGGCTGAGCGAGGAAGCGCCCGCCCCGGCCCCGGCCCCGGCAACGTCCACCGGAGGCCGTTCGGCGGACGGCAAGCCGGTCGGGCGGGTCCGCTTGTTCCCGCGTCCGATGTTCGCGTTCGTCTTCGCGGCGATGGCGCTGCTGTTCTGCCTGCGCGATTTCGCCGGCAACGGCCTGGGCACGCTCAGCTCGTTGTTCCTGCAACAGGCGCACGGGTTCTCGGCCAAGGAAGCCGGTCTGGCGCTGTCCTTCATCTTCCTCGCCGCACCGATCGGTAATCCGCTCTTCGGTCATCTGAGCGATTCCGCACGGCTCCGGTGGCTGGTCGTGCTGGTCGCCGTGTCGGCGGCCTTGTTCGCGAGCTTCCCGCATCTCCCGGCGCCCGCGGTGAAATGGGCGTTCGCGGTCTACGGCTTCTTTTTGATCGCGACCTATCCGATCGTGGAGGCGGAGCTGATGCAGAGCGTGCCGGACGCGGTCCGCGGGCGGTTCTTCGGGCTCTTCATCACCGTGGGCGGGCTCGGCGGGAACACGGCGCATTGGGCGGTCGGCGCCTGGATCCATCGGCTCGGGCCGGATGCCTCGCGCGTGGCGGCCTATGTGCCGGTCTTCAGCGGGCTCGCCGCGATGATGCTCTGCTCGCTCGGGGCGCTGCTCTGTCTCCGCTGGTTCCGCGCGCACCGGGGAGAATATCTGCCATGAACCTGCCCCATCTCTTCCTCGCCGACCTGCCGCCGGAAGCCGTGATGACGCCGGCGCTCGTGCGCGACGCCGGCATCGCGGTGAAGCGCAACCGCGCGCAATGGCTCGCCCACCGCAAGACGCAGGAGCTCGTCGAGCTGGTCGCCTTCGCCGCGGAGCGGTGGCTCGCGCCGGAGGACAAGTTCCGTCGGCTCGCGCTCCAGCTGGCACCGGCGGAGACGGGGTTCGGTCCGGCCACCATCGCGCGCGGCTTGGACGCCTTCTTCCGCAAGCTCACGGTGGAGAACCTGGGCGGCGTCATCGCGCAGGACCTCGGTGACGCGCGCCGTCTCGACGAGTTCGCCGCGCCGTTGCCGGAGCTCCGTGCGGGCCGGATGGCGCTGGCCCGCGGGCCCGACCTGATCGCGCACATCGCCGCGGGCAACCTCCCCGACTCGGCGCTGACGTCCATGGTGCTGGGCCTGCTGGTGCGTTCGGCGCAGTTCGTGAAGTGCGCCCGCGGCGCCTCGGTGCTGCCCCGGCTCTTCGCGCATTCGTTGGCCGACCTCGAACCGAAGATCGGCGGCTGCATCGAGCTCGCGGTCTGGCCGGGCGGGGCCGGCGAGATCGAGGACGCGTTGTTCGCCGAGGCCGATTGCGTCACGGCGCAGGGCTCCGACGCCACCATCGCGTCCATCCGCCAGCGGATCCCGCGGAGATCGCGCTTCATCGGCCACGGGCACAAGCTCAGCTTCGGGTTCGTCGGCGCGGAGATGCTGTCGAGCTTCATGGGAAGGAAGACCGCGGAGCGCGCGGCGGCCGACGTGACGGCATGGAACCAGCTCGGGTGTCTCTCGCCGCACGTGGTCTATGTCGAAGAACGCGGCGCCCTCGCGCCCGAGGGCTTCGCGGAGCAGCTCGCGAAGGCGTTGGCCGAACGGGAACAGACCGAGCCCCGGGGCGTCCTGCCCGTCGAGGAGGCGGCTCTGATCGCCGGGCGGCGATCGGTCCACGAGATGCGGGCCGCTCGGTTCGCGGCGACGCGGGACGAGGCGGTCACCGTGCCGCGCGGAGCGTTCTTCGAGGCGCCCGGCGGCGCGACCCAGGTGTGGGCGAGCGAGGGATCCACGGCGTGGACGGTCGTGTACGAGGCCGACGCGCGGTTCCACACCTCCTGCTTGAACCGTTTCGTCTACGTGAAACCGTGTCGCGCCCTCGCGGAGGCGCTGCACCATGCGGATCCGCAGCGCGAGCACGTGAGCACCGTCGGGCTGGGCGTCACGGAAGGCCGCATGGCAGAGCTCGCGGTCCAGCTGGCCCGCTGGGGCGTGCCGCGGGTCTGTCCGCTCGGCCGCATGCAGGAACCGCCGCTCGGCTGGCGCCACGACGGCCGGCCGGCGTTGGGCGAGCTGGTGACGTGGACGGATCTCGAGACGTGAGGCGTGAAGTATCGATAGTGAAGCGGAGCGAAGGAACCCAAGGACGATGATGAAGATGGAGCTACGGAAGACTTTCCAGTTCGAGGCGGCGCACCGGTTGCCGCAGGTGCCCCCGGGCCACAAGTGCGCGCGGTTGCACGGGCACAGCTTCTCGGTCGAGGTGGTGGTCGAGGGACCGGTCGATCCGGTGCTCGGCTGGGTGATGGACTACGCGGACATCAAGGCCGCGTTCCGTCCGCTCTACGACCAGTTGGACCACAATTATCTCAACGAGATCCCCGGGCTCGAGAACCCGACCAGCGAGCACGTCGCCCGATGGATCTGGGACCGCTTGAAGCCGTCGCTCCCGCTGCTCACCCAGGTGGTGATCGCGGAGACCTGCAACTCGAAGTGCGCGTACCGGGGCGGTTGAACCGGGTGGCGATCCGGACGATGACCGGAGATCCGCGTGGGACGTACGACGCGGTCCCCCTCAGGAACGCCACGGAGCGTCAGGCCGTCCCGGTCCACGGACCGCGCGTTTGAACGCGGGATCGCCGACGGGGTCGGACCACCTCGCTTGACCCCGGTGCTCCCCTCGCGCTCAATCTCATCCAAGCCCTCTCCCCCATGAACGTTTTTCGTCTCGCCGGCCTCGTCCTTGCTGTCTCGCTGGCGTTGCTGACCTGGTCGTCGTCGATAGCCCGCGCGGCCGACGCTCCGGCCGACGCCGGGGAGAAGCCCGCCGTCGCGACCAACGCACCGGCCCGACCGAAGCTCCCGCCGGTGGTCCCCGTCCCGTTGACCAACATCCTGTCCGCGGCGGAGAACGGGGAATGGCGGAAGAGCGGGGTCTGGACCGCCGTGCCGTCCGGACGCACCAACGACTTCGCGGGCGTGCGCTTCTGGTTGGACGGCCTGGTCCAGCTCCAAGGCAAGAACTCGGCGGCGCAGGGCAAGAAATACCGCGAGAAGGTGGTCCTGCCCCTGCCGAAGCCGACGAACTTCACCACGCTGCACCTGCTCGGCGGCACCGCGTGGGCCGACGCCCAGGGCGCGAAATTCGCCGAGGTCGTCTGGCGCTATGCCGACGGCACGTTCCGGCGGTCGCCGGTGAACTACGGGGTCCACCTGCGCGATTGGTGGGGTCGACGCTACGAGGACCCGGCCACCGTCGCCGATCCGCACAGCAAGTGCGTGTGGAGGGGCGTGCATCCGGACACGAGCGGCCAAGGCCGGTACCTCCGCTTCTACCTCACGTCGATCCGCAACCCGGACACGAACAAGGTCGTCCGTTCGCTCGAGTTCGTCAGCGCGATGGCGCAATCCACATGGCTCATCACCGGCGTCACGCTCGACCCGCTGCCGCCCGGCGCACGCGACGCGGGTTTCGGCGACCTCGACCAAGGCCGGCCCGGCCTCACCGGCACCCAGTACGTGACCGTGCTCGATTCCGCGACGGGCAAGCCGCTCTCCGGCGCCAAGGTCGCCACCCACGGCCGCGAATCGGTCGGCACGCCGGACCAAGCGGACTACGACCGCGAAGGCATCGCCCTCGCCAACGGCGTCGCCGCTGTGCAGAAGAGCGAGACCGGCTTGGAACAATTGGAGGTACGCGTCGACGCCGAGGGATACGTCGGGTTCCGCAAGACCTTCGACCTGAAGAAGGGCGACGTCCTGCCGCCGAACCTGGAGGTGAAGCTCAAGGGCGGCCTGACCATCGGCGGCATCGTGCAGGATCCCGACGGACAACCTCTGGCCGGGGCGCAGGTGTCCGGCGGCGCTTCTTGGAGCAGCGAGGCGGAGCGAGAGATCGTGGAGAAGTACCCGTTCGACCATCGCGCCGCGACCACCGACGCGGACGGCCGATGGTCGATGAAAGGCGTGCCCGAGCCGCTGCTCGCCAGCCTCTATCTGAGCGCGTCGCACCCGGATCATGTGTCCGCCGGTTTCGGGGCCCAGGGCAACGAGAAGTCCGAGGAGCAGTTGAAGAAACAGACCCATGTCGTCAAGCTCCAGCGGGGCTCCGAGGTGACCGGTGTCGTGCTTGGACCGGACGAACGCCCCTTCAGCGGCGCGACCGTCAAGGGTGGCCAACGTTGGGGCGGCGACAGCAAGAAGGAGGTCAAGACCGGTGCGGACGGACGGTTCCGGCTGCTCAACCTCCGTCCGGACATCCAGCCGGTGACGGCGACCGCCGATGGATACGCCCCGGCCAGCAAGGTGGTGACGCCGGGGACCAACGCCGTCGAGATCACCCTCCAACTGAAGCAGGGCGCTTCTTTGAAAGGGATCGTGCTCGACCCGGAAGGCAGCCCGGTGGCGGGCGCGCGGCTCGTCTATGAGATGCGCGACTATGACGGGAGGCAGCAGAATAATCTCGAGTGGGAAGGCCAGACCGATGGCGACGGCCGTTTCGAGTGGAAGAGCGCTCCGGAAGGTGAGTCCGAGTTCTACGTCCACAAACAGGGCTTCGCGCAGAAACGCGACGTGAAAGCCAAGGCCGGGCCGGAGGACAACATCATCCGTCTGAGCCGGATCCGGAAAGTCATCGGCGTGGTCGGCGACGCGCAGACCGGGAAGCCCATCCCCCGGTTCACCGTCATGCCCGCGACGGGCGATGGCGAGCAACTGAGTTCTTGGTCCGACAGCTACCGTAAGTCCTATTCCGATCCCGAAGGCCACTTCACGCTCGATCTGGACGAGGAAGAGCACAACGTCATCCAAGTGGGCGCCGAGGACCACCTGCCGAAGATAACCCCGCTCCCGGCTGCCCAGGGCGAGTACGTCACCGTGACCGTGCTGCTCGAACCCGGCGAAGGACCGGCCGGCATCGTGGTCGATCCGGCCGGCAATCCCGTCCCCGGCGCGGAGGTGGCGCTGGTCACCAAGCAATCGCACGACATCAACTTGCAGCGTGGACGGTTGATCTCGGACGGCGCGGGCAAGATCGTCCGGTCGGACGAACAAGGCCGTTTCAAGCTGCTCGTCGCGGCGGATCCGCGCCGGATCGTCGCTGCCAGCGAGATCGGATACGGCGAGACCACGCCCGAAGAGTTCCAGCAGACCAAGACGGTGGTCCTGCTGCCTTGGGGGCGCATCGAGGCGACCGTGCTCAGCGGCGGGAAACCGGTGTCCGGCCGCAGCTACGTGCTGTCGACCCAACCCCAAGGCTGGGGCGAGGGCTCGCTCAACGTGCAATGGGACGGATACAAGGCCGAGACCGACGCCGAGGGGAAGTTCACTATGGGCAAGGTCCCGCCGGGTCCGCGCGGCCTGATCCGGCTCATCCAGACCGACGCGAACTCATGGGCCCACTCGCAGACCATCCCCGTCGACGTCAAACCCGGCGAGACGACGGTGGTCACCTTGGGAGGCACCGGCGCCGCGATCAGCGGCCATGCGGAGGCCACGGCACTGGTGTCGGGCAAGGAAGGCGCGCGGATCAACGGCAGCCTCAGCACTCCCCCGCCCAAGCCCCCGCAAGGCGTGAAGACACGCGAAGATTTCCAAGCGAATGGCTTAGAATTCATACACACATGTATGATCACCCCGCAAGGCGTGAAGACACGCGAAGATTTCCAAGCGTGGGCAGAACTGCCCGAGGTCAAAGAAGCCCAGAAGTCGTTCCGCAGCTACGCGGCGGAGTTCAAGCCCGACGGCACATTCTCGTTCGATGGCGTCCCGCCCGGGGAATACACGTTGTCCTTGATGGCCACCATGCGGAAGGCAGGCGGGCAGCCGTGGGAGGTGACCCAACTGGGCAGCATCGAGCGACCGGTGTCCGTGCCCGAGGCGGCGCAGAACTCGGTCGTCCCCATCGATCTGGGCGAGATGGTGCTGCAGCCGCCGGTAGGAACGGAGGCGGTCCCCGCGCCATGACCGGGAGGCCATCGGTCCGCGAGGGGGTGCGATCGGAAGTGGCGGGCACTCGTAGCGCAGCAACGGGGGGCTTGTGTGTCTCTTTCCCTCGTCCTTGTCCGGCGACAGCCGGACGGGAGGATGAGGCGGCGGCGGTCGGAGGTCTGCGGATGTAGGGCAGGCTTTCCAGCCTGCCGGTTCGGCGGACTTTCCAGTCCGCCGAAATGCCCGGATGTAGAGGGCACCTGGGATGTCCTCGATGTTCTTGGGACTGACAGTCCCAAGAACCGGCAGGCTCGACAGCCTGCCCTACAAGGGAGATCGCCGTCGCAATGTTCTTGGGACTGACAGTCCCAAGAACCGGCAGGCTCGACAGCCTGCCCTACAAGGGAAATCGCCGTCGCGATGTTCTTGGGACTGACAGTCCCAAAAACCGGCAGGCTCGACAGCCTGCCCTACAAGGGAGATCGCCGTCGCACCGTCCTTGGGACTGACAGTCCCAAGAACCGGCAGGCTCGACAGCCTGCCCTACAAGCTCACGGCTGGAACCAGACGTTCGTCGAGACCCGCACGTCCGGCTCT
>Ga0209443_1002753_pt1 | contig 10266 bp, 8 predicted proteins | sample LauGreBMM110DCMD_2_FD_187571 | JGI IMG/M metagenome (GOLD analysis project Ga0209443, IMG submission 187571) | Freshwater lake microbial communities from Lake Michigan, USA - Su13.BD.MM110.DCMD (SPAdes) (version 2) | ecosystem: Environmental > Aquatic > Freshwater > Lake | place: Lake Michigan... | reverse complement strand
GCATAACCGGATTGTTCCCGCCGCCCCGGGCGCCCCACGGCGCAGCGCGCCCATGTATTCAAGCGGATGTGGATGTCGGCGCCGGTAACGGGGGCCCAATGCTCTGGAGAATGCGTTGGCGGCGCTCCACCAGCAGCTGCATGAAATTAGTGACATTGAGCTGGGCAATTTCCTGCAGCTCATGGTCCGGCACGATGGAGCGCAGCGTGTCCAGGATAGTGATTGCGGTGGTGTAGTCCATGAGGGCCATGACGTGGTCCGTGTCTTGGTCTCCCCGGTTGGCCGCATTCTCGGACATATCGACCAGCGAGTTTACTATATTTTTGAACCACGAGGTGTAGTGCACCCCGCTACTGTTCCCGAACTGCAGGGAGATGGCGGCCGCGAGTACCACAAGCCCCACGAGTCCGGCGCCCACCTTGTAATAAATTCCGATATCTTCGCGTAGAAGTGACATCTTTTCTTTTATTGTTGTATTTTTTAATTTGCAACTTTTTGTGCTGCTCTTGCCGCTTCTTCTTCTCTAGCTATCGATTGTGCTACTTGATTTGCTACATCTGCTTCATCTAAAAAATCTTCTCCATTTATAAAATCATTTGAAATTAATCCTTGCCAATTTTCCTGATGTAAATTAAAATTAAAATTTTTTTCTTTCCTCATTATCTTTAATTTTTTTTAATTCAAAATTTATTTGCACATCATTTATTTTGCCGGTTAACATATTTGCTTCGGCCAGCACTCTGTCTATTAATTCAAATAAATTTTCTTCACTTGTTTTTATTTTTTTTAAATGCTTCTCCAGGTCATCTATGGACATTAAATTTTATTTTTGTACTTTTAAATTAACTCCTTGCCAATTACCATCAGAGGCAAACATATAATTTTCTTTTGTTTCCCCCAAACCATATTTTCCCAGCACATAATGCGAATTTCCCTTATTTATAAATAAAAATTTATTGGCTAATTTATTTGCCGGATTGTCTGTAATATAGGGTGTGTTTCCGTTACAAGCCAATATAATAAGTCCATTTACAACTGGTCCTACGGTCAGGGTAGTAACATATAGTGCCGCATATTGTATAAATTTCTCGCTTATCCAAAAGCCTCGTTGAGCAATTAAATTAGAATAAATTTCTATTTTTTCAATATAATTGGTGTTTATAATATCTCTAAATCGTTGATCACTATCGGCTTCTAAGTCAGCTCTAATATCATTATTTACTTCATGTAACTTTTTCAGTAGACTTAATCTATCGTCCTCGAAATTTTCATTGTCCAATAAATACTCCTGTATGTTAAAATCTATTTCGTCGTATATAAGGTTATCACTCTTTAATTGTGTTAAATTTCGGCGGTGTTTTTCGGTTTGATAATAATAAATAAAAAAACTCAATTCCCTTCTTAGCTGCATGACGTCTTTTTGTACTCCTACCAAACTAAGGGCATAGGCTAATGTGTAGAAAAAGCAATCTCCTCCCCCACCACACTCTACTTGTCTTATATTTGAATTTTTATAGGTTACATTACCATTACTACAATGTGATAACAAATCTGTACTTGTTTTAGAAAATGGTACCACGATTTCAGTAATATGAACACTGCTTCCGGCCTCTCTGGCTGCTTCTCCCCCAACATATATTGCGTATATCTCCATATCTTCTTGCTTGGAAAGCTTTTTGGGATATTCAAAGTTATTATTTTCTGCTATTGCTATTTTTACAGCATCAAACGCGGAAATTGGCTCCTCCGGTTCCTGATCAATAACCATCGGCTCCGGTTCCTGATCAATAACCATCGGCTCCGGTTCCGGTTCCTGTATGTAAGAACCCTTTATGCGATTTCGCATATCTTGTTCTCTACGTTCCTTGACATTATCAATATAGTTTGTTGAGCGCAACTGAACCTTTTTAGTATAATTGCCCTTTTGTAATTTTCTTGCCTCCCGCTGTGCCATTATTTCATTCTGCTGGGCCTTTAATTTTCTAAGACGCATTTCTTCCTCTAATTGCTCTTCTGGAATTGCATCCAAGATTTCTTCCTCTAATTGCTCTTTTGCATTATAATCCAGGTCTTCCTGTAATTGTTCCATTGCTGGATCGGGGACTGGTAATTGTTCTTCCGATAGATCACCCCTTTTGCGATTTCGCCTATCAGGCCTTGATATGTTTTGTAATTTTATTGCCTCCTGCTGTGCCATTCTTTCACTTTTGCGATTTTGCCAATCTTGCCTTGCTATGTTTTGTAATTTTCTTGCCTCCTGCTGTGCCATTTTTTCATTCTGCTCGGCCTGTAATTCATTTGCAATAGCATTCAAGTCTTTCTGATTAGGGATTGATAATTGTTTTTTTGCTACGGGTTCTGTGGGAACCCCCGGGGTGTTAAATTTTTGGGGTTTTAAGGGCAATTTTAAAGATTTAAAATCAGGGAGTTTTTGGGGCAATCTTAAAGATTTAAAGTTATTAACAGATTTTGGGGGCGAAATGGGTGAGCACTCCTTGACCAGGGATGGCTTGCACCGCAAAAATCGCACATGAGATGAGTCTTTGCAGAGGTTAAACTCGCAATTGTGCAAAAAACAGGCATTAATAAAAAAAGTGCCTATCGGGTTCCCAAAACTCTCGGGGAATGTTTTAGATCCCGCTGCGACACACCACCCGTCCATGGTGTTGTTTAGAGATCCGCCGTTTCCTATATACGATTTAGAGTTCCAGCGATTTACAATAAGCAACAAAGAGTTTCTGGGGTAGGGAGTGTGGTGCTCTTCAAAGAGAAACTCGGGTTTCCCGAAAACATCATTATTGCGCTCTAATATAATTTCCAGGCCACTGCTATTCCACCCGACTGTGTTTTTTTTGGTGACCATGCGCACCTCAAAATTTTTAGAGGAACTCAGGGCCATAAAAGCCTTTAGTTTGGCTCCCCAGTCATTGCGCGAGTCTTTCGAGTCCCCGTAAAAGTCTTCACCCACTCTAATTACAATGGACCGCTTTTTACTTTGGCTGAGCCAGTTGGCCGCAGTAGCAATAATCTGCAGCGTAATGTCGGCATCACAGGGCCAGGTGTGCAGGAACCACACTTTTTGTGTTTTTCCATTGCGATTAAAAATAGGTGTTTTACCCAGAATACCATACTGCATCTTCTCTGGCTGGGAGTAGGCCACGGCCTTTCGTTTGCGTTTTATCTTATTTTTGCTAAACCCCAGACAATGCTCCATCGCAACGTAGCTTACCTGTTCAATCTGGGTACAGGGGTACCGGTACCGGTAGTGATTCCAAACATTTTCCTTTGTAAAGTTCTCGGGCGCCACCACCGTAATGCTGGCTACAATTTTCTCAAAAATATCTTTACACGACGCAATTTTTTTAACGAACCGGCCTGCCGCCCCCAACACGTCGTACTTGTAAAAACTCAAAACCTCTTTTAGTTGTTCAGGTCCATAAGCCATTGCTTTATTTTTATTATTGAAGCGAATAATTTCCCCCGCTCTGTTCACATTCATGCTTACTACAAAAGGTTCCGCTCGAAGCCTGGATACAGCGCCCGCTCTGAACCGGGGTCCAGAGACCGGAGCTCCCGTTGCAATGGGTCTGGCACTCCGAGGGCAGGTAGCGCCTAAGCTGGCCCGGGGCCCCCATCGCAGCGACACAGTGGCACGACGGGCTATTGGGATCCTGGACACATACCTCCATGCCCGCACCATGGGGTTCATAGGCAGTGTCCTCAATATTGGTCAACAATTTATCATTCCACATTTTTTATTACTAAAACATAATAAAAAATGAAACCAAACGATTATTTTATACTTCTGGGAATTCTTGTGTTGGTGGTTGTCATTGTGGTCGCGGGCTCCTTGTGGATCTTCGGGGGCTCGGACTCAAAGGCCCCTAGCTCCAAGACCCCAACGCTCTCACTCAAGGGATTTAGCGACCCAGGCTCTGGTAGCCCCTGGCTCTACATGACAAAATACGCCGTGGCCTACGTGGACAAGGGATACTCCCCAAAGCTGCACGGCAAGCTCAGCACTGTGATCCAGGTACAGAGTGCCACGGGAACAAACCCAACATTTAGTGTCACTGCGACACCAGGCTACGATGTTGTGGTCTATCGAACAGAAGCTAGTACGACCTATGACCCCAAAGATCCTAAAACCATACCAGTAGACCCAACCGGTCTTGATTCCGAGTTTGTCCAGGCACTTTCTGACCAGGTAAAGGATGGAAGCAGTAGCTTTACCGACACTAATAACCCCTGCCACCTTCCTCCTGCAGGCCCCCAAATAAAAAGCATTGATGGTTGGAACATAAAAGACAAGGCTAAACCTCCTTATCGCATTGCCACCTACTACGGTCTTGCCCTCTCCTTTGTAAATCAAAAAACAGTAGTAGGGGCTCAGACAAATTACGGCACTCCGGCACAGAACATCTTGGGCTACAACCCCGTAGTCACCTTCCCGGATGTTACAAACGCGGGTACTCTTTTTAATGTGCTGGTGTACCGCTCCCAGGACCAAAAAACATGGACACTGGCTACCGATATTACCTCCTTTACCTACAACAAGGACTCGCCAGCCACCATGTCTTTTACTGACACTGGCAATATCTACAAGGGGCCCCCGCCATTTCTTGACGCAAGTCTCGTCATCAATAGCGCCCCGCCCGTCACTACTCCATGTGCCATTCCCTGGGGATACGTCACCTCGTATCTCGCTGCCTATGCAGAGTACAGCGATGGCTCGCTTACTGGAAACCTTGGCACTACTCCGCTCCTCGTGGGTCCCCTGGCAGCCACTGCCCCTTGTCCCCAGTTTACGATCACCGCGGACCCTGCCTATTCTATTGTGTTGTACCGCACAGACAGCAGCGCCAACCCCAAGGCCAAGCAACCTGCGGTGCCCACAAAATCAAATGTCCTCATGGTGGTGGCCGCCACCGGGGCATCAACAAATGTCCAGGACACACAAAACCCTTTTAAGGGCGTGCCTTCGGTGGTCTTCGGGGCCATTACCTGGAACACCACAGACAAAGCTAATCTACCATTTCGGACGAGCACTGATTTCAGACTTACCCTTACAGACATCACAAACTCACTGGTCGGTGCTCCTTCGTCTGCTGTGACCTTACAGAACTCGGCGGGCAATGCCCCCGTTGTCGCCCTGCAGAGCCCTGTCATTGACCCGGGGCTGTATACTGTTAAAATTGAGATGAAACAGACCGGTGACTCGGCATGGGTTGCGGGAGAAGGAGCAGCCAGTATCACGGGAGCTACTCTGACAGTAACCAAGAATCCTTATTATTCTACGGGCAGCGTGCTTCCCTATGTGGGCGATTTTCACTGCCAGACCTGGGACAATAAGGGGTCGTGTCAAAACATGTGCAGTACAGCTTGCTCGGCTACTGAGTGCTGTTTTGAAAGTAAATGCATAGACATAAAAACCCGTGACCCAAACAATGTGACGAGTATTAAAAATAAGGATGGTTCCTGTATTGGAATTAAAAAGACGGGTATAGACACATCTACTATTGGTAGTGCCTGTGCAGAAGACCCATCAAATCCTTATTTTATGCTTCAGACTACTCATGGCAACAAGGCAAATAACCCTAAGGGGAATTTCCAGGGCTTTTGTGTGCAGCAGTGTCCTAAATTTTGGACAAAGGGCAGTATTGATCCTCAGGATCCCAGTGTTAATGTATGCTCGCCTCAAGATCCCCTGGCAGCTGGAAAAAACTTTTTTGGCTATGGCTATGGCTGTGCTGCAGCTCCCCCTGATGCAAAATTAGGTGGAGGAAAATGTGACACCACTACCGCAAACTATTCTTGGACGGGTGAAATGGGGCAAGAATGTCCTGCAACTAGTAGCAGTATGCTTTTCGATAAATATCAGGAATCTTCGGATTCCATGTACATTGAAAATATGTGTTTTAATTTTTAATTTTTATTTTTATTTTTTTTTTAAATAAATGTCAGCTTTTAATCAACATTTAAGTGAACTTCTACTTCATTTTAAGGAGATAGAATCTAATAAAACAAAATTAAAAGAAAAATTAGAGGTGGTGCTCTGCCGCGCTTATCGTTTACAAAATCGTTCAAATAGTTCTTCGTTCGTACCAGCAACTAGAGGAGAATGGAATACCCTCTTTTTTAACCCCGACTTGCTAGATAAAAAATTTGTATTATCTCCTGATAATGTATATATCCCTCAGCCAGCATCTACTATACCATCTGCTCCGCCTAGTGTAGTAGCAGCAACAGCAACAGCAACAACAACAACAACAACAACAACAACAACAACAACAACAACAACAACAACCTCAACAGTGGCAGCAGCAAAAACAGCAGAAGCACAGAGAATACAATATGAAGAAACAAAAAATAAAATGTTGGCAGATCTTACAAACACAGAGAAAGAAGTTACAAAATTATATGATGAAATTAAAATAAAATTTGAACAAATTAAACAAAATAATATAATTTTAACCTCACATGTAGAACAGATTAGTTCTCTTGAACGAAAAATTGAATCAGATGAAAATTCTCAATTTATAAAAACTGAAAAAATTCAATTTAATCAAACAAATATTGAAAATAATAATTTATTTTTTGAAATAGAAAAAATATTTAATTCTATTGACCTAAAATATAACAAATTAATAGAAAAAATAAACGAAGGTATTATAATTTATAATACTTTAAGTTTAGATGATAAGGATCTTCAAATATTTAAATTAGAAATTGATGGTAAAAAATCAAATTATATAAATTTAAACACAAAATTTGATAGTCAAAAAGCTGTTTATAATAATAGTTATAAATCTTTTGTTATTTAATTTTTTAAAAAATATAGCGAAGAAGAATAACTTACTAGAGGATAAGCTAGGGCTATGTAATCCTTGATGTTATAAAAAATCTTTAAATTAAAAAATAATTTAATAAATGTCAGCCTATGATCAACATTTAAATGAACTTCTAGGTCATTTTAAAGACATAGAACCTGATGAAAAAAAATTAAAAGATAAAATAGAGGTGGTGCTCTGCCAGGCTTATCGTTTAAAAAATCGTTCAAATAGTTCCCCGTTCGTACCAGCCACTAGAGGAGAATGGAATATGCTGTATTTTAACCCCGATTTACTAGATAAAAAATTTGAACTATCTCGTGATAATGTGTATATCCCTATTCTAGCATCTCTTACAGTAAACGCGGAAGCAGCAGAAGAAGAAAGACAGCTAGGTGAATTTAGAGAGTTAGAATTAGAAATACAATTAGCAGAAGCAAAAGCAACAGCAAAAAATAAAGAAGTAGATAAAAAAATAGATGATTACAGGAATAAAATTAGTGAAAATAACATTAAATTAAATGAATTAAATGAAAAAATTAAAATTTTAAATGAATTAAATGAAGAAAATAGCTCATTTAATGATGATATAAAAAAACTAGAAACCCCATATAATGATATACTTGAAGAAACTGTTAATTTTTATAATGAAATTAAAAATTTATTAAATGAATATTTATTATATGAAACAAATAATAATATTAAAATATTGGACAAAATAGACAAAATACAAAAAAATAAATATGCAGAAACACTAAAAGAAAAAATAATTGCAAAATTAAAACAAAGTAAAATTGAATCTAAAAAGGCAATTGATAATTTAGATGCTAAAATAGCCGAATATCAAGAAGAAGAAGAAGAAGAAGAAGGGTAAAAAAAAAAAGTTAAGTATAACAAGATAAAAATAAAACAAACACTTTTTTTTGTAATCGAGACAGCAATGGCGTTGAATTCGCGAAGTATTCATTTTTCGATAGCACGACCCAAAGACATTTTGAAGCAGAGTGTTGTGGAAATCACCAGCACCACACTCTACAAGCCCAAACAACGAATTCCCTGTGAAGCCGGCGTTCTCTCGCTGCTCATGGGCACCCTGGACCGGCGACTCCGGTGCGTCACCTGTGGCCACGACACGCTGCAGTGCCCGGGGCACTTTGGCCACATAACCTTCGCGGCCCCAATCTACCACGTGGGCTTCATCAAACCTCTGGTCAAGATGCTGCGCAACTTCTGCTACTGGTGTGCCCGGACACTGCGCTGCTCGGCCCAGGTGCGCCGCATCGCAACCAATGCGTTGCGCCAGCGCCGAGCCAGCGCCGCTTCTTCTGTATCGGTTGATACGACGTCAACTGCCGAGAAGTCTAGCATTCGCTGTGTGTACTGCCAAGGGGTGATTCCGGTGTACCGGTGCGATGGCCACAAGATCAACATTTCCTGGCCGGAAAACAAGACGGTGGACAAGAAGTCGCGCACGCTTCCTGCCACGAAAGCCCTTTCGTTGCTTGAGCGTGCGGCACTGCTTGAACAGAATGGGGACCTCCAGTCGATCAAGAGGCTCAAGAATGCTATCCTGACGGTACTCATAGTGCCTCCGCCCTGTATCCGGCCCTCGGTGATCCATGAATTTGGGGGCAAGAACCGTGGACAAGATGATCTTACCCGCTCCCTGAACTCCATTGTGCTTTGCAACAACAAGCTACAGGAGCAGATGCAGGACCCGGAAAATATCTTTGGAAAGCCTGACAAAGCCCTGCTGGCGGAGCTGCAATGGACCGTCTCCTCCTACATGAACAATGATGTGCGGGGCGAGCGCAAGGCCACCACCAGGATTGGAGGGTCGTCGCGGGACCTACGGAGCCGCCTGGTTGGCAAGCACGGCCGTGTCAGAAACACACTGATGGGCAAGCGGGTAAACTATAGTGCCCGCGATGTTATAACCCCTGATGTTTTTATAAAAATTGACCAAGTGGGGGTGCCGCTATGTATTGCAGAGACGCTGCTAAAGCCTGTGCTGGTGAACCTGCTCAACGTGGACCTGCTGACCGAGCAGCTGCACCAAGGCATCATAAAGTTTGTGACGGTTCTGGAGAAGAAAGAGCTACCCCGCCGGGTGCTCATAGACCCCGCGATGCCCAAAAACTTTCCTCTCCCTCTGCAAGTGGGCTGGACAGTGGAGCGCACCATGATGGACGACGACTACGTTTGCATGAACAGGCACCCCAGTCTTCACCGGGTCTCTATGATGGGCCACCGGGCCAAGATCCTGCCACCGGACCAGCTTACCTTTCGAATGAATCCGGCCATTTGTCCCCCGTATAATGCTGATTTTGATGGTGACGAAATGAACCTCCATCTGCCTACGGTGCAGGAGGCTGCTGCCGAGCTCCAGGAACTCATGGCCGTGCCCAAGCACATAATCTCGCCACAAAACTCACGGCTCACCATTGGCGCCGTACAGGACTGTGCCCTTGGCCTGTACCTTATTACCGAGCCGGTGTCTCTATCGCGTGAAGACTTTTTTCAGCTTATTTGTTTATGTGACTGCTACTTTGATGCGGAAGTCCTACCCAATAAATTCGATGGCCACCGGCTTGTCTCTGTATTTTTGCCCAAACATTTTTCACAAAAAGGTCCTGATTTTGAGATTCAGGATGGAGTGATGCAACGTGGCCGGCTCTCCCGCTCCATTATTCATCTGGTTCTTGCTGCTGTGGTACTGGACTTTGGCCAGGAGGTTGCGCTGGAGCTTCTTTCCCGGTGGCAGTTGCTCGCCTGCTCGTACCTTTCGCTGCGGGGTTTCTCGATTGGCCTGGACGACTGCACCCTAGACGACGACTCCTCCGAGGCCATTGCCAGTTTCATAGACTCGTCGCTGACCAAGGTTTCCCAAAGCCCTGTCTCTGGCGAGGTCAAGGCCCAGGCACTCTCCTCACTGCTAGGCAGCCTTACAACCATGGCGCAGCGCAACACGGGTCCCAACAATGCTATTCTGCTGATGTCGTCCAGCGGGGCCAAAGGTAACTCGGTGAACCTGACGCAGATCCGGGGCGCCGTGGGCCAACAGACAATCAACGGGTCCCGGGTAGCAGGCACCCTCCCTGCCTTTGGGCTCCAAGACACTTCCTGTGAGCGCTATGGCTTTATCCGGAGCTCTTATACCACTGGCCTGAGTCCCACCGAGTTCTTCCACCATGCCATGTCGGGGCGCGAAGGCATAGTGGATACCGCCGTCAAGACCGCAGACACAGGCTACCTGGGCCGTCGGCTGGCCAAGGGCTTTGAGAGTGTGCGCTGCCACTACGGAGACTCTAGTGTGCGCAATGCCTTTGGCGAGATTGTTCAGTTTTCCTATGGCAATGATGGGTGCGACGCAATGTGGCTAGAGCGCTTCTCCCTGGCGCCCTACTTTAACGAGAGCACAGCCCCAAACAATCTG
>Ga0209443_1002749_pt1 | contig 10272 bp, 12 predicted proteins | sample LauGreBMM110DCMD_2_FD_187571 | JGI IMG/M metagenome (GOLD analysis project Ga0209443, IMG submission 187571) | Freshwater lake microbial communities from Lake Michigan, USA - Su13.BD.MM110.DCMD (SPAdes) (version 2) | ecosystem: Environmental > Aquatic > Freshwater > Lake | place: Lake Michigan... | reverse complement strand
AGATAAATATTATTTATTAAATATTAAATATTAAAATGGCAACACTCTGTTTATGTATGGTTGTAAAAAATGAATCTCATATTATAACTCGTTTATTTGATAGTATACTCTCAATTATTGATAGCTATTGCATATGCGATACTAACTCTACAGATAATACTATAGAAATTATACAAAATTATTTTGCTTATAAAAATATTAAGGGCAAAATATTTACAGAACCATTTCAAACTTTTTCATACAATAGAAATTTTATATTAAATAAATGTGCCGACATAAAGGCAGATTATATTCTTTTATTGGATGCCGATATGGTGTTAAAAATATCAAATGGCTTTGATAAAAACAAATTATTATCATTGGATTTTGACGAATATAATATATTACAAGGTAATGATGAATTTTATTATTATAATACAAGAATTATCAAAAATAATAATACATATAAATATATTGGCGTTACACATGAATATATTTCAAAAGATGGCAAATTACCAAATAAAATGGTAAATATCACAAAAGATATATTATTTATATCGGATATTGGCGATGGCGGTTCTAAGGATGATAAATTTATTAGGGATATATCATTATTAAAATATGGCATTATTGAAGAACCAAATAATTTAAGATATTATTTTTATTTAGGGAATAGTTATTTTGATTTAAACCAAAATGAAGATGCCATTATTACATATAAACAATTATTATCAATGAATGCATCCTCTCAGGAAAGCTATGTTGCATGCATTCGCATTTATGAGTCTTATGCGCGATTAAATAAAGAAGATGATGGGCTCCAATATTTAATACGGTCTCATGCATTTGAAAAAAATAGAATAGAGGGCATTTATAGGTTAGTTAAATATTATTTTAATAAAAAAATGTATACTATGGCATATTCATTTTACTCTCTTATTCAGAGTTTTTTTGAAAATGATTTTTTAAATCAAATTGATTTAGTAGATCTAAATTTATTTAATTATTCATATGAATATAAATTTTATTTTCCATATTATATGATTATGATTGGCAACCAACTTAAAAATAATGAACTTTGTGAAAAAATGTATAATATTATATTTATTTCTAAATGTGTAAATGTTGAATTAATATATTTAAATAATTTAATAGAGAATTATAATTCTGCAAATATTAAAAATAAAGAAACCATAGAAAATGGCAATATATATATTCAGCTTGTGCATAAAGAGCCTCAAGCGGTAGATAACTTGGCAATAGAGGACATTTCAGAGAGTATCTTGGCAATTATGCCGGCGCCAGCTCCAGCAATTGTGCAAGCTGCACATGCTCATAATAAAATAATACTCACATTAATGATAAAAAATGAATCCGCAATTATAGAAAGATGCATAAATAATGTAATTGATTTAGTTGATGCAATTAGTATATTAGATACGGGCTCAACGGATGATACCATTGCAAAATGTACAGACATTTTAACTAAATATAAAAAACCATTTAAAATCACCACAGAAGAATTTAAAAATTTTGGATATAATCGGTCAATATCATTTGCTAGCACTAAAGAATTTTGCGCAGAGCTAAATTGGGATATGGAGACGACATATTCTATGGCAATTGATGCCGATATGCTTATATGCGCATCCCCCGCATTTAAAAATTTTAAGCTTATTCAAAATGGGTATAAAATTATTCAAAAGAATAGTTCAATAAAATATTATAATGTTCGATTTATGAAAATAGCCTATAATTGGAAGTCTATAGGGGCAACCCATGAATACTGGAGCGGCGACCCCACGGGTACAATTGAAGAAAATGTAATTTATATTGATGATATTAGCGATGGCGGGTGTAAATCCGATAAGGCCGAAAGAGATATTCGGTTACTTAATGAAGATATTAATGAAGGCAAAAATATAGACCGGGCTCATTTTTATTTGGCCCAAACATTAAAAGAAACCGGAAAACATGAGGCCGCAATAGAAAAATATAAAAAAAGAATTGAGCTTGGGGGGTGGGTTGAAGAAGTATGGTATTCATATTATCAAATTGGAAAATGCTATTATGAATTGAAAAAATATACAGATATGGAATATTGGATGAATGCGGCATTTGATTACCATAGCAATAGGGCAGAGCCATTCTATTTTCTAACATATCATTATAGAATGGTATCTCAGCATTATAAGGCATATCATTATTATTTAAGGGGGAAAAATATACCATTTCCAAAAGATGAATTATTATTTATTGAGCACAATGTATATAATGGGTTATTTGATTATGAAAGCACTATTTTATTATGCTATTTAGTTAAAAATCGGCAGGATGCCCTATGTGAATTAATCACTTATATTAATAAAAATATACCATATAGTATACATAATGTATGGGATAATTTGCATTACTATATAGAACCATTACTGAGCGACGTATATAGGGGAAATTATAGATCATATCAATTGTCAGATTATTTTGAATCTCATAATATTTCATTTACGCCCTCATCATGCGCGTTATTGGCAACATCGCCTTTAATATTAAGGGCATCGCCCTCATTATTATCTGCGTCTTTAGAAAAAAAACTTAGTATATGCTGCCCGGATGCTACGGCATATTTATTAAATGTAAGATTAGTAAATTATTCTATAGATGATATGGGCGGGTATCATATGAGACACCCAAATGGAAAAGTAGTTACAAAAAACTCATTTGTATTTTTAGACCAAAATTATAAACGAATTGGATATATTGGATATCCGGCGATATTATCCGAACGGTGCAAATTTTATGATAATAGAATTGAAGGCCTAGAAGATATAAGACTTTTTTATTTTAAAAATGAAATCTATATGACGGCATCTTCTAAAAATGTTACTAATAATGAAGATATAGAAATTGTACTTGGAAAATATTGCGTCATAAATAAAAATATAACCAATATTGCGCCAATTAAATCGCCAACCAATTCCAGCTGTGAAAAAAATTGGATATATGTACCAGAATTGGCAATGCTCCCCATTGATGATTCATTAAAAGAAAAAATGCATTTTATATATGGGTGGCATCCATTAGAAATAGGGGCCATTGATGAAAATAATGAATTAAAAATCCATACTAAATATGACACGCCATCTATATTTAGTCGATTTAGGGGGTCATCAAATATTGTGCATTATAATAATCAATTTTATACAGTTGTACATTTTGTAAAATATACAATACCAAGGGTTTATTATCATGCAATTGTTATTTTTGATAAAAAAATGCGCCCTATTAAATATAGCGCTCCATTTTGCTTTCGCCAAAATAAAATTGAATACTGTTTAGGATTTGACATTAAAGAAAAAGACCATGAAACAATATGCGCATTTATTTTTTCAGAAAATGATTGCAATACGGGGCTCATTACTATTCCATTTGAGAATTTTAGAATAATAGATGTACTCAAATAATACATGCTTTTTGTAAAAAAAGAACATATTTGATTATATTATAATAAATATAAAAATGAATCTGTTAAAAACAGTTAAATTGATGCTAATAATCAAAATGCTTATTGATGGTATTTTTTATATTATAAGGACAAAAGCTGTTTTTGCAAATATGGTCAACTTAATAGTATTGTACTCAATTATTGTGGCGACTAACTATACGCTACTTGGATGTTTCATTGGAATGTTTTTTGGCATCCTTGCCGGAGTTTATGTGCAGTTTTGCATAAAATAAAACGTTTTGTCTTTAAATAATCACAATATCACCATAAAAATGCGATTTGGTATTATACAATAATACTTCGCTTATTATATAAATTTTATTTATTAATAATACTAAATTAGCATCTTTTATTATTATTTTTTTGTCATTATTAATATAATCAATAATATTTATACAATCATTTATTTTACACTTAATATCTATTTTTGCTCTAATAGTATTATATAAATATAATACCATAACGATAATCCTAATTATAGAATTTAAAAATGATGGCAATGTTATACATTTATCGAGTTTAGTATTTTCTAAATATATATCAGAATTTAATGCTTTCATTATATTTATAAAAATACAAGTATATATTTATATAAGTATATTTATAATTCTATATAATTCTATACAGTTTATAAAAATACACTTATATAATTATAATTTATAATTCTATAAATGCTATAAATATAATTCTGGATTATAATTTACCTCAAAGCACTGTTGATGAAACTCGTTTTGCCCAATATGGTCTGTTTTTGTACCGCCTTCCTCCAATGCCAACATTGGATAAATTAATAAATGGTGCCTATCTTTTGTAATGGTCCAATCTGGATTATATGGGCTTGTATTTATATTTGTAATTGCATATACTATTGTATATTTATCTAATAAAAATTTAGCATGCTTGCGATTTATTAAATACATTTGACTTCCCCAAAGATGATATGGCAATGCATAATAACTATATTTTTTATTTTTTTGAATCAAAGAAAATTCTGAACTTGTTGAAAGCGCATCGGCAGAAATATTTAATAAATATCCCAATAATAATATATCTAATTTTAATTCTTCAAAATCAATAATAATATTTGGTAAATATGATACAAAATCTTTATGCAATAAAATGTCATCTTCGCATATAATTGCATATTCATTATTTGAATTATTATAAAAATCACTAATTGAATCCATATGTTGTAACATAATTGACCATGTACGTCTATCACATTCAATGCCATCATCCTTTTGAGGTAATCTAGCGTCGCTTTGATATACTGGAGGTACAAACTGCAATGATAGCTCAAAAAAATTAAATCTATTTATCATTTTTTCTTTTCGATTTTTATCTAAAAAATTTATGCAATAAAATGAGATATTTTCCATAGTTTTGAAATTATATTTTTGAAATTATATTTTTGAAATTATACAGTATAAAATTTATACTTTTAACAAAAAAAATATAAATTTATACAGTATAAATTGCCTTTCCTAAATCTGTATAAAAGCATTTTCTTAGTTGATAATATTCATTCTCTTGAATACGCCCATCTTTGGTAACAAACAGTAATCTACGATAAAATGTATCATGGTCTCTTAATATACACACAACACCATAAACTCCATCATTTAACACAAGTGAAACCCATTTTATGATAATAAGTTGTTTTGGTGTAATCAAACAAATGCTAAGCCCATTCTTGGTAATGGCCGCATTAATTGCGGAAAGTAAGAAAGCCTTGAGGTCTTCTAATTTTCCCATTTTGCGAGCAATGCGATTTTTCCCCATTATTTTTAATACTATAAAAATAATATTCAAATATTGTTATTATAGTACTTTATTGTTATCATAGTACTTTATTGTGAGCTTGTCAGGAATGGGATTGGTCCTAAACAAATGTGTTGGGTTCTCAAGAAGAGCCTTAACTACTCTTGTAAAGTTGCATGAGCATCCTTTTTTATAAAGCATCCCATAATTGAATATGGTTTTGGAATCAGCTTTATATTCCGCATGACTATTTCTCTTGACGCCTAAATCATGGTATCGTTTAAATGAAACAACTACATGCTTTTGTTCAATTGTATACTCTATATTAGTCAACTTATATTCTGTATATATTGCAGTAACAGTGGTTGCTAAATCACTATCATTTTTCACAGAAACAATTTGAACGCCCTCATTAAATAAAGGATTTGTTTTCTTTGCAAGGCGACTCGCTATACGTTTGTGCGCTAAGATGTCCAAATTGACTGCAGCGTCATCTGCCTTAGCTGAAGTGTCATCTGCATTAACTGCGGCGTCATCTGCCTTAGTTGAAGTGTCATCTGCATTAACTGCGGCGTCATCTGCCTTAGTTGAATCCGCATCATCAATGTCTAAACTAGCGGCAATTGCTAACGTATCATTGCTAATGACTAAATCAGCATCTACTAAAGCATCATCTACTGATGTAACATTAGGTTGATAGATTTGCCGATTCATTGAAATTGGGATTTCCAGCGCAGTCATCATTTTGACAAAAAACTTCTCTTGTGAAATAAAGAAACTCATTTTCTTAAATTAAACAGTGTTTTTTACTACTATTTTACTATAATCAAATATCAAAGGTAAAAAAATATCATAAATATTATAAAATTAGCAGCGTACTTTTGCCTCTTCATGGGCCTCTTCATGGGCCTCTTCATGGGCCTCTTCATGGGCCTCTTCATGGGCCTCTTCATGGGCCTCTTCATGGGCCTCTTCATGGGCCTCTTCATCTTTATAAATCCCATTATAGTATATATGCTGTAGTGATGGTATTTCGTTAATGGCGGCTTGTATATTGCTAGTATTATCTTGTTTATCTAATTTTATTGTATTTAATAATTTTGGAAAAGTAATACTATTATTAAATAGATACAAATATTCTGGGGATTCAGAATTAAAATCTTCAGAAATGTCTAATTTCAATAAATTTGGACATAATTTAAAAATTTCTTGTATATTATTTGGTGTAATTATATATTGAAGAACAAATTGTATTTCAATATGAGCAGCCACAATTGTCATATGCGTCTGGTATAAATGACCATTTCCGCCACTAATATCAGATGCATATATTTTTAATTCGGTCGCAAATATATGTAATTCATTTAATTTTATAAAAATATTTAATATTTTATCAAAATGCTCAGCTGTTGTATTGTCATAAATTTGTATTTTTTTAATATTTGAAAATGGTATCAAAAGTGGAATTAATTCAATATGGCCGCTTATATTTGTTTTTATAATTATTTCCTCTATGCTGTCTATTAAGGATAATATTTTATCATAAGCAATATCAAAGGGCAATTTAGAATAGCTCATTTCTATTTTGGTATCGCCTATATTTAACTCTAAATCCAGATTAAATTTTTCTAAATGAATTCCAAACGCATCTGGATACATTTCAAAATGATTGCGCGAATCTTCAAATAGGGCAGACATATTATATAACTTAAATTGTTTTTATTTATATAACTTAAATTGTTTTTATTTATATAACTTAAATTCAAATATGGTGCAAAAAAATAAGCGCGATTTATTCCCAAATTTCTCCCCTAAAGGAAGATGGGTCATTTTTATCCCCAATAACAACAACAGCGGAGAGGTGGGTTGTTACGTTTAAATCCGACAATTGAATTACTCTTTCAGCATTCTGAGGTGATACCATATTAATATGGTATGTATCAGTATTGCGTGTCATTGCAATAGTGGTTTCGGTTTTAGTATTTTCTATGAATCCAATTGAAACCACATTAAAATGCGTTTCACCTACGTCTAGATTTTTATATCTAGCTTGCCTTAATATATCTGATATCAAGGCTTGTTGGGGATATTCTCCCAAATAGTGGGCAGCTCCAGATATAATGACAAAAACTAATAGGTCACTCATTTTGATGCTTTTTTTATAGATATTATCAAATATGCAAATGTGCAAATATGCACATGCATATATAAAAACAAATTGAATCTATATAATATATAATATTATAATATATAGTATTATATAATATTGTTATTTATTGCCATATATTGTCATATATAATATTATCATATATAATATTATCATATATAATATTATAATATATAGTATTATATAATATTATCATATATAATATATAATATGATGATGGGCTCAAATAGAACTAAAGAATATCAATTAAATATAAAATTAAATCCCGATCTAGATCTAAATACCAGAGAATATTATAAAAATTATAAATCGAGTAAATATGAGGGCGATAGTGGATTTGATTTGCCATTACCACAAGATATAAATATTTATAAAAATACATTGGAATCAATTAATTTTGGCATCTCTTGTAATATGTCAAAAAAATATACATATAAATATATAAATGAACATAATGAACCAATTTTGGAAAATAAACCTGTAAGTTATTATTTATACCCAAGATCTAGTATTTCATCCACGGGAATAATATTGGCAAATTCAGTTGGAATTATTGACCAAGGTTATAGGGGAAACATTATGGCAAAAATTAGATATATTCCAATATATACTAAATCTATTTGGGATTTATTTTGGTCTTGGTGGCCAAGTTCAAAGTCATTAAAAAAAGGAACAAAATTATTTCAAATATGTGCTCCAAATTTAGAGCCATTCACAATAAATATTGTAGATGAATTAGATTCAACCGAAAGAGGTGAAAATGGATTCGGATCTAGCGGTGTTTAAAATTTAGATTTTTCTTTTTTTTGCACCAGTAGTTTCCTCAGTAATGTCCTCAGTAGTTACACCAGTAGTTACCGCAGTTGTTGCCGCAGTAGTTGCCGCAATAGTTGCCGCAGTTGTTGCCGCAGTAGTTGCCGCAGTAGTTGCCGCAGTTGTTGCCGCAGTAGTTGCCGCAGTAGTTGCCGCAGTTGTGGATACAATGCCTCTTTCTCTTGCCAATGTGATACTCCTGTCTATTATTACCGAGCTTTCACAAAATTTTAGATTACATAATATATTTGCGCAATTTGCTCTATGCTGTGATGCATAGATATCAAATCTTTGACACATATTGCAAAAAGAATGTGGTGAGGGGTCATCAGATGTCGCCATATGATGATAAAATACACTTTTGATATATGAGCACCCTCTTTTCTCACACCACATATTATCGCATTGCATTGCATGATTAAATGTATCTGCGCAATATAATAGGTTTCCAGATATCCCTGGCGCAGTAATTTGTTTTGGAATTGTAAAACTCATCTTTATAAAAATAATGTATTTTTTAATAATATTTTATTAATATTCAAATATGCAAAAAAAATAAGCAGTATTTAAAGTGATTGCGCAATATGCTTGTTAAATATCCGGTTAAAAAATACTCTACCCGCATTATTCGTCCTTTTGGCTTTATTTTTTTTGTAAAAATTAACTAACGCAACGGAAAATATTGCAAAATATTTTCTAATTTTCCAATTATTTTCTTTTATTCTTTTTACATTTATGCTATAAAATAATTGCTTAAGATCCATACTAAATCCATATGAATGCAAATGACGAGGAACTGGCCTCAAATAGATATATCCTTTGTTAAAAATTTTAACAAGTTGTATTTTTTCTCTATGTGGAATACAAATATGATTTCTTGGAATTGCCAACCCTACCGATCTAATACTTTTTGCCCTTTCTTCTGATTTACTCCTATTACATGGTAGTTTATAATAAATGCAAATAATGTTTGTTAATTTTGAATGAATTGAATAAAAGGCAATAATATTTGCAGGATTAATCCAATCTTGTATGATAGCACAAATTGCATTATATTCTAAATATTTAATAATATAAAATTGTGAACAAATTGCTTTACATTTTAATATTTCACTAAATTGAACAATGTTTGCATAGATTGGCAACACTAGTGACATTGTATAATATATATATAATTCAAATATATATTTCAGCCAAATACATATTTGATGCCCCTTGAATTTTTATAATTTTATATCCTAAACTTATAATATATGAAAATAGTTCATTATTAGCATCATCTGTATTACACTCAAAGAATATTTTAGGATAATTGCAGTTTTTGAGCGTTTCAATTCCGCCATGTAGTACAAATAATTCATTATTTTCAACATCCATTTTGATAAATCCAATATTTGTAATATTAAAACTATCTAAGGTTTTAATTTCAATTTCTTCTTCTTTGAGAATAGCAGTGGCATCTCCAATATGCAAACTGGAACCGCCACCATCATTGCTAATAATTTTTAATGTATTTGTGCCAATTTGAGACTCAGACCCCAATCCAATTTGCAAACAAGTTACATTTGTTAGATTAGATAGCGCAACACTGCCGCATAATGCATAATATGTCATTTTTTGGGGTTCAAAACTATATACATGACTACATTTATTTGCTAATTCAATCGTATATGTACCAGTATGGGCCCCAATATCTAAAAATACTTTATCTGGAGAGCATAATTGCGCACACCATTCAATTAAATTTTTTTCAAAAAGCCCATTTGTTACATAACATGATAACAAATTACTAGGTAATATAAATATTTTTTTATTATTTATGCTTATTATTTGATTATTATCATCATTATTAATTGTATCATTAGCCGTTAATAAAAAATATTTTGTAGACATTTTATATTTGCAATATAAATATACTTATAGTATAATAAATTTATAAATATACTTATAGTATAATAAATTTATAAATATACTTATAGTAATTGTTGCATTATAAATATATAAATATACAATTATATTATTATAGCATTGTATAATTATAATATTATAA
>Ga0209443_1002748_pt1 | contig 10276 bp, 18 predicted proteins | sample LauGreBMM110DCMD_2_FD_187571 | JGI IMG/M metagenome (GOLD analysis project Ga0209443, IMG submission 187571) | Freshwater lake microbial communities from Lake Michigan, USA - Su13.BD.MM110.DCMD (SPAdes) (version 2) | ecosystem: Environmental > Aquatic > Freshwater > Lake | place: Lake Michigan... | reverse complement strand
GAGGTCGAACATGTAAAAGAATGGGTTCTCAATTGTATGGTCTTTACGTTTAATTTCCTTAATGATACCTTGAAAATTCTCATTTCCATTAGCATCCAACATACAAATTTCACCATCAATAACCATATTCTTTAGGCCTAATGAGATAATCTCAGCATCCAGGTTCTTAAGAGTTAGGAATTCATTTCCGGCTCTAGAGAAATATGTAGGTTCTCCATCTTCATTAATGATACAAATACAACGGCATCCATCCAGCTTGCGACTAACAAACCAAGTATCATTAAAGTCTACCTTCTTTGCCATTTTCTCATCGTAAGAATTTGCAAGGGCTACGTCGAATGTAGGAATCAACCCTGGAATCACCTTGTTAATCATAGAGGTTGTAGAACGGGTCTTAAGGTTTCTATCAATAATAGAGAAAATTAAGTCCTCATGTTTCTTATTTGCTTCTACAAATCCATTTACTAAACTAATTGCAGTATGTCCTGTAATAAATCTTATTGATAAATCATCCAACAATTTAAAAAGGTCAGAATAACCGTACTTGATTAATTTGGAATTCTTTTTGCAATTAGCAGAAGTTACTCCATATTGTTTAAAGGTATTGTAAGTATATTCTAGAGCGTTACGAACTGCTTCATTTTTGGCATACTTTTTAAGTACGTTTAATTTGTCAGTGTTTGAGTTTGTAGCATTTTGTGCATCTACGAATTCTTGTATTTGTTCTAAATTTGTCATAATTTGTTTGTTTTAATTATAATGTAAATATAATCAATATATTTCAATCGGTAAAACTTTTTGACAAAAAGTTATTAACAATTTGTAGTCAAGACAGGATTCGAACCTGCGACAATACGACCTAATTTAGGGTGACATAAACCTCTTTGCCATTACGTATTACTTGACTTCCTTTCGCTAATGTTAAAAACTGACTCAATCTTCCAAAAAAACATTAACTTGGTACTTACTATATCGGCTCCCCCATCCTGGTTATATATTTACCTGAAACTTCGGCCGGCTGTTGATTGACCACTCCCGCTTACTCAAGTAGTTTTTAGTGGAGATTGAGGAATCGAACCTCATGCTTGTACAGTACAGCAGCATCCAGCATCTCCTAGCCCTGCAGAGCCATTTAATTTACCAACCTGGGTCTTTCGGGGTTACTGATTAAGTGCAATGGGCGACGTCTTCCTACTGTTAACCCTTGTTCAGAAATTATGCGCTCTACCTCTCAATTAACAGCAAGCATTGGTAAATCTAAAGAACCTGACCTGACCTTCCAGATAGTACATGTCACAATTAATTTGGCGCCGTGTTATGTAGCAGGTTCATTTATTATTATATCATTGTATCACCAAATTGTTTCTTCCAATCCAACCAAGGTTCAGAGGTTACTCCGAATTGAGTTAAATATTTCCAATGCATAAACAATTTGCGTTCATTCCAGTCCTTATAGTTCTTAATTAGGGCATCCTGTCTGTCCAATTCTTGTTTATATGCATCTGATTTTTTTGCAAGAGCCGTAAAACTGTTGTCAAGTTTTGCAAGACGTTTTACCACCTTTTCGGTTGGTAGACCTTGTACTGCTAAAGTGACTATTAATTCTTTAAGATTAACAATTTTATCAACCATTGAATTAAGAGTCGGAACTGTTGCGTTGTAAGAGGTCTTTGCAGATTCTCTTGCCCGCTGAAACCCTTCAAAGTTTCCTTGTAATTCTCCATCTTCCAGGTCCTCTTTGAATAGGGCTTCTGGGTCGATTCCATGCCATTTTTCAAATTGCAGTCCACTCGGAAGAGGTGCTTTAGTACATGCTTCTGCAATTTTTTCGTCATTAGTTTCTGAAAGAACTGCAACGTAACAATTACCTCTTTGAGTTTCTAAGAGTTCTTTAACCTGCTTTTCAGTGTATAGTTTCATATTATTTTTGGGTGTATTTTCTTAAATATTTTCGGAAATTTGTAGTTGCTCTAACAATTATATCGATTCTGTTCTCTAGGTTCATTTCCATAATACGTTCAACACAATCATAAAATCTACCAGGAGTGTATGTTGATTCTCTTAGGACTCTTTTGGTTTTATTTAATTGGTAAATCGAGGTTTGTGCATATCCACGGTAACTTAAACCAGAATATTTACGGCGGACATATCCACTTTCATAGCTTAAATAGTCGCATCCGGTGATTGGGTCATGAAAACATTGAGTTCCATTATTTGCCTGTCTTTGGGTTGTTAATTCAATTAGCCCAATTGTTTGTGTTTTTGTCATGATTTAATGTATTAAAGTGTTTCTAATAATTGTAGTTGAGTTTTTAATCTTGTAACCTCTTCGGTATATTTTTCTTTGGTCTCAAAATCCATTCCCATTCCATAGTAATCCCATCCTAAAGATTTTAATCTCTCTAACAGTTCATGTGTTGGTTTGTGTTTTGTAAAACCAATACCATTGAATGCCGTAAGTTCTTCAGTTGTAAAATCTTTCTTAGATACTTTTACATATCTAAAGGTTCCAGCATCTCCGTATCCTCTGTGTGGATCTGAATAAAAATAAATTCGTAGTAGTGTTGAAAATTTGTTAAACATGATTTCTTTGTTTTAATTAGATATGTAAATATAATCAATGTTATGGAATCCGGAAACTTTTTTGTGTTAAATTTATGTTAAAATTTCACAATATGTTTCGTAGTCAATATTCTTAGAATTGTGTGAAATCTTTTTCATCTCTCTGGCCCGTTCAAGGATTCTTTCGACAATTAATTGATTTGCCTTTGGGTCTTCCGGCCAGTCATTATATAACCACCGGAACTCTTCAAGCTCATTCAACTGCCATTCAATTGTAGGATTCATTCCTCGATTTACCAGCTCACTCCGGAGAGCATTAAACCTGAGATGGATATACAACAATTTGTCATAAAAGAATGTAACATGTCCACCTCCGAGTGTAAAGGATTGTTGAATATTACCTAACATCGCCACTCCCTCTTTCCTGGCTCTCTTAATTGCAAGTGCATTAGTTCTCAAGATTTCTCGGTACTCTGCAACAAGATGTTGGTCACATAGTTTTATTGGCCGGATGTGCGCATTGATTCGGGTCATAGTTTTAAATTTAATATATAAATATAATCAAAAAACCCTAGACGGTAAAATCTAGAGTGTTAAAGTTTTATTAACATAAAAATTCTTCATCTTCATCAAAGTCAATAATATTATCATTGTCATTAATTAGTGGAGTTTTATAAAACTCAAAAATGCACCATGCCCAAATCAGGACAAATATACCAATACCTATTACTAGTCCCACCATCTTTCAATATTTTGTTCCATTAATTTGAATAGCAATTTTCTTGCACGGTCATGATTAATATGTCCGATGTTCATTGCAATTATTTGTTTATCCTCTTCGCGACCCTCTCTACCAAAGACTCCTTCTCCGTTTAGGACTCTTTTATAAATCAATGGGTATTTTTTAAAGTAGTCATCAAAGTTCTCTTCAAGTAAACGGGACTCCCAAGAACTATAACCCTCTTTTTCGGTAGGTTCAAACCAATGTTTGGTTTTATGATAGTCAGAGTACTCAGAACTATAAAACTCATCTTGAACCAACCCCATTAACTTTACGCATAATCTCATGGTACGGGCATCCTCTTGTGCCCGGGTATGTAAATCTCTGCGACCAATATAATCGGCTTGAGCAGTTAATTTATGCTTCATTATCTCAAAGATGTAGTGACTGTCCCAGTGTCGGTCTTTCCAAATGATAGGTAACCAATACCAAACACTTTTGATACCTCTTTTGAATGTTGTATGCATGTACTTGCCATCGTGATTCCACCACGCTGGAATGTATTGTAGTTTTCTTACAATCCAGGGTTTTTTAGATCGCTCTTCAGCCCATTGGTCAAATATGTCTAATTCTGGTTCCATACCTTATATATTTATGCTTGATAACATTTTCTAAGTAACATTACAACATCCATTGCATCTTCGACTGCATTATGGGTTACAACACCATCAATTCCTGCACGTTTTTTACATTCGTCGAGACTTGGAACACTTTCGTCGTTAATCCAATCAACAAATAGGATTCCCGGGTCCAATACTCGACTACGAATTGAAAAGACTTGTTTCCATCTTGGTAACTTCTCTAAGAATTTCTTGTCAAATCCTGCAAAGTTTTTACCAGCGCAGTTCAGGTATACCTTAGGCATATTTGAGGTTAGGATTGGATATGTTTTACCATTGACAATTTTAACTGTTTTATTTATGTCATGATTTAATTCTACTAAATTATTTCGAAAACAAAATTGGAAAAGTGCCTCTACAATTTCGTCTTCATGATAAAACTGCATTCCAGTCATATGTACAATGTCATTCTTTTCGTCTTGGTCTTGGGCACCTGAATATTGTACAATAGTTTCTATAAGGTCCCTGTTCATGTTTAGGGCAAATAGACTTCCTGAAACATTTTCACGTTTAATAACTCCGTGGAATGTTGGTAACTCTTCAAATGGAAGTTGATTCAAAGTGTCTTCAATTACTGCACCTATTGAAAGGATTTGACAGTTTTCAGGGTCTAATCCTGTAGTTTCGATATCTATACTAATATACTTCATCCTATTCCTCTAGTTTTACAAATTCATATGTACCCTTAATTAAACTGTTTAGGGCAATTCCTTGCGATTCGGCGTTCGCAAATTCTTGATAGACCGCTGCAGGTACATCAATGTATCTGTAAGTCGCATGTACAAAAACCACATAAAGGTTTTTACTCTCATACTCGTATGTCGATGCTTTAATCGTGGACGAATCATAAATGTTTGTTTGTGTTTTAATCATTTTCTTGTTCTTTTGCCATTAAATTTCTATGTTTCTCAGTAAGTGTCACTACTAATTCTTTGTAGGTGTCGACCGCGTCGTTTGCATTAACTGTTTTTGCTCTAATCAAGTCTAATGTCTTAGCATCTTTAATCATGATTGTGTCTACACTTAATTCTACCAAAATACTTCCAATTACTGTTTTCATGTGATTTGTTTTTATGTTGTTGTTTTAATTATAATGTAAATATAATCAATATGTATGATTCCGGAAAATCCAGAGTGTTAAAATTATGTTAAAGTTTATTGAGTGGATATTCATTGTTCTCGCATTCTTCCCGTTCTGGGTGCCATTGAACTGCCCAAATTCTCTTCTCTACGTCTTGAAATCCTTCAACCGTGCCATCTAATGCCCTGTGGGTAATTTCAAAGTTCAATGGAACCCAGCGACAGTGTTGGTGGTGTCGCGAATTGACCTTCCTTGAATCACCATCACTATCATAAACTTGATGAAACTCGGATAGTCGGAATGAATGGTCTTCATCATCATCGAATATATCATTGAGATGGTTTTCTTGGAGCCTTTCAGGTATATTTTCAACCTCTCCACCAAAATAAACATTTAAGAGTTGCATTCCTCGACAGATTCCAATTATTGGTTGTCCATTTTCAAGAGCGCTCCGAATCCATTCAGTTTCTCTAGCATCTCTTTTTGGACTTTTACCAACATCTCCACCTCCACAAAGTATTAATGGTGCATCAATGTTTTTGCATTCACTTCCAAGAAAATATGGTTTGAACCCATTCTCAGTAAGCCATTCGCGATACATCTGCTTTTCAAGTTCTCCATAAGGTGGAGCCACTAATACTTTAGGTGATTTAATCATTAAAAAGGGTCTTTGTAAGTTTCTCGGCCTTCGGCATGTTCATCACATAAGGTTGCCATCCAACCACTGCCTCGCAGTTCTCCTAGCTCTCCACACTTTTCGCAAGTGATGTAAGAAGCATCTTCAGCCAAACGGATTCGACTGTAAACGTCTTCAGAGACTCCATTGGTATAGAATCGGAGTCCTCCGAACTTTTCTTTAACTTGGCAAATTTGTTTGTCCCATCCAAGTTCAATAAGGTCTACAATAAGTCTCTGTAAGATTCCTAGCCAACCATTATCTACGGCAAAGTAACCTCTAGCCGTAATAGGATCCCTTCCAGTGTAGTAACCATTTTCAAGTCCTCCGATACTTTTTAAAAAAGCTTCAAAGTCCTCATCGGTCATATAGTTATTGTTTTTCATTATTTTATTTGGCTATAAAGTTTGGTTAATATTGTCTCTTTTTTACCACGGATTACCTCTTCAAGGTCTGCTCGCTGTTTTGATACTTCCTCTCTGATTCTTTTAACAGCTCTTTCCGTTACTTTTGCATTTAGATTTAATGGATAGATTTGTTTTGTGTTAACAATTTCTGCCTTTTCGGCATCGATAATTAGGTCGAGGTGAAGCGATGGTACTTGAATATAAAATTTTGCAACATCCGGATCTTTAAGAGGTGTTTCAGCCTTAGGGTGATACAACAACTTTAAGATATTTCGGTAACCTCTTAAGTCTTCCGAAGATAATTCTTGTCTAAATTTTTTAGCAAATTTAATCCGTGTTCTTCTAAACATAACCTTTTATTTTAAAAATTGTAAAACTCTATCTTTAACTCCTTGTTGTTTAATTCCCTCTTTCTCGTTTGGAGTGTGTACAAAGTTGGATAGTCCCCATTCTTGAGCGTGATGGTATTTGTCTCTTTCTCCAAGTTCTAAGTCATCAATACAAACCCATTGTGCAATTTCTGGATGGTCAGTTAGATACTGTCGAACTTCGATACATCTCTGTTGTTCATACATCGTGCTACGCTTCCATTCAAATTCATCTGGTTTATCGCAACCAATATATCTTTTAGTAAATGCTATTGGAGCCTTCAAGATTCCTTTTGCCAAGTAATATTCTCCAATTTCCTCTAAGGTTGCATGTAGCCTCCAGTCAGAACTTACTACAATTTCAGCTCCAGTCTCTTCTAGGATTTCATTAAGTACCTTAATTGCTTTTTGGTCAAAGTCATCAAAACGAATATCTACTGGTGCAAGTGCTAGACTGGTCTGGCCTGGATTAAGTTTGGTATACTTGCTCCATTTCTTTGCTCGACCTCCCCAGTTATTGTAAAGACATATTACGCCGTCATTATCTAAAAATATTACTTTCATTTTAATTTCTAATTAATTCTAATTTTGTGTTCTTATAATGGTCTATTAACCTATCTTTAATGTGATGTCTAATTGCCCAATTTAATTCTGTTTCATTTGAAAGTTTTTTATAGTATAAATCTATTAACCTTCGAGACCGTACTATTTGTGAAAGTGTAGTGCATGAATCTATCGTTTTGATAATCCATTCCTCAATTTCCGTTAGTGTGTTTCCTTCTGCTGCCATTTATAATTTTGTTAGTGGTACCCACTGTCCGTTTTTATACTTATGTGGGATTCCGTTAATAGTTCTAATTTGTGAATAAGGGTCAACATTAATATCCTCCTTTTTAAGTTTTCCAAGTACGTTTTCAAAGTCCTCTTGGGATGTTCTCTGTCTTACCGTACTTGGGTCAATTTTCTTTTTTCTACGAGGTCCGTTATAATATGCCATAGTTATACAGTATGTTCGATTCGTACACGGATGCAATTCTGTGGCAATCTATGAATATGTCTATAGTTATTAATATAACCCATCATATTTGCGCTACCAACTGCGTTTGCAGAATGTATTACAACAGGAACAACATTAGCTCCATCCAACCATTGATTGACCAACCATTTAGTGCAATCCATTCCAGTCTTCTCTGTAATATTATCATAGTTCAATTCGTAATTGTGGTAAACATTCCGTTGCCATTCTTGCATTGCAGTGTCTCCAAGGTCATGGTCTAAAGAAATCAAGTCAATGTTCTCAAGTCCAATTTGGGTAACTTTCTCTACAAATTCATCGTAACTTCTAACAACAACCCAGTCTTTTTCAACAGGTGTTCTTACGTCATCTAAATATACTCTAATCATTTTGTGTTTGTTTTAATTTGATATGTAAATATAATCAATTTGTTTGAATCCCGAAAATATAGGGTGTTAATTTTATGTTAAAGTTTTAATTTTGTAAGTATTCCTAAACCATGTGATTCTTCGTAATTATAAAAATTAAGGTCATACTTAGCACTTAAATCTTTGCATGCTCTATAGACGTCAGGAAAAGACAAGGTGTCATGAAATATTGTAACGTCTGCATGTTTAATACACCATTCTCCGCACTTGTAAGTATCTTCATATGTGTGAATAATATCGACATGAGCCAAATCATACCTCATAGGATTGTATTTAATATAATCCTCGTATGAACTTCTAATAAGATTTATATTTGTAAATTCCGCAAGATTTGATTTAGTAGCCTCAAGCATATCTCCTTTTAATCCAGCATGTATGTCTCCCATGAAGGTATCGACACCGTCTACTGTATTAAAATAATTTGCAAGGGCAGATGTTGAATATCCAAATTCAACACCAAATTCGATTGCTTTTTCTCTTTTAATACCTGATCTTTTTATTAAATCTTCTAAGATTGTTGGTATATTTCCCCAAGCTGTTGGTTGTTGGGTTGCCAATTTTGGCGATTCTCTTCTTTGAGGAGTAAAAATTGTGTGCATTTCTTTGTTTTTTATGTATTTATTAATGGTTGTTTCAATTAACGGTGGATATACAGAACCGCATTCAAATGTAGATTTAAGGTTGGATTGGACATGTCCAATCCAAGATTCTTCTAGGAATACATTGGTAGTATTTTCTAAGAACTCCGCATTTAAGTTTCTTAAATGTTTATGGGTCGCCCACCAATAATTTCCACTAAAATGTGGATCATATCCTTCGTCAAGTCGTCTGTAATTAGGGCCAACTGCGTCATATCCATCGTCTAGCATTTTGATATTAGGAAGCCAGTCGCAAAATGTAACCCAGTCACATGAATTTCTCCAATCATCTTGAAATATTGCACGAGTGGAAACGCCCTTTGAATGAAAATAGCAATAATATCCTTCAACTTCATCTGCCATTTTTTTAAGATTTAGCAGTGTTATTTTAGATTCTCGATAATCACTTGGATATTGTGATTTATCGATTTGAATAACAGTTGGAACTATTTTTTTATAGTTTTTAACAATATCTAAAAGCCATTGAATTCTATCCTCCTGTGGTGATGCTATATGTAATTGTACTGAATCGCATGCATCATACAAACCACCTAAAAATAACTTGGTTAATTGGTCTTGTATAATGCTTTTATAGTTACCATCTAAGTATACGTGATAAAATACAATTTTTTTCATTTCTTTAAATCTTTTAAATAGTTAACAAGTTCTTGTAGTTTGTCGGCATCTTTTGGATTAAATATAAATTCATCAAATGCTCCGTAGTTGCATTGTCTTCCAAAAATGTATTGGATTCCATACTTAACACGTTGCCAAAATGGTCTTTTAGTTAAATGTATATGAAAGTAACATGTCGGATATCTGTGTCCTTCAACCTCATCCTCATCATATAAGATAATAAGTTGATGGTCAGTCGAGTGACATGCGCATATTAGGATTTCTTTGTCTTCAAGTTGTTTCATAAGTATTATATTTAAAAAACTAGTTTTGTTTATAAACCCGTTCGTAAGCTCCATAAATCCAACTATAGATTAACATAATTACACAGAAAGAATCAAAGACTCCCACAACCCATCTTACCCATGTTGGACTTGGTGCAACAAAAACAAGTAATCCAAATAGACTAAGAACCCATCCAAATGCTAGAAATCCAATAACAAAATATAAAATGATTCCTATTAGTGGTCCCATTAATTCCTTAATAAATTCTAAAAACTTTTTCATAATTATATTTTTTTAGTTGTTGGTTGTAACCACATTCCGTCTTTAAATATTAATTCTAAGAATCCTGGAGCTTCAAAGGTATCTACATCCATTAACAATCGAAATGTTCTTGGTGTGTTAAATTGAAACATTTTAAGAAGTTCCTCTCTAATTCTCTCGTGACTTACAGTTTGTTCCAGTTTCTTTAAGATGTTTGGTTGTTTTATAGCCTCCCAAATATCATCGCTTATTGTAAAATCCTTGGTGATGCTAAATCTAAGGGCTCTTAAGATTCTCAATGGGTCATCCATCATTGTAACTCTAGCATCAAGTGGAGTTCTTAGGATTCCAGCCTTTAGGTCCTCTACACCTCCGAATAGGTCAATAAGATTACCATCAATGTCCTCTGCAAGCGCATTAACCGTAAAGTCTCTACGAAGTAAATCGTCTTCCAATGTTCCAAGTTCTAGGATAGGTCTACGGGTTCCTTCAACGTATCCGACCTCTTTACGGGCCATTACAAAATCTGCAACCAGTCC
>Ga0209443_1002747_pt1 | contig 10278 bp, 5 predicted proteins | sample LauGreBMM110DCMD_2_FD_187571 | JGI IMG/M metagenome (GOLD analysis project Ga0209443, IMG submission 187571) | Freshwater lake microbial communities from Lake Michigan, USA - Su13.BD.MM110.DCMD (SPAdes) (version 2) | ecosystem: Environmental > Aquatic > Freshwater > Lake | place: Lake Michigan... | reverse complement strand
GACCAATACAGCCTAAAATTAAGCGAATGATGACTAGCCCTGAAATAAGACAACAATTTTTAGATTTTTTTGCATCTAAAGGGCATGCCATTGTTCCGTCCGCTCCCATTGTCGTAAAGAACGACCCTAGCTTGCTTTTCACCAATGCGGGAATGAACCAGTTCAAAGACTTTTTTTTAGGCAACCAAGAACCGAGTCATAAAAGAATTGCCGATACACAGAAATGTTTACGCGTAAGTGGTAAACATAACGACTTAGAAGAAGTAGGTGTGGATACCTACCACCATACCATGTTTGAAATGTTGGGCAACTGGAGCTTTGGCGATTATTTTAAAGGAGAAGCCATTGAGTGGAGCTGGGAATTATTAACAAAAGTATACAGGATTGATCCTGCAAGATTGTATGTATCTGTTTTTGAAGGAGACGCTTCTGAAAACCTACCCGCTTCAAGCGAAGCATTAAAGCATTGGAAAAAATGGGTAACAGAAGATAAAATTATTTACGGCAATAAAAAAGATAATTTCTGGGAGATGGGTGATACCGGGCCTTGTGGCCCATGTAGTGAAATACATGTAGACATGAGATCTGATGAAGAAATTGCTAAAATACCAGGTCGTGATTTAATTAATAAAGACCATCCTCAAGTCATTGAAATTTGGAACAATGTATTTATACAATACAATAGAAAAAAAGATGGTAGCCTAGAGCCACTTCCTAATAAACATGTCGACACCGGTATGGGTTTTGAAAGACTAGTGCGTGTGATTCAAAATAAAAAAAGCAACTACGATACAGATGTATTCACAGGCACCATTGAAGTAGTCGAAAAAATCACCCATAAAAAATACGATTATAGCGATACCAAAGAAGCCGTTGCCTTTAGAGTCATCGCCGATCATATTCGCGCTATTGCCTTTACCATAGCCGATGGTCAACTACCCGCCAACACTGGTGCTGGTTATGTAATTCGTCGTATTTTAAGAAGAGCAGTGAGGTATTATTATTCTTACTTGGACTATAAACATCCCTTACTGCATCAGCTAATGCCTCATTTGGCAAAACAATTTGAAAATGTATTTCCTGAATTAACAGGACAACTTGAATTTGTAACTAAAGTAGTGAAAGAAGAAGAGGAAGGTTTCTTACGTACTTTGGAAAAGGGATTGAAGCGTATGGATGATATTATTAGTACGCATCCGAAAAATTCAATCATTGAAGGAAAATTAGTTTTTGAATTATTCGATACCTTCGGATTTCCTGTTGATTTAACCAGATTAATAGCGAGTGAAAATGAATTGCAAGTAGATGAACCTGGATTTGAAAAAGAAATGCAACAACAAAAAAACAGAAGCCGTGCCGCTACTGCTATTGATACAGGAGATTGGATACAAGTAAACCCAGATAAGGAAACTAATTTTATTGGGTATACTAAAACTGAAACTACTGCCACTATTATTAAATATAGAAATGTAAAAGCAAAAGGAAAAGAAGCTTATCAATGGGTTTTATCAGAAACTCCTTTTTATGCAGAAAGCGGTGGACAAGTAGGTGATATAGGTAGTTTTAAATTTGAAGATGGCAGTACTATTGAAGTAACAGATACTAAAAAAGAAAATAATTTATTTATACATTTTACAGATAGCTTACCCAATACTATTTCTAATAGCGTTAAAGCCACTGTGAATATAGGTGCTAGAAAAGCAACCACCCATCACCATTCTGCAACACACTTACTACATGCTGCCCTTAGAAATATACTAGGCAAGCATGTTGCACAGAAAGGAAGCTTGGTCAATACCGAACAACTAAGATTTGACTTTTCTCATTTCGCTAAAATGACTGCTGAAGAAATGAACCAAGTGGAAACAATGGTGAATGCTAAAATCAAAGAAAATATTCCTGTAGTGATTAAAGAAATGAATAAAGAAGAAGCGATTGGATTAGGTGCGATGGCTTTATTTGGAGAAAAATATGGAGACAAAGTGCGTGTGGTGGTAATGGACCCTACCTATTCAATTGAATTATGTGGTGGTACACATGTGGGGCATACAGGAGAAATAGGACATTTTATTTTAAAAGCAGAAGCATCTGTTGCTGCTGGTGTAAGAAGAATAGAAGCAGTGGTTGGAGATGCGGCTGCAAAACATATTGCTGAGGTAAATGAAAAATTGCATAAACAAATAGTTCAACTAACTGAGGCTTGTGCATTACTTGCCCTAAAAATAACTGCTCCATTTAAAGCGCCCGATTGGAATGAAAATTCTTCAGTAGCTGTTTTAAATGATACGATTGCTTCTTTGCAGACAAGTCAAAAAGAGCTCTCTAAAAAATTAGAAAGTAAAGAAGCATTACTTGTCAATGAATTAACCACTCAATATAGCAGTCAATTTGAAACCATTAATGGAATTGCATTTTTAGGTAAGGAAATAGCATTGTCAAGCGCCGATAATTTAAAAAAATTAGCAGTAGCCTTGGGGCTTACTCAAAATAATCATTGTATTATTTTAGTAGCCACTATTGAAGGGAAAGCTTCTGTTGCACTTTCCATTAGTGAAGCATTAAGCGCTACCATGCCAGCCACTCAAATGATTAAAGAAAAAATTGCACCCCTTATTAAAGGTGGTGGTGGTGGACAAAAAACCTTGGCTACTGCAGGTGGTCAAGATGCAAGTCAACTTAATAAAGTCATTGAAGTGGTAAAACAGAGCTTGTAGTATACATTAATTTGTTGATTTTCAACCGAATACCACTTTAACAAAATAATATTTGCGAATAGTTTCGTAGTTAATAATTTTCCCTATTTTTGAAATTCAAATTCAGTACTCTAATTAATATAATTAAAGAATCATTCAATTAACGATCATGAAAAAAATACTAGTCTCTTTATTATTGGTAAGCTTTACTTTTCATTTTGCATTAGCACAAACGGGTGAAGTGATCATCACAAAGAAAAATCCAAAAGAAAATGCGCCTGCAGTAATCATTAGCAAAGATGGTAAAACACCATTGTATATATTAGATGGTAAAATCGTAACAAGCATTAATGATATTGCACCAACTGATATAGAAAGCGTTAGTGTATTAAAAGGTGCCATGGCTATAAAAAAATATGGCGAGAAGGCAGCTAATGGCGTGGTAGAGATTATCAGTAAAAAGAATGCAAAAAAGGATGTAGCAACTAATTCATCAAAAAAATCATCAAGTGATTCTACTAAAGTAACAGTAACCATTGACGGATATAATGGTGGTAAAGTAAAAACAGATATGGATGTCAATATGACGGTGGTAGTAGATGGTAATAAAGTAACTATTAATGGAAAAGAAGTGGACGAGAATGATCCTCGCTTGCAAATAGAAGGAAAAGGCAATAAACGTATTATCTTAAAAAAACTAGATAAGCAGCCAAGAATAATAGTAGAAGGCAAACCCCTTAATAGTCTTGACTTAGGTAAAGGCCTGCAATTAGATGGTGATATAATTATTAATGAAAATGGGGAAGATAATTTTGATATCATTGTGCCTAATCAAGCAAAAACGAATGAAGCTTTTTTAGGTGTGGTTACTGAAGAAACTGAACAAGGTGCTAAAGTGAATCAAGTAACTGATGAAAGCCCTGCAGCGAAGGCAGGACTAAAAGAAGGCGATATTATTACTAAAGTAAATGATATAAAAATTGATGGCCCCGCTTCTTTATACGATGCCATTGGAAAATCTAAACCAGAAGATAAAGTAACTATTAGTTATATCAGAAACGGAAAAATAAGTAGCCAAGTGGTAGGTTTAGCGAAGAATAAAAATACCATGCAGTATTATAATTTTAGCAGGCCTGAGGGACAAGGCGGTCCTAGTTTTGATGCCTATCCAAAACAATATCTTGATCCTAATACAAGAAAATATCAACAAAGTCCAAGAGGGTTTAATTTTGCCATTCCTAATTTTCCTGGCATGGAAGGTATGACCATACCTGGCTTTGAGAATAAACCAAGGTTGGGCATTAGTATTGAAGACACTGAAACAGCTGATGGCGTTAAAATTACCAACGTAGCTGAAAATTCACCTGCTGCTAAAAGTGGATTATTAGAAAATGATATTATAGTGCAAGTGAATGATCAAAAGATTAAAGAAGTGGACGCTTTAAAGCCCATCATTAAAGATGCTAAAGAAGGAACTAGTTTTACTTTTCAAGTAAAAAGAAATAAAGAGCTAAAAACCATTCTGGTGAAGCTTCCTAAAAAACTAAAAACAGCCAATTTATAGGCTTTTAAATTAGTACTTTTGCCCTATGGCAATCGGAGAAAAATATGAGGCAGTTATAGGATTAGAAATTCATGCTCAATTAGCAACAAGTAGCAAATTGTTCTGTGGAGATGCTGCTTCCTTTGGAGCGGAGCCTAATACACATATTAGTCCTATTACCATGGGGCATCCCGGCACCTTACCCAAGACCAATGCCAAGGCCATTGAATATGCTATTCGAATTGGACTGGCCTGCGGATCCAAGATTGCAAAGGATAATTATTTTGCACGCAAAAATTATTTCTATCCCGATTTACCTAAAGGTTATCAAGTATCACAACACACCACTCCTATTTGTGAAGGCGGAACCATTAGTATTCAATTACCTACTGGAGAAAAAATAGTAGAACTCAATAGAATTCATTTAGAAGAAGATGCTGGTAAAAGTATACATGATATTTCTGCAACTGATACTTTAATTGATTTAAACCGAGCAGGTACCCCTTTAATTGAAATGGTTACTGAACCTTGTATACATTCTGCAGAAGAAGCCTTTTTATTTGTGACAGAAGTTAGAAAACTTGTACGCTGGATAGGAATTTGCGATGGCAATATGGAAGAAGGTAGTTTAAGATGCGATGCGAATATTTCTATTCGCTTAAAAGGTGTCACTACATTAGGTACTAGAGTAGAAGTTAAAAATTTAAATTCTATTCGTAATATTAAAAAGGCCATCGAAGTTGAAATTGATCGACTCATTCAAATAACAGAAACAGGCGGTACCATCACTCAACAAACAAGAAGTTTTGATGCGAATAATGATACTACCTTTTCTATTCGAGATAAAGAAGATGCCAATGATTACAGGTATTTTCCCGATCCGGACCTAGCCCCTTTTCATTTAACAGATACCTTTATTGTAAGCATTCAAAAAAAATTACCTACCCTACCCGCTACTTTAAAAAAGCAGTGGAAAACACAATATGATTTATCGGACTATGCCATTGATCAATTAGTAGAAGATAAAGAAGAAGCCGATTTTTATATGGAGTGGGCGGCTGCAAGCAAGCATTATAAAGCCATTGCTAATTGGATGATTGGCCCCATAAGAGCTGCCGTTAATGAAGGCAGTCTTAACTTTCAAAAACTTAGTAGCCTTATACCCTATTTAGTAGAGTTAGTAGAATTAGTAGAAACGAATCAGTTAAGTTTTTCGGTGGCAAGCACCAAGGTATTAAAAGAAATGATGGCAAACCCAGGCTCTCCCAAGGACTATGCTACCACAAATAATTTATTACAAACAGGGTCTACAGACGAAATAGAAAAATGGATTGAGGAGGTTTTAGCCAACCATCCCGAAAAAGTAGCAGCATATAAAAAAGGTAAAAAAGGGCTTTTAGGTTTATTTGTAGGTGAAGTGAAGAAAATAAGCAGGGGCAAGGCCGATCCAAAAATGACCACTAGTTTATTAGAACAAAAATTGACTTAATTTAGTGCTATGAATATTAAAAACCTATTGGCCTCTTTAGTAGCCATGATGATTATCATCACAGGCTGTAAAAATAGTTCTAATGAGAAAAATTATACCATTTCTGGAACCATACTACATGCTGCTAAAGGAAAATTGTTATTACAAGAAGTGCCTTATGGAGGCTTGCCTATTATTACCATGGACTCTATTACATTAAATGAAGAAGGCAAATATTCATTTCAGTTTATAGCAAAGCAAGAAGGTATTTATCGTATTGCCACTGAAAATGAAATGGAAATACTATTTATCAATGACGAAGAGAATATTCAAATAAATGCAGATGCGAACAATTATCAATCCTATACTATTAAAGGATCTGCTACGAGCCAAGCCTTAATTAATTTTTTAATTGAATACCGAAAAAGGGATTCTTCTTTAATGTCCACCATTTATAGTTTAGATGCATTGCAAGAACAAAACGGAAAAGATAGCACCATCTTCTGGCTACAAAAACAACGTGCTAATAAAATAAATGATATTAATAAATTAGTTGAAAATATTATTACTACTTCTACCAGCCCTGCTTTTGTTTACTATAGCTTAGGACTTAGTTTAAGATCCATGGAATCGGCGCAGGTATTGGCTTTAGCAAAAGCTGCTGCAGAAAAATTGAAAGCAGAACCACTAACACAATTTGCCAATTTATTAAGTACACAAGTACAAGCTAATGCTAGAACCACTGCGATTACTGTTGGAAGTATGGCTCCTGAAATTGCGCTACCTGATGCCAATGGAACAATAATTTCACTCACTAGCTTAAGAGGCAAGTATATACTTATTGATTTTTGGGCTAGCTGGTGCGGCCCTTGCAGAGGGGAGAACCCCAATGTTGTAGTAGCCTACGAAAAATACAAGAAAAAGAATTTCACCGTATTGGGTGTTTCTTTAGATGATGATAAAGATAGTTGGCTAGAAGCCATCAAAGAAGATAATTTAAATTGGCAGCATATTAGCGATCTCAAAAAATGGGAAAGTATTGTAGTGAGTGCTTATCAAATAGACGGTATTCCTTTTAATGTTTTATTAGATCCTACTGGAAAAGTTATAGCTACAGATTTAAGAGGCGATGCCTTACAAAATACCTTAGCTTCTATTTTACAATAAAGGTTAAGGCTGCTTGATAAATGTTTTTATTAAAGCAGGTAGCAATATTAAATTGGTAAATGTACTTACTACCAGGGTAAGGGATGTAAGCCAACCCAATGCCTTGGTACCTCCAAAGTCGCTAAAGCAAAAGATAACAAAACCTGCCACCAGTACTAAAGAGGTATAAATAATACTAATGCCGGTATGTTTAATGGTTTGAATAAGTGTTGCATGCACTTTATTATTTAAATGTGGAAGTTCCTGTTTATAATTTACTAAAAAACGAATAGTTACATCAATGGCTATGCCAAGTGCTACACTGAATACGAGTACTGTAGAGGGTTTTAAAGAAATAGCTAGCCATCCCATTAGTCCCGCTGTAATAAGCAAGGGTACAATATTGGGTACTAAAGAACACATTAATATAGGGAAAGAACGAAATAAGAAAATCATACAAATGGCAATTAATAAAAAAGCCCAAAATATAGATTCACCTAATCCCCTTACTATAAAATTACTACCTTCTAAAAAAGTGACAGTGCTTCCTGTAATTTCCACCTTGTATTTACTAGTATCAAAAATAGTGCTTGTGACACTATCTAGTTTATGTAAAAACAAGGGCAGTTGAGCGCTACCAATATCTTTCATATTCACACTCACCCTAGTTGCTCTTTTAGTTGAATCAATAAATTTAGATAAGAGTTGAGTAGGGCTGGCACCTGTAGTATTGTTTGTTTTTTGAGAATCTGTTTTTAAGTAGGGCGCCATAAAAGCCATTTCAGTTCCAGTGGGCACTGTATAGGCGTTCGAGTCACCATCATAAAAAGCTTGTTTTGCAAACTTGATACCTTCTAATAAATCCAATGGTTTGCCCAACTCCGGTTGTTGTTCTAAATACTGATGCAACTCATCAATCGCTTCTAATGGTTTGATACTGCGTACTAATCCATTTTTCTTTTTAGTATCAATAACTATCTCTAAGGGCATTACCCCACCGGCTTGCTTTTCAAACCATTTTAAATCGGTATATAAAGTATCTTTTTTAGGTAAATCATCTACGATAAAGGCTTCTTTCTTTATACGCATCAAACCCATAATAGAAACTACCACTAAAATACTGGTAATAGCAAATACCCATTTAGTGTGTTGAAATGTCCACCTTTCTATTTTTAGCAATACCCTTTCTAAAAATTTATTTTCTAAATATTTTACATGCTTAGTACTAGGTGGTGGTAAATAAGTAAGTACAGGGGGTATAAATAATAAACTAATTAAAAACAAGGCCATGATATTTAATCCAGATACCCAACCAAATTCTTTTAATAAGGGACTTTTGGTAAAAGCAAAAACAAAAAACCCAATGGCTGCTGTAATATTACAAAACAAAGTAACAATGCCCATTCTGCCTACCATTTGCTCAATGGCTTCTTGTTTATGGTTCGTTGCTTTATAGGAAGTATGGTACTTATTTAAAAAGTAAATACAATTAGGAATACCAATGACCACAATTAAAGGAGGTATTAGTGCAGTAAGTAAGGTTATTTTTTGTCCTAATAAAACCATGGTACCAAAGCTCCAAATTACACCCATTATAACAACAGACAAGCTAAGCAAGGTGGCCGAAAGAGATCTAAAAAATAAAAATAAAGTAACAGCCGATAATAATAAGGACCCTATTAAAAACCATAGCATTTCTTTTTTAATTCTATCTGCAAGTATAGTTCTAATATAAGGCAAGCCACTAATGTGCACAGCTAAACTTGACTTAGAGGCAAAACCATCCAACTTTGATTGCAAATTTTTAATAATAGCCGACCTCGCACCACTATTAATGGAATCAGGTAAAAAACTAATAGCCATTATATAAGCATGGCTATTTGGGTTGTACATTAAATTTTTATAAAAAGGTAGGCTCTCTAAAACAACTCTATCTGCGGCTAAAGCGCTGTCTGATCTATAGGGCGCGTTAAAAATTTTATGTGTTAAGAATTTACTAGCAGCACTATCTTTAACAATGGTATAGGCACTAGGCACACTTACTACCTCTGTTACACCCGGTATGGTTTTAATAGATTTTTGTAGGTCGGCTACTTGGTTAAATATATTTGTAGTAAAAAAAGAATCGGTCTGAAAACCCACTACCATCGTAGTGTTATCGACGCCAAATTTTTTTACAAAATCTTGATAGATAACAAATTTTGGATTGTCCTCAGGAATGGCTTTTGTAAACTCATAGCTTAGCTTAACTTGTATTGCAAAATAGCCCATGAACAGGGTGCTCAATGCTAAAAAAGTTAAAGCCGCTACTTTATACTTTACAATGTTCTTTCCTAATTGAAGCCAAGTCATAGTATATTTTTTAAATTAGTTCACCCATAAAAATGCAGCTAATTGTGTACCTAGTCCAATGATAAAACCCACTACTAGCTCTTTATTCGTGTGATCACTCACTATCATTCTGGCGCTCCATACTATGGCAGCTATTGCAACAGATGCCACCACCCATGGCAAATTATGAATAGGATAAGTAAAGCTTACTAATACTACCGCCGTTAATAAACCACTTACCCCCATTGTATGCAAACTCACTTTTATAAAATGATTCACAGTAAGCCCAATGGCACTGGAAATAAAAATACCAAAGTAAAAATATTTTAAAGCCAAGGGTTGGTCTGTAAAATTTCTACTTAAATAATACATCCACCAATAAAAAAACATCACAATCACATAAGGAATGATTCTATCTTTCTGTGTTTTTAAGAAAATACTGTCGCTAAATTTTAATCTCCACAATAAAAAAACGGCAAATGCTGGAAAAAAAGCCGTTAACCAAAACACACTAAATAATTTTAATTTTAATTGCCAATCGGTAATACTGGCAAACTCAAAAGGCACGACTTGCATTAAATAAAGAAAAAAATAAGTAGGAATAAATAAGGGGTGTAATATATAAGACACTAGATGAGCTAATAATTTTAAGAACTTCGGTGGTTGATTTTCCATTAGTCGGTTTTTTTACTACAATTCTTTACGCAATCGAGCAACGGGTACATTTAATTGTTCTCTATATTTAGCAACGGTTCTTCTAGCAATATTATAGCCTTTTTCTTGCAACTGCTCTGTTAACTCGTCATCACTAAAAGGCTTATGCTTGTCTTCCGACTCCAAGAGCTCTTCTAAGATGGCTTTTACTTCCTTGGTACTTACTTCCTCTCCAGAATCGGTGGTTAAAGATTCACTGAAAAAATATTTTAATAAGAAAGTGCCAAATTCCGTTTGTACATACTTACTATTAGCCACCCTACTTACTGTAGAAACATCTAAAGAAGTTTTTTCTGCTATGTCTTTTAAAATCATCGGCTTTAACTTAGTGGTATCGCCCGTCATAAAAAATGCTTCCTGATATACCAAAATAGATTTCATGG
>Ga0209443_1002743_pt1 | contig 10294 bp, 9 predicted proteins | sample LauGreBMM110DCMD_2_FD_187571 | JGI IMG/M metagenome (GOLD analysis project Ga0209443, IMG submission 187571) | Freshwater lake microbial communities from Lake Michigan, USA - Su13.BD.MM110.DCMD (SPAdes) (version 2) | ecosystem: Environmental > Aquatic > Freshwater > Lake | place: Lake Michigan... | reverse complement strand
TAATTTATCAGATTCGCGTATTAAAAATACAGAAATGTTTAATATAATTCAATTGTCTTCACAAGAAGTTTTAAAATTAAAAGGTAATGAGGATTTTTATGATAATATTGAAAATGCACAAAAATTTATTAATTTAGTATCAGGAGAATCACTAATATCAATTAGACTAATTGACTATTTTGTGACAAAATATTCAAAATATAATAAATGTAATTTTAAATTATTTGAATATGAAAAAGAATCAGTTATTAATGTTTATTTTGATTATAAAAATCAATTAAAGCATTTTCAAAAAACTCATTTTGACCCTTTTAGTAGAGGTGATAGAATTCCTTTTTTTATGAGAGATACATGTTTATTAACAACAATAGGACAATTAAATTTTTTTAAATGGTTTATTTCTAAAAAAATTTTTGATTATGTTTTTGATAATAAAGATGATATATTTAATGATATGAATAAAAAAAATAAAAGTGAAAAAAAAAATGTAAATAAAATAATAAAACAAGTTAAAATTAAAGAAAAAATAATAAAAAAAACATTATTAATACCATCAAATATTGAAAAAAAGAAGGTTAAAATTATTGTCTCTTTTGAATAAAAAAATTGATAAAAAATAAATCTTGTCTAATTACATCATATACTAATGCCTAGTATTAAAAAGTCTAAAACTAAAAAAGTAAATAGTAAAGATACTAAAAATATATCATTACCTTTAGTTAATGATAAAAAAAAAAATATTATAAAGACTATTTCTGATAATCAAGAATCTGATAATCAAGAATCTGATAATCAAGAATCTGATAATCAAGAATCTGATAATCAAGAATCTGATAATCAAGAATCTAATAATCAAGAATCTGATAATCAAGAATCTGATAATCAAGAATCTAATAATCAAGAATCTAATAATCAAGAATCTAATAATCAAGAATCTAATAATCAAGAATCTAATAATCAAGAATCTGATAGCAATGATTCTGATAATTCAAGCGAAGAATCTAATAGTAATACATCGGATGATGAAGATAATGTTAAAATAGTAAATATTTCCAAAGATAAAAAATTAAAAAAAACTTGGCAAGAAATTATTATTGAATGGGAAAGAGTATCTTTAGAAATTAAAGAAAATGAATGTAAACATAAAGAACTACTAGAAATACTTTATAAAAACGAGAAAGTTCGTAATGATCTTGAACGTCAACGTAATCGTCTATATAGTGTTCTTTCTAAATCTCATGATGACGAAATCAAGCGTGTTAAAAAAGAAAAACCGAAACGTAAAGGAAATAAAGATGGTGGTTTTAATAAAGAATCTCCAGTTCCTCCAAAACTTATAAAATATCTTGGTCTTGATGAAGGAATAGAATTATCTCGTCCAAAAATTATGAGTTTACTTAATGATAAGTTTAAAACAGAAGGTCTTAAACAAGGTCAAATAACTACTCTTGATAAAAATGCATCTAATTTACTTGATAAAGATGAAAATTATGAAATTAAATTTACAGCATTTCAATCATTTCTTAAAGAATTTTATGACGAAGTTGATTTTAATAAAGAGTTTTATAATGGAAATGAATTTAATAAAGAATTAGATATTCCTACTAAACTTGCAAAATATATTGGTCTTGAAAAAGAAACTAAGTTATCACATTTTAAAATTAGTAGATTACTATTAGATAAACTTTATCCTAAAGAACAAAAAGAAAATGATCAAAAAAATAAAATCAAAAAAAAATTGTTTTTAAATATTGATAAAACTGCAGCTAAAATTCTTGGAAAAGAAGAAAATAGTAAAATCAATTTTATAGAATTTACCAAATTTTTTAAAGAATTTTATACTAATGTTTAATCTAAATAATTATATAATAACGAAGAAAGTATTACTTTGACACCATCACTTCCAATATTATTTATAATTGAATTAATGTCATTCGTGGTGGTAATTTAATAAATTTTTTTGTTTTAAACCCGTCAGATAAAATATTTAATATTAATTTTTGTGGATTATCTAATAAAGTAATATCATTAGAATTTATAATTTTTTCAAATATTAAGTATTTTATTATAAAATAAGCAAAAGCTGGACTATTTTGTTTTATCTCTTTTTTGTGTTCCCAATTATTTAATTTAAAAAAATCATTAATTAAATTAGCTTGATTTCCCATAAATTTAAATTCTATTTGTAATAAACTAGTAATAGATCTATTTGTGATTAATGAAACATATATTAAATGATAAATTATTCCCCAAAAATCTGTAAAAGCTTCAAAATAACTTTTAAATCCAGATATATTATGAGGTAATATATTATCATTAATATCAATATTTCTTATATCTAAATCCATATAATGAATTAATTCATGAAAAATAACTTTTTCAAATTCTTCTTCTCTCCATATAAATATTTCATTTAAATTAAAATCAGTATAACCACTATTTATATTTTTAGGACCAATTATACAATCTATATTAGAATTTATATCACAATCTATATCAAAGTTTTTTTTTAAAGGAGATAATATTAAATACATATTAATTGCTTTATTTTTTTTATAATTTTTTTTATCATACAAATAGTTTATAACATTTAATAAAATGTTAATTCTTTTAGAAAAACTGTTATATTTCTCTTTGCTACATTTTAAATAAATATTATGTGTTCTTTTATAATTCCATGTTATTTTATAATTTATATCTAGAGTTTGTAAATTATTAATTACATCATGATAAACCCAATCAGTATTAATAAGTTTTTTTATTTTATTTTCAGGAATTATACATGGTTCTATTTTATAATCTATTTTTGTTAATTTATTTTTTACTTTTGTTCGTTCTTCTTTTATAAAATCAAATTTAAGCCCTTTATCTCTATTTTTATAAAAATATAATAAATATTTATTTGAAAATTCATTCATTTATTAATAACTAGAAAATATATACAGTATTTTTATAAAAATTAAGAGCAAATAAATTTATTATTTAAATATGTTTATAGACAATCATTAAATGTGTTTATAAATAGGTGCATGAGAAAATAAAATTTTATTTTACTTTCTTCTTCGCTTTTATAGTCGGAGAAAGTAATAATTTCTCCTGCACTATTATAAACATGTTTGACTAATATATTTTTTTACATCTTTGGAAATTTAAAACGCCAATTTTTATAAAAATGTTGTATAAGCTATGTTTAATTGCCTTATTAAAGATTTTAATGCATATTTTTTTTTATAATAAAAATCAATTACTCTTGTTTCTAAAAAGGAATAGCTCCTGGTATCAACCACGGTTCTTCTTCTTGTTCTATTTGTATAGGTTCTAAAAGTCCTTTATCAAAATCACATATGTCAATATCAGTAATGTCTTTTATATTTAATTCTGTTTCACTATAATTTTCTTTAAGTTTTTTTAAAACTTGATTTTTTAAAGCATTAAGATCTTTAGGATTGAGTTTTTTATCTTCAACATGTTTTTTACAAATACTTTCTTGTTCTTTTGTCATTTTTGTTTTTTTTTCACTTTCTTCTTTTGTCAATTTTGCTTTTTTTTCACTTTCTTCTTTTGTCATTTTTGCCAATTTTTCTTTTGCTAATTTTTCTTCACTTGATAGTTGTTTTTCTATTTCTTTAAATATATCTTCTAGTTCTTTTTTTTGTTTTTGGGATACTTTTGTTTCTGTTATTTTATCTTGTTCATCTTGTTTGTTCATTTGAATTGTTATTTGGTCCTCTCTTTTATTATTAAGATATACCCAATTAGTATTTATTTCTTCTATCTCATCAAAATCAATATCATCATCATCATTAATGTATACATTATTTTTTTCTCTCTCTTCTTTTTGTTTTTTTTTCATCTCTTCTTTTTGTTTTTTTTCTATCAGTATTTTTTGTTTTTGTTCTTCTTGTTTTTTAATCAGTTCTTCTAATAATTTATTATATAGAACCATGTCTTCATTTATAATTTTACGAATTATCGCTTTACGATTAGGGTATAAATTATTACACAAGTCTTCTATGTTTTCTTGATGGTGTCTACTCCTATTCTTATTTTTCTTTCTGATATCTCGTATAACAGATTTTATTATATATTTATTTGTATAATAATAATCAACATTGCTTATCTTTTCATTAGTATGATTTTCTTCTGTTTTCTTCTTTAGATTTATTTCTTCTTTTATTTTTATAAATCTACTTTCTAGTTCTGCTTTTTGTTTTGCTTTTTGTTCTGGTAATAACGCTGTTTCTTTTATTTTTTCATCTGCTTCTTCTTTTACAAATTTGGATATTATTTCATTATAACCTTTTTGATCCATCTCTTCTAATTTTTTTGGGTTTTTATCAATCTGTTCTTTAATATATCTATCTTCTTCTTGTTTTACAATTTCGTGAATTACAACTTCACGATTAACATGATTTTTATTTATACGCGTTTCCATTTCTGCCAAGGTAAAAGGTATTTTACGCTCTATTCTGACTTTTCGTATTTCGGATTTTATCTTATCTTTATTTATATAATAATAATCAACATCGCTTATCTTTTCATTATTGAATAAATTTAGTTTACTTGCTTTTCTAACTGTGCCTCCCAATATGTTTTGTAAAGTTAAATATTTAGTTTTGTATTTTAAATATTTTGCTTTATATAAATCAAAATTATGACTTACCATATATTATATATAGAAAATATTTGTATACCTTGATTTTTAATTAAACATTATTTTAAGCACTTCTTCTTTTTCATCAGAATGTTCATAATCTAAACTTAATTTAATACCAAAATAATGATTTTTAATATTAATATTATCTACATTAATAAAAAATCCATCTCTACTTGGAACCCAATTTTTATAATCTATTTTTTTACCTACATCAACATTAATATCTAAACCATAAACCATTTGATATAAGGTTATTGGATAATTATATACAATAATATTTTCTTTCCATATAAAATTATTAGGTAGATTTAATTGAATTATTAAATTCCCATAGTCTCCATCATCCATGTCACCTCCTTGATTAAAAATAACAAATGGTTTATTTAATGTAAATATAAATGTAGTATTTGTTTTTTCATCTTCAAAATTTCTTTTAATTTTTATTTTTCTTTTTGTTTTTTCTAAAATTTCATTTAATGATACATTAATATTTAATCGGATATCTAATTTATTATGTCTTAAATAATTAATAGGTAAATCATAATAATATTCTGCTTGATTTTCATCCCAACAATTAACATCAGAGTCTGAACAATTATTATTTTTACTTACTTTTTTATTAGGAATATCACCATTTAAGAATAAATCAAATAATTCCTTAAAATTGATTGAATCCATTACAGAAGTAAAGTTAGTTTGTAAATATCCCCAATCTTTTTTTGATAATTTGATACCCAGACTTTTAAATTCATCTAATTTTAATTTATTTAAAAATAGTTTTTCTAAAATTTTTTGAAAATTTGTTTTTTCATTATTATCCATTTTTAAATATTTTTCTCTTACTTTATCATCCATTAATATTTGATAAGCTGTATTTATTTGTTGAAATTTCATTGTAGCATTTTCATCTTTACATTTATCAGGATGATATTTTTTAGATAAAGAATAATATGCTTTCTTTATATCATACTCTGATGCATTTGATTTTAATTCTAAAATTTCGTATAAGTCCATTATTTTAATAATATGTTTTTTCTCTATAGCAATTAAATCACATAAAATTCATAACAATAGTCTTACAATAAATATCAATAATTCTTTTTGTTATTTCTTTTTCATTATCTATATTTAAAAATTGTTGTATATATTTTTTACCATTATCTGCTATTTTATTACATTCATCTAAATTATTTAAACACCAATTATATTTTTCTTCTAGATCAGAATAATCGTTCATAATTTCTACATAATGTATTCCTGCAATTAACATGTCTTCCATTAACCAACTAGACACAGTTGGTTTTGGCATTATTACAACAGAATTAGAATATAAAATCCATTTTAAATTTGTTGCAACATCATTTCCTTCAATAGAAATTATAAATTTTGATTGTAATTGGTCTTTTATAGACATATTATGTAAAATATAATTATTATTTGGAACATTTTGAACCAGACTACTAAATTTAATATCTATATTTTTATTTATATTATTTTGAAATTTATCTACAAAATTTACTCGTTTATATTTACCAGTTGATACACCTCTCCATATTATATTATTATTTTTTTTATTATAAGGTATATCATATTTATTAACATCTTCTATTCCTCCCCAATGTCTTGGTGTATTTAAGTTCAATAAAATATTATAATTATTTATTAAATCAATTGGTCTTGATTTTGTAAAACAAAATTGATTCATTTTAATATTAATATCACCTAATGCAATAAAAACAGTAAATTTATCTATTTTACTTTCAGAAAAACATTTACGTAAATCATTTATATAATGTCTAATTTGATAATTATAATTGTCATAGAATAACATATTATTATTAATTAATTGAATTCTATTATATGTTATTTCTTCTTTTTCATTTAAATATACATTATAGTCTATTTTTTGATTATTTTTAAAAATTTCGTATAAATTACCTAAATAATATTTAACTCGATATTCAATATTCATTAATTAATTATATATTTTTTTTATTTTCTATTATTTAATATTCGTTTAAATTTATTTTTAATATATTATTTATTTAATGGAAAACAATATATTTTTTCAGAATAAAAAAGACAAATTTAATCCAGATGTTATTACAAATTTATGTAAAAAAACTTTAGAACGTAAAAAAATAGATTTTCAAGAAAGTAAAAATATTTATAATAGTATTACTAATGAAGTACCTGATAAAATTAAAAGTAGTAAAGATTTAAAATTAAATACAGATGAATCTATTGATATTAATAGTATGAAAAAAATGATTAAACAAAAAGAAGATGAAAGAAATAAACAAGATTATTATTTAAAACCTCAAAAAATAAAATGTTTACCAGAAAATTTAATTATTGATAAACATATTGAAAATTTTGAAGAGTTAAAAAAAAAATCAGAAATTCATATAAAAAAAACTGTTCTAGAACATACTCAACAAAAATCAAAATATGATAATATTATTTTAAATCTTACTGATTTAGGTATTTTTAATTCAACTTAATTGTAAAAAATATAAATTAAATAATATTATATAAATAATATAAATTTAAAAAGTGTTTTTGAATTAAATATTATTAAAATAATTTCTTAAATATTGTAAATGGAAAATAATAAATTTAATTTAAGAATAATTGATTTTTATAAAAATATTGATGTACCAATTATAAATAACATGGTAGCCAATAATTCATTTAAAAATATATTAGAGCTATCTTCAATATCAGAGATTTCATTACTTAAGAAACAAAAAAAAAAATGGTGTTTAATAGATAAAAGAAAAATTTTAAAAGATATTGAAGTTACTAAAAAGAAAAAAATTAATGAAATTAAAAATAATTTATCTAAAATTGATATTATTAAAATAGATGATATTAAAAATAATAATAATAAGTTATTATCTGATTTAGAATCAATTAATTTATTAAAAAATAATATAATTGATGATAATATTTATAATAATATAAAAAATTTATCTTTATTATCAAATGTTGTTGAATTAATTAAAAAACAACCAACAAATAAACAAAAAAAAAAAAAGAATCAATTAGGTGGTTTAAATTCTTCAATAAAAATTATTGATTTTGAAGAAAATATTAATACTAAACAAAAATTAGAAACAATTAAATTAAATTTTGATAAAACTGTTATAATATTAGATTCTGATGATTTTATAGAGGTTTTTTCTAATTAATTTGATTGAATAAATTCTCGTACACTTTGTTCATCCCTTTGACCTACATATTCTTTTGCATTTACACCAGATTTCTTTATAATAGTAGGAAAACCTTGAATATTCCATGATGATATTTTTTCTTTATCTGCATCTGCATCTAAAGTTATAAATGTATATTTAGAACTTAACTCTTTTTTTAATTTATTCCATGTTGATTTAAACCCTTTACAATGTCCACACCATTCTGCTTTAAATAAATACACATCAGATTTATTATTTTCAGATTTATTATTTTCAGATTTATTATTTTCAGATTTATTACCTCCTAATTGATTATTTTTAGAAAATGATTTTAAACCATTACAATAATCACATTTTAAAGAGTTTAAACTATTACAAAATCCACACTTAGTATTTTTTGATAATAATTTATCACCTCCTAATTGATTATTTTTAGAAAATGATTTTAAACCATTACAATAATCACATTTTAAAGAGTTTAAACTATTACAAAATCCACACTTAGTATTTTTTGATAATAATTTATCACCTCCTAATTGGTTATTTTTATAAAGCATTTTTAAATTAAAATATTTAGTCTTGTATTTTAGATATTTTTGATAGTATAGATTATCAGCCATATATATAAGATATATTAGAATATATTTTTTATTCTAATATATTTTTTATTCTAATATATTTTTTATTTTATTTATTTATAAACTTGTATATAACCATTTAACTGTTTTAATTAAAATATATTCAGGAATCATAGAATCTTTATAATTATCTAATAATAAAATATGATAGCCATCTTTTATAATAAATAATTGTTTATTAGATGATAATATTTTATTAAATACTAATTTAGTTATTTGAGAATCAGTTATCATGTCTTTATCGCCATGAAAAATTAATATAGGTTTATTAAATAAATGGCAATTTTCTTTTATCCATTTAGAAATATATAACATTTCTCTTCCAGTACATAATCTATGATTATCTTTATAAAAATATGAATTTTTATTTCTTGATATTAAATAATTATTATTTAGAGTAGATTTATTCTTTATATTTTTTGTCACACACAAAAGTTGTAAATTTGGTGCTATAATTGATAAACCAATTAATATATTTTCAAGTACTTTATTTATTTTTATTTTTTCACCAATACCAAATAATGGAGATAATAATATAACACCTGATATATTATTTATTTTAGTAATGCAATATTTAAATATTACAGCACAACCCATTGATTCACCAAATAAATAAATTGGATAAGAATATTTATTAGATACATGTTTAACAAGAATATCTAAATCATCTACTAAATCATCAAATGAATTTATAGAACATCTTAGTCCATCACTTTTACCATGCCCATGAAATTCTAAAGCAAATGATTTAAATCCAAATTTACTAAAAAAAATATCTCTTACTTTAAATTCATCTATTGAATGATATACAGGTTGAAAATGAGACCCCATACCATGAATATAAATTATAATCCCTTTGATATTTGATATATCCTCACCTTCAATAACATTTATATTTAAATTTATATGATTTTTTAAAAAAAACTCATATGACATCTATTTATAATTATATTTAAAATATTTTTATAATTAAAAATAATATACTATTTAGAAATATAATTTAAAATATAAGCTTTATTCAGATATCTTTGAACATGTTCTTTAGGAATTGGACTAATTACAGAATCGTCACATAATGACCAACTATCGTTTAGTAAATTTCTACTTATATAAAAATAATGACCACCATTAATTCCACCGTTATGAATTACCGCACCTTTAATAGTAAAATTATGTCTCCAATCAATTGGAATTTCTATTTCTTTATTATTTTTTGAAAGTCTTCCTTTATTATTTTCAAAACGTTTTATCCAAATGATCAAGTTATTTGGCCATTCAATAATAGTTAGACGTCTTGATGCTATTCTTTTTTCTTTACAATTTTCACAAAAATACATGTTATCATCTTCTAATTTTTCATGTACTTTGAATTCACGATAACAATCATCTAATGTCATACAATAATCTTTAATTGGTAAAATTAAAAAAGGTGTTTTATGCAGGGATATACTTTTTTTTAAACATGTACGAAGTTTACATTTAATTGTTGTTTCTGTTGTAATATCAAATATTGTATTTACTTGTTTTTTCAATTCAGTATCAAAAATATCTATCAAATATATAATAAATTCTGCTGCATCTTGTTGTTCATGAGCATAAAAAATATTATTTTCCTTACTAACCATTTCTTTAATTTTATTAGGAGTAATTGAATAGTCTGGTGATGTATAATAGTCTTTAATAAAATTAGCCATGGTTCTTAAATTTTCTGATTTATTATGATTTTCCAAAATTAATTTTATAAAATCCATGTTTTGAATTAACATTTGCAATCCAGCATTCAGATAACATGTATTACCAAT
>Ga0209443_1002742_pt1 | contig 10295 bp, 10 predicted proteins | sample LauGreBMM110DCMD_2_FD_187571 | JGI IMG/M metagenome (GOLD analysis project Ga0209443, IMG submission 187571) | Freshwater lake microbial communities from Lake Michigan, USA - Su13.BD.MM110.DCMD (SPAdes) (version 2) | ecosystem: Environmental > Aquatic > Freshwater > Lake | place: Lake Michigan... | reverse complement strand
TCGTCGATGATCTCGATCAGGTGGGCTCACTAGAATTAGCACCGCTTGTTACACCAACCTCCTCATATCCGGAAGGTGTTAATGTTGAATTTGTTCAGTTACTTCCAGGCAATGAAGCACGTATGCGCGTGCATGAACGTGGCAGTGGCGAAACGCGATCATGTGGAACTGGCACATGCGCAGTGGCGTTAGCAGCATCTATGAAATCAGGTGGCTCTCTGCCATCCCGATGGACAATTTTCCCTCCAGGAGGTCGCCTCGTTGTCGATATTGATAACCATTCAAATGCGACCCTGATTGGACCGGCCGAACTCATTAGAGAACACGACATTTCCTCCTACCTTAATTCATGACTACCTCCGAGGACGGCTACGACAAACTCTTCGAAGATCTACTGCGCGAAAGTGCACGGGCTGCGGCTGACTTTGACTCTGATGAGACAGAGTATGAAGAAAATGAGCAGCAAGAACTTTCAGATCGAAATGCACTTCGGCGCGTCAAAAGTTTCTCTACTGAACTTCAAGATATTTCTGATGCCGAGTATCGTCAATTACAACTTGAACGTGTAGTCCTGGTTGGGGTGTGGACGGAAGGAACTGCCGAGATGGCAGATAATTCCTTAGCTGAATTAAAAGCACTTGCAGAGACCGCTGGCTCAGAGGTCATGGATGGGCTCATTCAACGCCGCGATAAACCTGACCCAGCTACATATATTGGTTCTGGAAAGTTAATTGAATTAAGACAAATTGTTATTGCCACAGGCGCCGACACTGTTGTATGCGATGGCGAACTTTCACCTTCACAACTTCGCACCTTGGAAGAGAAGTTAAAGGTCAAGGTTGTCGACCGCGTTGCTCTGATCCTCGATATTTTTGCCCAACATGCAAAGAGTAAAGAGGGCAAGGCGCAGGTTGAGTTGGCCCAGATTGCATACCTACTTCCGCGACTTCGAGGATGGGGAGATTCACTCTCTCGACAGGTTGGCGGACGCGCAGCAGGTGGTGCTGGTATCGGCGGTAGAGGCCCGGGTGAAACCAAGATTGAAACTGACCGCAGACGTATTCGAGACAAGATGGCAAAGCTTCGGCGTGAGATTGCTGAGATGAAAACTTCTCGTGATACAAAGCGACAAGAACGCAAGCGAAATAACATCCCTTCGATTGCAATCGCTGGTTACACAAATGCTGGGAAATCCTCACTTCTTAATGCGCTGACTGGCGCAGGTGTGTTGGTAGAAAACGCACTCTTTGCAACTCTTGATCCCACAGTGCGAAAGTGCGAAACCGCTGAGGGTCGCATCTACACACTCTCAGATACCGTGGGATTTGTTCGCCATCTGCCGCATCAGCTAATCGATGCATTTAAATCAACCCTGGAAGAGGTGTCGGGTTCTGATCTGATTGTCCATGTGGTGGATGGATCTCATACCGACCCCTTTGAACAAATTCGCGCTGTACGCGAAGTCATCAGTGAAATTGGCGGGGCACACATCCCGGAAATCATTGCAATTAACAAGGTCGATATTGCAGATCCCGCCGTCGTTCTGGAAATATTACGCAAGGAACCAAATAGCTACGCCTTCTCCGTTCGTTCAGGATTCGGAATGGAGGGACTTATTCGCGCAATGGAAAAATCTCTTCCTCATCCAAGTGTTGAAATAAATGCGGTAATTCCATATAACCGAGGTGATCTTGTTTCTGCTATCCACGAACAGGGTGAAATTCTGAGTGAAGAACATTTACCTGAGGGAACATCGATTCATGCCTACGTCGATGCCGGGCTAGCTATGGCTATCGTCAAAGCAGAAGAAATCGCCGCCTCTATTCAGGAATAAAACCGACACGCCGGCGGTTGTATCGGCTAGATACCGGGTAATGCGCGACCATTCGCCCAGGTGGCGGACTATTCGTCCGCGCATAGATGATGGAAGTGAGGTGAGATCAGTGGCAACAGATTACGACACACCCAGGAAAACCGACGAGGAGCTTCACGAGGAATCGTTAGAAGAACTCAAAGCAAAGCGAGTAGATGCACAATCAGGACAGATTGATGTTGATGAAGCAGAAGCCGCAGAGAATCTTGAACTTCCAGGAGCAGACCTCTCTGGTGAAAAACTAGCCGTGCGAGTAGTGCCAGTACAGACCGATGAATTCACATGCTCTAAATGTTTCCTTATTCACCACATCACGCAACTAGCAAAAGGTGAAGGCGCGAAAGCTATCTGTCAAGAGTGTTCTTAAGCTCTCTATCTTTTTTACAACTGACAAGCCAATAGGGTGTGGGATCACGTTGATCCTTCAGCGTAATCTTCACACCTGTTGAGATCCAAAACTTAATCGCCAAGAAGGCGGCAGGATCAGCATCACGTGTGCGCAGGAGTCTCATGGCATTCTTATCTAGGATTTGAACATCTGCTAAATATTTGACTCCGATGTGAGCTGCCCCGATTATCAATTCATCCTCGACAACTCTGATTTCACTCTTTGCCGTCACGGCAATGACAAGCAGTGCAATGGTGAGGGCGATAAAGGTGATCAGCGCGCTGAAATTGCCCAGAGCGGCCCAGACTGCGATAACTAAAGATAAGAACATGAAGTAGATGAAGGCTAAGAGCCATAGTGGGGGACGTATCACTTCTTTAAAGAGCATGAGCCCTAGGCTATCTCTTACTTCATCAAGTAACCTTGCACCATGAGTCGGGTTGCATCAACTACGCCACCTGAGGGCTCGATGATTCCAGAGCGCCATCCGCTCTCACCGTCGACAGGTGCCCAGATACCTTCGCACTTTGCATATTGCTTTGGATGCGGTGAACTTCATCCCCTCGGACTACACCTGGTTGCTCACGTCGGTAAAGGTGCAGACATCACCGCAAAATTCACTGTGACTGAAAACCATCAAGGAGCTCCAGGTCTGGCACATGGTGGGCTCCTATCACTTGCATTCGATGAGGCTCTTGGAAAATTGATGTGGCTCCTTCGCGCCCCCGCCGTTACTGCTCGCCTTGAAACAGATTTCCTTAAACCCGTGCCCATCGGAACAGTGCTCCATATTTCTGCCCAGATTACGGGTCAAGTAAATAGAAAAGTGTATACAGAGGCGGTAGGGCGAATCGGGGGAAGCGATGGCGAGATTGCAGTGCGCGCGGCCGCACTCTATGTCATCGTGCCTATGAAACATTTCCTTGAGAGCGCGCCCGCGGAATATTTAGAGGCTCTTCGCAAGAACCCAGAACTTTTTTCCTTCGTTGATCCCGAGTTTGATATCAACCCATGAGTAATTTTCAGATTTTAATTAAGAGGCTAGATCCAGATCTGCCACTTCCGAAATACTCCAAAGGCGGAGATGCTGGCGCCGATATTTTCTCTCGTATCGACATCACATTAGCGCCGGGGGAGCGAGCACTGGTGCCAACCGGAATTTCCCTCGCTCTTCCCGATGGATATGTCGCACTTGTTCACCCACGCTCAGGCTTAGCAATTAAACATGGGGTCACTATGGTGAACGCGCCAGGCACCGTGGACGCGGGATTTCGTGGTGAACTGCAGTGCATCTTGATTAATCACGATCCTCACGAAAGTGTTACCTTTAAACGTGGAGATCGCATTGCGCAGTTGGTATTTCAAAAAGTAGAACGAGCAGAGTTTGTTGAAGTTGATGTGCTGCCAGGTTCAGGGCGTGGCGAAGGCGGATTTGGATCAACTGGAAAATGATGAGCAACGATAGCGAACCTAGGCCAGATGAAGATCGAGATAAGGTCATCTCTGCCTTTGGTGGCAAGAAAGGACTAATTGATTCAGGCATTCCTTCCGTAATCTTTCTAGTCATCTTCAATCTGCGAAAGGACCTGCAGAGCGCTCTCCTTGCATCGATTGCAGTGTCTGCACTTCTGACAATTATTCGCTTAGCCAAGCGCAACACGGTGCAACATGCCCTCAGCGGCTTCATTGGTGTTCTCATCTGCGCCTGGTTTGCCAATAGAACTGGCAATGCAACAGATCTCTATATTCCGAAGTTATTTACCAACCTTGCTTACGGATCTGTCTATCTCGTTGCAAATCTTGCCGGTTGGCCGGTTCTTGGTCTGATGCTCGGACCAATCCTTGGCGAGAATTTACTATGGCGCAAGCATCCAGAACGTAAGCGGGCATATGTGCAGGCAAGTTGGCTCTGGGTAGGCATGTTCTTCACCCGAATTGCAGTGCAGTATCCAATTTATAGAAGCGGCAATGTCAATCTGCTCGGAACAGTGAATCTAGCAATGGGCTATCCGTTCTTTATTGCTACCGCCTACGGTTCTTGGCTCATTATTCGCCGGGTTCCAACAGTAAAGCCTTAAGAACGAGCGATAAAACAATCTCTAATTTTATCTTCAGCGGCAGTTGAAGCTACAAAAAGTAGCTCATCGCCTGCGATAAAGAGATCACTCGGTGTAGGTGAGATTACCCGCCCATCTCGCACGATGGCAGCCAGTGATGCATCTTCCGGAAGTTCTACTTCTTCAATCGTTTTTCCGATACAGATTGAGGAATCTGGCAGAGTAATTTCCACGAGATTTGCCTGTCCTTTTCTAAATGAAAACAGTCGCACAACATCTCCGACGCTGACAGCCTCTTCAACCAGAGCGGTAATGATTCGTGGGGTAGATACGGCAACATCAACTCCCCAAGATTGATCAAAGAGCCATTCATTCTTTGGGTGATTGATTCGAGCAACAACTCGAGGAACTCCGTACTCGGTCTTTCCTAAAAGTGATGCGACAAGATTGACCTTATCATCGCCGGTAGCGGCAACTAAGACCTGACAATTATTTAGTTGTGCATTATCAAGAGATGCGATTTCACAAGCATCTGCCATCAACCACTCAGCATCAGGCACAGAATCAATCTTCAACGCCTTTGGATCACGGTCAATCAGAAGAACTTGGTGTCCATTATCAAGAAGTTCGCGAGCAATGGCTCGTCCCACATTTCCAGCACCTGCGATAGCAATTCTCATTACTTAGGCACCTGGGCCTTTCGATAAGACTGCTTCAGCAATAGCCAAATGTTCATCGATAATAGTCATGTGTACTAAGTCACCATCTTGTAAGACGGTGTGCTCGTCGGGGATGAGTGCGTCACCCAAGCGAGTTAGAAAAGCCACGCGTGACTCGGTTGCCTTTTCAAGTTCAGAAATCGGACGACCATACCAATTCAGATGTGGGTGTACTTCCAGGAGTTGAACTGTGCCTGTGGCATCGCGCCATTCTGAACGCGCCCCACCCGGCAAGATTCGACGCAAGATTTGATCACTTGCCCAACTCACTGTTGCAACAGTTGGGATACCTAAGCGCTGATAAATTTCAGCTCGCCCTGGGTCATAAATACGGGCCACAACATTGGTTACCCCGTAATTCTCGCGCGCAACGCGGGCAGCTAAAATATTAGAGTTATCACCATTACTGACGGCAGCAAATGCATCAGCGCCATCGATTCCTGCTTCAAGTAAAGTGTCTCGGTCGAAGCCAACTCCGAGAATGGTGCGACCCTTGAAATCAGCACCAAGTCGACGGAAAGCATCTTTTGATTGATCAATGATTGCTACTGAGTGTCCGGCTGCTTCCAGGGCGGTCGCCAAAGAAGAACCGACTCGTCCGCAACCCATGATGACTACGTGCACGGGACTAACTTACTACTCTTGCGCATATTTATCTCGACTACGCTTAGCCTTATGTCATCACCCAAGAAAGCGTCCATCGAGGTGGGGGCACGAATAAGGGTTGAGATTGAAAAAGTGGCCCATGGCGGCCACTTCATCGCACGCCATGAGGGCGCGGTGATCTTTGTTCGCCACGCTATTCCAGGTGAATCTGTTGAGATAGAAGTAACGAGTGTGGGTGCAAGCTTTAATCGCGCTGACGTTGTTGAAGTATTAACTCCATCGGAGGACCGCGTATCAGCGCCGTGTAGATATGCGCACAGGTTTGGCTGTGGTGGCTGCGATTTCCAACACATAACACCGGCGCGACAGCGAGAGCTCAAGAGTGAAGTAATCTCAGATCAATTTTCTAGGATTGCAAAGATGGCGATAACTGTTGAAGTAGAAGAAGTAAGTGCGCCCCTGGGATGGCGTACCCGGTGTTCGGCTCACTCAACCAAGAGCGGTGCTTTAGGTTTCTATCAAGCACGCAGCCATAAAGTAACCCCAGTAGATGATTGCAGAATCCTCGTTCCAGAAATGAAGTTTGCAGAACTCGCTCAACGTGGAGTCAAAGGCGATCAACGGCTAGAGATTTCGATATCTAACACTGATGAACGCACAATTGCTTCCGCTAATTCTCGTGATGAGTCACCGATGCGACTTTCTGATGGCCCAGATATTGCCCACTATCGCGTGGGCGAGAAAGTCTTGAATGTAAGTCAAAAATCTTTTTGGCAGAGCCATAAGGATGCACCCCGCGTCCTTAGTGAAGTCGTTATCGAGTTCTCTGATCTCAAACCAGGCGATCATGTTCTAGATCTTTATGGCGGGGTTGGGTTATTCACCGCAGCAATTGTGCCAATAGTTGGCGAAGCAGGTTCGGTTGATATTGTCGAGGGAAGCAAAGCTGCAACTGCTGATGCGAGTAGTAATTTCGCCCAGAATAGCAACGTCAGTGTGATTACTGCTGATGTGGCCAAGGCCATCACTCGATTTACCCAGGCTGATGTGATTGTTTTAGATCCACCACGAGAGGGTGCCGGAAAAGAAGTGATGCAGAATTGTGCACGGATTTCTCCGCGCGTGATTGTCTATGTGGCGTGCGACCCGGCGGCGCTGGCTAGGGATAGCGCATATTTGCGTGACTATGGTTACACGCTAGAAAAAATTCGCGCCTTTGACCTATTTCCCATGACACATCACATCGAATGTGTTGCCAGATTTGTCGCCGATAAGGTATCTTGACATCAAGATAAATTCACTGAAGGAAGTTGCATGATGAGTAAGAATTCATTGGGGACCAAGCGGAATCTCACTGTCGGTGGAAAAGATTTTGAAATCTTTGATATCTCAGCTGTTGCAGGTGGCGAAAACCTACCCTTCTCCCTCAAAGTACTGCTGGAGAATTTACTGCGCACGGAAGATGGCGCAAATATCACAGTCGATCACATCAAGGCTCTGGCCCAGTGGGATCCATCGGTAGAGCCAGATACTGAAATTCAATTCACTCCCGCTCGCGTGATCCTGCAGGATTTCACAGGCGTTCCATGTGTCGTTGACCTGGCCACTATGCGCGAGGCGATTGTCGATCTTGGGGGAGACCCAAGCAAGGTAAACCCACTTGCTCCGGCCGAACTAGTGATTGATCACTCTGTCATTGCCGATTTCTTTGGCACCAACGATTCTTTTGAGAAGAACACAGATATTGACTACGAACGCAATCATGAGCGCTACCGATTCTTGCGTTGGGGTCAGGGAGCCTTTGATGAATTCAAGGTGGTTCCACCTGGAACAGGAATTGTTCACCAAGTAAATATTGAATACCTAGCACGCGTTGTTATGACACGAACTACTAATGGTGTACTACGTGCATATCCAGACACTGTTGTTGGTACAGATTCACACACGACGATGGTCAATGGACTTGGAGTTCTTGGTTGGGGCGTTGGCGGTATTGAGGCAGAAGCCGCCCTTCTTGGTCAGCCAGTTTCAATGTTGATTCCACGCGTGGTCGGATTCAAGCTCTCGGGCCAGCTTTCCGTGGGAACCACAGCTACAGATTTGGCGCTAACAATTACTGAGATGCTTCGTAAGCACGGAGTAGTAGGAAAGTTTGTCGAGTTCTACGGACCCGGTGTGGTCTCAGTACCGATGGCAAACCGCGCAACCATTGGAAATATGTCTCCCGAGTACGGATCAACCTGTGCCATCTTCCCAATCGATGAAGAGACGCTTCGATACTTAAGACTCACAGGACGTAGCGATGAGCAAGTGGAGCTGGTCGAACAGTACGCAAAAGCACAGGGAATGTGGCATGACCCAGCTAAGGCACCACGTTTTTCAGAACATATCGAACTCGATCTCGCAACCGTAGTCTCATCAATTGCTGGCCCAAAGCGCCCGCAAGACCGGATCTCGCTGACTGAATCAAAGGGCGCCTTTGAAAAAATTCTTCCTACTTATTTCACCGATAAGACTGGAAAAGAGGCGTATCCAGTGCATGTGGGAGCTAACGCCACAACGATTAAGAATGGTGACGTAGTTATTGCATCGATTACATCGTGCACAAATACATCTAATCCATCTGTGATGATTGGCGCTGCTCTTCTTGCCAAGAAGGCAGTAGAGAAGGGTCTAAAATCTAAGCCTTGGGTAAAGACCACCTTGGCTCCTGGCTCAAAAGTGGTTACCGATTATTACGATCGTTCCGGACTTACCCACTATATGGAAGCTCTTGGATTTAACCTTGTTGGTTACGGATGCGTTACCTGTATTGGAAACTCCGGGCCGCTACCCATTGAAATCAGCAAGGCAGTTAATGAGAACGATCTTGCAGTTTCGGCAGTGCTTTCCGGGAACAGAAATTTTGAAGGACGCATTAGTCCAGATGTGAAGATGAATTACCTAGCTTCACCTCCTTTGGTAGTTGCGTACGCGCTAGCTGGAACGATGAACCATGATTTTGAAAAAGATGCTCTGGGAACCGATAAAGAGGGTAAGCCAGTGCTTTTGAAAGATATCTGGCCAACAGAGGCAGAGATTCAATCAGTCATTGATTCATCAATTACCTCTGATATGTTTAAGAAAGATTACGCCTCTGTCTTTGAAGGCGATCACCGTTGGAAGTCACTTGATACTCCAACTGGAAAGACATTTGAGTGGGATCCGAAATCAACATATGTCCGCAAACCTCCATATTTCGAGGGTATGCCAGCGCAACCAAAGCCAGTGACAGATATTGCTGGGGCACGCGTCCTTGCAATTCTGGGCGACTCTGTGACAACTGATCACATCTCACCGGCTGGAAATATCAAGGCTGATTCACCTGCCGGTAAATATTTGGAAGTAAATGGAGTTGATCGAAAAGATTTTAATTCTTACGGTTCACGTCGTGGAAATCACGAAGTGATGATTCGTGGAACATTTGCAAATATCCGTCTAAAGAACATGCTGCTCGATGGCGTTGAAGGCGGATTCACTCGTAACTTCTTAGCAGATGGTGCGCAATCAACTATTTATGATGCATCTGTTGCCTACCAGACAGCGGGAGTGCCGCTCGTAATTCTTGCTGGCAAAGAGTATGGATCAGGTTCTTCCCGTGATTGGGCGGCCAAGGGAACAGCGCTCTTAGGTGTACGAGCAGTGATTGCTGAAAGCTTCGAAAGAATTCACCGTTCGAACTTAATCGGTATGGGTGTTCTCCCTTTGCAATTTGTTAATGGCCAGAGCGCAAAATCACTCGGTATCAAAGGCGATGAAGTCTTTGCCATCACCGGAGTAATGGCATTGAACAACGGCCATGTTCCTAAGGAAGTGACCGTCACAGCGGGGGATATCACCTTCACCACAAAGGTGAGAATCGATACACCTGGTGAGGCAGATTATTATCGCCACGGCGGCATCATGCAGTATGTGCTGCGCCAACTGCGCGGCTAATCTAGACTGAGCGGATGCTGGAATCGATTAAGAGCCCTACCGATCTTCAGGGGCTCTCTTATGAACAACTCACTGAGCTCAGCGCTGAGATTCGCCAATTTCTCATCACCAAGGTTTCAAAGACTGGCGGTCACCTTGGACCCAATCTCGGAGTCGTTGAACTCACGATTGCAATTCACCGAACATTTGATTCACCGAAAGATGTAGTCCTTTTTGATACCGGTCATCAATCCTACGTTCACAAAATTCTTACCGGGCGCGCTGATCAATTCGATGGATTGCGCCAACGTGGAGGAATCGCTGGATATCCCAACCGGGCAGAGAGTGCACACGATGTCATTGAAAATTCACATGCATCAACGGCACTCTCGTGGGGCGATGGAATTTCTCGTGGATTTGCTATCACCAACCAGCGCGATCGCAGCGTTGTAGTCGTTGTTGGAGACGGGGCACTCACTGGTGGAATGTCATGGGAAGCTCTCAACAACATTGCAGCATCAAATGAACGCAATCTGGTCATCATTGTTAACGATAACGAACGTTCATATTCACCGACTATCGGCGGACTAGCCACATATCTAGCAACTCTTCGAGTCACTCGTGGCTATGAGAAGTTCCTAGATTGGGGCAAAGAGGTACTTACCAATACACCTGTTGTAGGAAATCCTATTTATGAA
>Ga0209443_1002736_pt1 | contig 10305 bp, 18 predicted proteins | sample LauGreBMM110DCMD_2_FD_187571 | JGI IMG/M metagenome (GOLD analysis project Ga0209443, IMG submission 187571) | Freshwater lake microbial communities from Lake Michigan, USA - Su13.BD.MM110.DCMD (SPAdes) (version 2) | ecosystem: Environmental > Aquatic > Freshwater > Lake | place: Lake Michigan... | reverse complement strand
GAGCCTTTGACGCGCCGATCCAGCAAGTCGCGGCATCCACACCCGAAGAAGAAGAACCAACTACTATTCAAGAAGAACCTCAACAGGAGACAGAAACCATGAACGAAACAATCGAAGCCCCAGCAGTAATTGAAGCATCAAAAGTAACTCAAACAATCTATGCAACTGCGAAGCAAGAGTTTAAGATGCCATCCGCGGGAGAATGGATTGCAGCACAATTTGCAGGTGGCGCAGTCGCAGCCGAGTTTAACGCCCGTCTTCGCGCAGCTGCACCATCAGTTACAACCGCTGATCTTGACGGCATCATGCCAACTCCAATCGTGGCTCCTATCTATTCTGGGATACAAGGCTTGCGTCCAGTTGTAGATGCAATCGGTGTCCGCGCAATGCCACAAGGCGGAAAAATCTTTATCGTTCCGAAGATTACAACGCATACTTCAATCGGTGGGCCTGAAACACAGAACGCAACAATCACCGCTGGACAGTTTATTGTCGATGACATCCAAGTTACTAAAGCAATCTACGGTGGCTATGTTCAGTTGTCAGAAGCCTCAATCGATTGGTCAGATCCAGAGGTTCTCGGCGCACTGCTTGAAGACCTTGCAAAGAAATACGCATTGTTTACCGACGATGTCGCAGCAGACGCATTAAAGACTGGCACAGTTCAGACCACAGGCAATGTCGCACCAACTGATCCTGCTGACTGGGTTGCAAAAGTTTACGCTTGCGCGAATACCATCTTGGCTAATGGCAACTACCTTCCAGATCATCTCTTTGTTTCTGGCGATGTATTCGCACAACTCGGATCACTTGCAGACACATCAGATCGTCCTTTGTTCCCACAGGTCGGGCCAATGAACGCATTTGGCACAATGAACCCGGGCTCACGCGATGCAACAGTTTTCGGACTTCGTCTTGTAGTTGATACAAATTTTGCGGCAAAAACAACGATTGTCGGCGCAGCTGCGACTGGAGCTTTTCGTTGTTATGAGCAGCAAAAGGGTGCAATTGTTGCCGACATCGGCGCAGGAGCCTCCACACTTTCACGCGATGTTGCTTTTAGAGGTTACTTCGCGCCGAAAATGATTGACGCTAACCAATTCATGCTGATCCCTCAGGCGTAAGCCCGAGACAGGAAAGGTAAGCCGAGATTATGGCTGCCTACACGGTCACACATAAACAGCTCACCGATAACTACGCGGTCTTACAACTTCTTACAGAAGCCGAGATTGAAGTCGGCGCGAGCGTTGTCATCACTGGAGTCGATGCAACTTTTAACGGAACCTACATTGTCTACGCGCTACCGCATTACGCCTTCTTAGGTACGGATGACGAAGGCGATCTGCTCTTTGATCCTGCGGTCTCAATTCCTAATCAAGTGCTTTATGCGAAGACTGCCGATGATGTCGCGCGCGTTGCCTCTTCCGGCACACTGACAATTACTCAAGTCTGCTCATGGATCACGGCTGCGAACATTGAAGACTGGCTTGGTATCGGAACCGCTACAGCTGGAGACGCCGCATTCCTAACAGTGTGCGCCAGTGCAGCTTCACAGTTCGCGTGGAGGCGAAGAATGGAAGCGGGCTATGTGGACTCACTCACGACCGTTCCCTCACAAGATGTCTTCCTCGGAACCCAGATGCTCGGCGGAAGCTATTATCGACAACGCGGATCTATTGATCAGTTCTCTTCGTTCCAAAATATGGGGACAGTTCCAGTGATGGGTCTAAACGGAATGGTCAGACAGCTCCTTGGAATTGATCGTCCGCAGGTCGCCTAATGGCTGTACCTAATTACACAGATCTCTTCAACGAAGGCTTTGATGATCTAGTCGCAAAGCTTTCCACAGTGCAGGGTCTCCAAGTAAACAACGATCCACGCAACATCTCGCCACCTTCCGTCTTTGTCAATATCGACTCCATAGATGGCTACAACTACAATGTCGCAAAACTCAACTTCACTCTTCAGATCATCACGCTCGGCCCGGGCAACCTAGACGCCCAAAAAAGCCTGCTCAATATCCTTGCCCAGATTTACGCACTCAATATCGGCGTCGTATCTGGACGCCCCACGAACCTAGACATCGGCGGTTCAACGCTCCCCGCGTATGAGCTTTCCGTGACGACGGTAGTTCAGACTGCCTAATCCACACTCTGCATCTCATTATGTGTCAAACTAAAACCAACACTTCCAAGGAGTAACTCATCATGGCAACTTCAACAATCCTCTCAAACCCAGAAGTCAAATTCGGCGCAGTCGATTTGACCGGTTGGTGCACCTCGGCAGTCTTGACCAAAACTGTCACCGCGCTAAATGACACGGTCTTCGGGAACACTTCAAACACTTTCACAGCGGGCCTCGAGGATAATGAATTGACCGTAACACTCTTCCTTAGTTACGCCGCCAGTGCCACCTATGCCACACTTGCACCACTTGTCGGAACAAAATTCAATGTCACCGTCAAGCCAACTTCCGCAGCGGACTCGGCAACGAACCCCGCGTTTACTCTGACAAATACTTATCTTGAGTCTTTGCCAGTGATCTCGGCATCGCTTGGAGAGCTCCAGTCCATTGATATAACTACGATGGGCGGCGTCTACAGCGTGGATGTCACTCCGTAAATAACGGCCTTCCTTGGCCCGACGAAAGGAAACAAAATGAAGATCAAGATCAAAGTAATTAGGAACGGCAAAGAAGAGTTCCTTTACACAAATCTATTCTCATGGACTGAATGGGAACGACTAATGAATCGCCGCCTCGGTGATGGAGTTCAGCCGGGCGTCTCCGATTGGTGTTGCTGGGCGTGGACTTTGCTTTGTCTTAAAGGTGAAAAACTTCCTGACACTTGGCAGAAGTGGGTTGAGGAAAATCCAGACATGGAGATTATCCCTGTAGTAGATGAGACAAACCCAAACCCTACGGACGCGGCTACCGACGGCAACTAGCCGAGCTGGTAGTCGCGACGGGATGGGCTCCGCAATTTTACTCTGACACCTTTGATGCTCGAGATCTCACTACGATTATTAAAGTCATTGAGAAACAAAACAAGAGAAGGTCATAATGCCCGGAGCAGTAGATACCAAGGTTGAGATCTATGGGCTCAAGAACGCATTAAAAGAACTTAACAAAGTGGACAAGGTACTTCGGCGCGAGATTACTAAAGATTACAAGCGCGTAACCTCGTCGCTAATTCAAGACGCAGAATCGGCAATTCCTTTAGGACTTCCACTTTCAGGCTGGGCTCGAAGATGGACACCGACTAAAGGCTCCTACCAGATTCTTCCTTGGCCTGAATCGCACTCAATCAAAGCATCAATCAACACCAAAAACATTAAAGAGTTTGCAGGTCAAAAAGTAAACCTTTCAACATTCGTAGTCAAGTGGACTGGCGGCGCGGCTTCGGTCTTTGACTTTGCAGACTCGGGCGCAATGGGTGCAGCACTGTCCAGCAAATACGGTTCGCCTTCGCGCGTGATGTGGCCTGCCTATGAAAAAAACAAAACCGAACTTGACACTCAAATGGGAATAATTGTGGACAAGGTAGCAAACAAAATGTCGCAGAATCTAAGGGTGCAGTAATGGGCGTTATCCTTCCAATCGTCTCAGAATTTGACGCAAAAGGAACCCAGCGCGCAGTCAAGGAATTTCAGAAACTTGAGGGCGCATCCGCCAAAGCGTCGTTTGCCATGAAGAAAGCCGCGCTTCCGGCTGCCGCTGCTATTGCAGGAATTGGGATTGCTTTAGTCGGTGCTACAAAAGCGGCGATGGAAGACGAAGCCGAACAGGTACAGCTTGCGCTCGCTCTCACGAATGTTACTGGGGCAACTGACGCACAGGTTAAATCTACGGAAGACATGATCTCAAAAATGAGTCTTGCGTCAGGCGTGGCAGACAGTGAGCTTCGTCCGGCATTCGCAGCACTTGTGCGCGGAACCAAAGACATTACAACCGCCAATCAAGCCTTAGCACTTGCACAAGACATCTCTGCGGGATCAGGTAAAGACCTTGCGACTGTCTCCGATGCTCTTGCCAAGGCTTACGGCGGCAACATGAAAGGTCTTCAAGCACTTAGTCCAGAAATTAAGGCGATGATTAAAGACGGTGCATCCCTTGAAGATGTGATGAATGTGCTTGGCGGATCTTTCGGTGGAGCATCAGACGCCGCAGCCGCTACCGCCGAAGGTGGAATGAAGCGTCTCGGAATAGCACTAGCGGAAACTAAAGAATCAATCGGTGCAGCACTGCTCCCAGTAGTCGAAGCCATCCTGCCAGTCTTACTTAAGTTCGCAGGATGGGCACAAGAAAACACGAAGACTCTTCTTATTATTACAGGGGCGATCGCTGGAGTCTCGGCAGCGGTCTTGCTCTTTAATGCGGCAGTCGGAATCGCTACCGTCATTAACACTTTGTTCGCGCTAAGTCTGACCGCCGCGCAGCTTGCGATGGTCGGATTCATCACTCTCGGCATCGCCCTAGTCATCGCCGCACTTGTCGCGCTCTACTTCAAGTTTGACATAGTCCGAAAAATAGTGGACACCGTCTTTGATGCCATGCTCATCGGCGGCAAAGCAGTCTTTAACGGACTCACTACTTACTTCACAGGCGTCTACAACATCTTTAAAACACTCTTCAACGGCATTGCAAAAATGTGGAATAACACTGTTGGCAAATTGTCTTTTGAGTTCCCTTCATGGGTCATCGGTCTAGGCGGCAAAGGCTTTTCCGTCCCTAACATTCCTTACCTTGCAGAAGGCGGGATCGTGACAGGGCCAACGCTTGCAATGATCGGCGAGCGCGGCCCTGAAGCGGTCATCCCCCTATCGGGACGCAATTCTGGGATGGGCGGAAACTACACCATCAACATCAACGGCGGTCTTGGCTCCAGCTCCGACATTGGAACGGCAGTCGTGAACGCCATTCGAGCATTCAATCGGACGAACGGCCCCGCGAACATACAGGTCGCTTAATGGCTGGAGTAGCGGTAATTGGATCAGGTAACTACGACTTAGAAATAGATACAGGTTACGACTGGGACGCCTTCACACTTGACGACGCTCTTAAAGGCGAACTAGACAATACCGAATATGTCCTTGACGGCACATCGCAATTTGCCTCGGTCATGAATGGCACTATTGCTCTTAGTGCAAAACGCGGACGCGCTAACACTGGCGACCAATTTGCTTATGGGACTATGAACTTCACATTAAACGACACTTTTGCAGACGGAGTCTTTAATCCTTTCGACACCACTTCCCCATATTTTGATCCCAATAACAACCAGCCCGGACTTGCACCGCTTCGAGAAGTCCGCTTCTCACGCTATGACTCGCTCAATGTAAAGAAGTATTTGTGGGTGGGCTACATCGTAAATTACGACTACACCTTTACGCTTGGCGGTCTTGACACAGTGACCGTAAATTGCGCGGACTTCTCCTACCAGCTGGGACAGACCTTTCTTGCTGAATGGAATGTCACCGAGCAGTTATCTAGCGCGCGCTTTGATGAACTGCTAGATCTGCCAGAAGTGGACTATAAAGGCGCGCGAAGCATTGAGACAGGCGTTGCCACTCTTGGCGGATCTGCCGCCTACACGGTCTCCAACGGCGTCTCCGTTGCCGCCTATGCCAACAAAATTAATGAAGCGGAGCAAGGAAGAATTTTTGTAGATCGAGAAGGGACAATTACCTTCCAGAAGCGGATTGGACAGACACTCGGAATCCCTGTCGCCGAGTTCCACGACACAAACCCAGCAACACAAATTGGCTACTCCGCTATAGACATCTCATTTCAAGCGGACACCGTCATCAACCGCGCATCGGTCGCACGCGTTGGAGAGAACACTCCAGAAGTTGCAGAAGACCTAGTTAGTCAAGCCGCTTACCTTGTGCAGACTCGATCTATCACTGACTCGCTCCTGCACAATGACGCCGCAGCTCTGACACTTGCCGAATACCTAATCAGCCCAGATCCCGAAGCCCGCTTTAACTTCCTTGGTACCGAGTTCCCCGGACTGTCCACAGCCGATCAAGAAACACTTGCCCTACTTGATGTAGGCGACCTCATAAACATCCAAAAGTCAATTACCACTTCGGCAGGGCCGACACAATTCGCACAAGATCTCACCATTGAAGGACTCGAGCACAGGCTTACTTTGTCCGCTGGGCACGCAGTCACCTACTTTACTTCACCGACAACCATTGTCTATGAGCTCATTTTGAATGACATTGTGTATGGCACACTTGACGAAGAAAATGTTTTAGGATAGAAATATGCCATTGACTACTTATACCGCTGGCGAAGTCTTGACCGCCGCTTCACTAAATGCCAACTTTACTTTTGCAGCAAGCGGCACTACTACAGCGATCTTTAACGAGACTCAAGCAAGCGGCACCAACGGCGGCTCAAGCACTGCAACAACTTTTGTTAAACGCACACTCAATACGACAGTTGTGAACAACATTACAGGCTGCTCTATTGCATCCAGCGTTATCACACTGCCTGCTGGTTCCTACATTGTGACAGCATCCGCGCCGTGTTACGAAAGCAACTTGTTTAAGATCAGGTTGCAAAACACAACAGATAGCACAACGGTTGCATTAGGCACATCAGAATACGACGGCTCAAGCGCTGTGCAAACTAGGGGCATTTTGTCTGGTCACTTTACAATTACAGGCAACAAAAACTTTGAGTTACAGCATTATGTATCAACAGCGCGCGCGAATCTTGGTTTTGGTAATCCCACAAGCATTGCCAGCGTAAGCGAGGTTTACTCAACTATCCAGATTGACAAGGTTGCATAATGGCCGCACCAACCAAACAACAAATTGACACACAGATCGGCAACGCCACACGCCAACTTGCACCGGGCACAACATGGAAATACAACGAACCCGGTGACGGCTACTACTGCCTCGAATGGATGGATGATCCTGCACTACAGCCAACAGAAACCGCAACAATGGCTAGAGCAACCGAACTTGCTATTGATCCACCAACAATTACGCCATGACAGTCAATAATCTTCCAAAGTTTGTCATCCTGCTAGTAGGACTGCTCTGTCTTACTGCGTTAATGATCGCCGACAAGATCGACATGGCATCAGGAGTCCCAATGCTTACGATGATTATCGGCTACTCAATCGGCAACGGAGTGAACGCTAAACAGGGCGGAGAATCATCCAATGTGTTTAGGTCTAAACCTAAGAAGTGATTCCAGCAAATCCTAAAATCCCAAACTCCCGACCGTACACAGGGAACTCCGACGGAGCCGCAGCTGGCCCTCGGCAAGGAATGGACGAATGGATCCGACAAGCAATCCGCTACAGCGACGGAGCGTTCTACAACTTCGGGAGCTGGGGCATCCGAAACATGCGCGGATCCGATAATTTGTCCGTCCACGCCTGCGGAAGAGCAGTCGATCTTTCGTTCTTGGCAACAGAAAAACATCCAACAGCGAACCGAAAAGGAATGGTCGCCTTCCTAAACATCGTCACCGCTAACGCCAACGCGCTCGGACTCGAATGCGTACTTGACTACCTACCAAAACCCTTCGGACGCGGATGGCAGTGCACTCGACAACGCTGGAGCAAATACTCCAAGCCCACAATTCACGGTGCACCGGGCGGAACATGGTGCCACTTTGAGATCTCGCCCGCAATGGCAGACTCTCCAGTCCTTGTCCGACAAGCCTTTCAAAGAGTGTTTGCCGAAATCCCCCAATAGCGCGCACCGATCCTCTATGGTCGAAGTACCGACGATAGGAGTGAAATTATGACCGAGCCGAAAGTCTTTATCTACGAAGTAGGGCGATGCAACCTTGACAACGGACAAGAGATCCTTGTCCAGATCTTTCGCCATGAAGACACACACACAATCATCCGCGCACAGATCGCCTTCCGCACTCTCGCGGGCGATAGCTGGGGCGTCCCTACAGAATTGGACTTTAGAAAATGAGCTATTTAACGATTAAATTCTTTGCATGGGTAACTATAGGGCTATGTCCTTTTGTGCTCCTCTGGGACGCTTCTAAGCCGCCTGAGAGCATGTCTAGAGTCAGTGCCGTGACCGCCTATGCCACGATCCCACTAGGGACACTGCCAGTCGTAGTAACACCCCCTGTCACTACGCCGGCTACGGCTTGCGCGCAAGCTCTACACCTCGCCTTAAGTGTTGGATGGCCTGCAAAAGAGACACCGACTTTGATGCGCGTCTTAAAGCGTGAGTCACGGTGCCTCGCAAAAGCGCACAATCGCAAAGACACGGTCGGTCAGTCCTACGGACTCATGCAGATTAATTCATTCTGGTGCACCCCTTCGGCATACTGGCCCCAAGGATGGCTACAAGCGAAAGGGATCTTGACAGTGTGCGACGAACTATTTGATCCACGCATAAACCTCACCGCCGCTCTCGCAGTGTGGCATAATTCTAAATGGACACCTTGGAACCTTCCGAAGTGACCGAAGAGTCCTATCCCGAAACTGGCATTACACAGGAGACAAGAAAGATGTATCCCGAAAACTATTCCGACAAATACAACAAAGTATTCAAAGAGTTCGTAGACGACATTATGAAACCAGCGCGCCCGATAGATCGACTAGAAGATCATTCAATTCTTCTTGATGAATTGACTTTGATGTATGACGCACACATGACAATCGGCGGAGAACAAAATCGATTTAATGCAAGCGTGATTCGCGCGGCGATAAATTGCATTAAGAAGTTAAGCGCATGAGCGACCTACAACTTTTCGCACCTACACGCGGACTCGGCGCATACCGTGAAGAACTTGCAATAGACCGAAACATCGTCATCATCTCACCCAGCGCAAAACCCACTTCCGCCCTTGCAGCTCTGCGCGCACTGCCTAAATCAGGCTCAAAGCGCAGGCGCGTCTATGAGTACCTAAAGCAGACAGGCGGCGCGACAGATGAAGAGATTGAGCGCGCACTGGGCATCTCTGGCAACACTGTCAGACCGACTCGAGGATCCTTAGTCAAAGACAAGTTTGTCTACGCCACAGATCTAGAGCGTCCAACGCTTGCGGGCAACATGGCAATCGTATGGAAGGCGCGCTAATGGCACACTTTGACCTATCGCTCTATGAGACCGTTGCACAGCGCCTAGAACGCTTCTGGACTGCCTACCCACACGGACAGATCATCACGACCATGATGCACTACGACGCCTCTACGGTGATCTTCCGATGCGAATGCTTAGACAACGACGGACGCATAATCTCGCAAGGCTGGGCAGAAGAAGTTATGGGTAATTCCCCAGTTAATAAAACATCGTTCCTAGAGAATTGCGAGACATCAAGTGTGGGACGCGCAATCAGTAACGGCCCACTCGGACATACAGGAGAGCGCGCATCATCTACCGAGATGGAGAAAGTAAATCGCGTAAATAGCACCCCTGCACCGGACACATTCGGCGGCGCTACACCTAAACAGATCGCCTTTTTAAAGAGCCTTGCGCGCGGTAAAGCATGGGATGACTTTCAGCTGCTTGAGTTTATTCACAAGACGCTTGGCGTGGATGATGTAGTGGTGGAGACTTTGTCATCGGGACAGTGTCGCGTATTGATTGACAGGATGAAACTATGAGAACGATCACAGAAGAAATTAATGACCTAAAAGCAATCCTTGACGCGCTAGAGCAGTTAAACGGCTTGCATGACTTCATTGGCAAAGACGAAGTAGATAGCCGATTGCGCTGGGCAGTAAAAAACATTGCAGACAAAATCAATCACTTGTCAAACTTAAACGGATAACACAATGAAAAACCCTGACCAAGAATACGACCGACTTCACGATCACATGACCGCGATCGCTCGAGAGCGTGACCATGCAGTCCGTCAAATAGACGCATTAACAAAGCAGCTAGAAGAGCTTAAAGACGCGCTTGTCTTAGCGCATGAAGCCTTAAAGCGGGAGATGCCATGAGCCGGACAGTGTGGCTTGCATTGGCTTTAGCGGTGCTATGCGCTGCACTCATGGCAAGGTCTGATAGAAAGTAAAACCTTTACAACTGGCAAGAATCACGGTCGTTCATCGTTCGCATGATGCGGGGCTAATCCAAGGAAACTTGGTGATATCAACGCGCCCAAAACCTGCAACACGAAAGGCGATGGCAAAGCGTTGAAGCGCAGTGTGTAAAGGAATTGAATAGGGAGTCCAGTGTGGCAACGGACGGGAGGCCCTTCTGGAGTCTGTCTTGCATTACGCTTACACATCACATACCGAAAACAAACTCAACAGACTCGAGCCCGACATGCAACACGACGCACAACAAACCGAGAGCAAGCCGC
>Ga0209443_1002725_pt1 | contig 10325 bp, 4 predicted proteins | sample LauGreBMM110DCMD_2_FD_187571 | JGI IMG/M metagenome (GOLD analysis project Ga0209443, IMG submission 187571) | Freshwater lake microbial communities from Lake Michigan, USA - Su13.BD.MM110.DCMD (SPAdes) (version 2) | ecosystem: Environmental > Aquatic > Freshwater > Lake | place: Lake Michigan... | reverse complement strand
CGTCAGCTATTTCTGTAGCACCTGGGCGTACAGCAGCTTTAGTGTCATCACAATCAGTATTGTTTACGGAATAACCTGTTGGCGCTGTTGTTGAACTTACTGCACAAACACTAACTAAACTTCCTGAACCATATCCGTCATTGTCGGCATCTGCATAGAAAGAAAAAGAAGCGTGTTTTGTAGCATCAGTAGGAGCACAATCGGTATTGTCTACCGAATAACCTATTGGCGCTGTTGTTCCACTTACTGCACAAACACTAACTAAACTTCCTGAACCATATCCATCTCCATCTGTATCCACATAGAAAGGATAAGAAGAGTGTTTTGTAGCATCAGTAGGAGCACAATCGGTATTGTTTACCGAATAACCTATTGGCGCTGTTGTTCCACTTACTGCACAAACACTAACTAAACTTCCTGAGCCATATCCATCTCCATCTGTATCTGCATAGAAAGGATAAGAAGCGTATTTTGTAGCATCAGTAGGAGCACAATCGGTATTGTTTATTGAATAACCTGTTGGTGGTGTTGCAGCATCTAATGCGCAAATACTAACTGAACTTCCTGAGCCATAACCATCTTCATCTGTATCTGCATAGAAAGAATATTGGATAAAATTTACAGCAACTGGAGTTCTTAAACTCTCCACTCCATCAATAGTTTGGGATACATAATAGGTTCCTGCAGCCAAAACAACATCTGAAGTTAAAGCACTTCCATCTCCTGTTGCATCAGCATACCATTTAGGGGCTATAGCAGATGTAAAATCACTTAGACTCGCAACAGTAGTTGGGGTCAAACAACCGAAAGTAGCTGGCTCAGCAGCTGGCGCACTAACAAATTCTCCAATAGCGAAATCACCAAAACCTACAATGTCCATTGCTGTTGCAGCTGTAGTTGAAGTACTGGTAGTCGCTAAATAAGACCAAGCGTCAGCGCTAAACAAACCTACTCTATAAGGCGGTGTAGCATTAGCATCATTGTCACCAATTGCATAAGCAAAATCAGCACCATAAGTTCCGAAATCAGCCAAAGCATCATTAGTTAATGTCCAAGTTCTATTCACGCTTTTTGCACCGTTAAGATAGGAACTCACACTCACAATAGCAGCATGATCTCCTGAAGCGGTTGAAACCATAAGACCTCCTGCTGCCGAAGTGTTTCCTGAGAAAGTTAATGCTAAAGGCGCATAAGCAGTTGCGTCTCCTATAGCATACGTAAACGAAGGACTCGCACCTGAAGCGGTTTGTTTTTTCAAATTACCAATTACCCATCCTGTTCCAACTCCGGAAATAATTCCTGCCGTTCCTATAGTTAAGATATTACTCGCCGTGGTGATTTTACCTGACACAAAAGAAAGAGTTCCATTAACTGTTAGGTCACCAGACAAGGTAACAAAAGACGTTCCTGTTTGATTAATGGTAAAAGTTCCTGCAACAGTAGTAGGTCCACTAATCGTTTTAGGAGTTGTTCCACTAAGAATTAGGTTTTTATAATCCGTTCTCGCTGTTACTGTTTGAGCACTTGTAGCAGTACGAACATACTCTACAGTACTATTGGCTCCTAAGGTAAGATTTTCATCTCCAACAAACTGGAAGTCACCAAAAGCATCCCCCGGAGTTCCTACTGAACTGGAAACAAATCCTGTTAGTTTAGGTATTTTTACCGTTCCATTTATAGTAACCGAGCCTCCTGAAGGAATCGTAATATAAGCGGAAGAAGTACTAGTTGGCGCGACAAGGGTTGATGTAGAATCAACAGTTATGTTTTTTATAATTGGGGTAGCAGTAAAAGTGACATTTGCACCATTAATAATAGTTACGGTGCCAAAACTTTTTGTGCTTGAGGAAGAAACTGTTACACCATCATAGGTAATCTCTAAATTACTATCTGAGATGGTACCAAATGACAATGGTGTAATCCCTTTATAAACAACCGTTTGATGGCCAAACAAAGGACTTGCTACATCGACATTTCCTGAGCTAGCAGGTCCTATTGAAGCCCCATCATTTAACGTTAGCGAAACAGCCGATTGAGTAGCGTTTCCTATACGTACTTTAGAACCCGTTCCTGATACTGTCCAAAGCCCATCAAGAGCAACTGAAGTAGTATTTCTAATTTCGAATACTTGTGAATCAGATGTAAAGTCTATTGGAGCATTTCCAGTCCCATTCGTATTGGAACCCCAACTAGCAAGATCGGTCAATAAGCCTGTTCCGTTGTAATAATAGTTGGTAGAAATTGACTGAACTGCAGCGGACTGACTTTCAAACGAATAATTAAAGGCCTTGTCAACGGCATACACTTTATAATAATAATCCGTATCAGGACTTAAGCCGCTATCTGTAAAAGCATTACTGGTTCCGATATATCGCACTGCACCGGCACCTATTGGATTATTAAATTTATAAACTCCATTTTGATTGGGATCATCTGAAGAGGATGGCACACTGGTAGCATAGCGTACCACTAGATACCCTCCGCCGTCAATGCCGTCACTAGGGACAGACCAGCTAACATCAGCACCTCCTACAACGCCTGAAACGGCAACTGCACCTGGAGCAGATGGAGCTTCGGTATCAGGAGATGAGGCCTGATAAATAATGAAATCATCTATATCGGCAGCAAAAGTTCCACTAGGAACCGCATCAATCGTTAATCCTGCTACACCATTGGTTCCGGGAACAGTTGAATTTGTAGTAATAGCAACCGCTACTTTAGTCCATTCAGTTTGAGGACCAGTTATCCCAGCGGCAACGCTTTGTTTTGTACCTGGTACTGTTGTTAAAGTATTATCCACATACAAATCAACTGTACTGGCTTCTATAGAAGCTGCAGCAGCAGTTGTTTTATAATAAAATTGGATTTGATAGGTAGTTGACGGTGCAAATGCTCCTGCCATTTGAGGAGAAAACAAATTTTTTGCCGTGCCACTTCCAGCAGCGCCGAACGAAAGATACTTGGGTCCACTTCGTCCATTTGTAGCTGTAATAGCTCTTGAAATTGTCGCAGTGGTATTTGTACTCCAAGCAGAAGCAGAAAGTACTGCGCCGCTAAGTAAGGTTCCTCCTGCAAGTGTTCCTGATTGTCCTTCAAACCCACCATCAAGTTTCGTATAGGTTACGGCGGCATCGGTACTCGTTTGAAACAAAAGGTTCAAAGCATTAGTGGCCATAGCTTGTGGATCATGTCCAACACCAGCCACTTCTTGTCTTTGCCAATTATTAGTGTAATTTAAGGTGTTTGAAATAGTTTGACCCTTGTTAAAAAAATAACGTCCTCTAGCCAATCTATTCAAGCCTTGTTGATTATCCAATGTGTTATTGTGTCTTAATCCATTTGATTCGGGATCGGTATCATTTAAACCTAAATGTACTATTAATTTTTTAGAAAAAGGAATGGCCAAACTACTATTGGACAATGTGCTATTTTTAGTGCCATAAGGGAAATCAACCGAAATATCCGGTACAGTATACCACCCCGAATTAGAGCAAACCAATGCATCTAATTTGCTATTGGGCATAAATAAATTAAACCTCTGTAAAAATTGAGCTCCACCAGAATGCCCCCAAGCTTTAAAAGTAAGTTGAGATCCTGAAACTTCCGTTTTTATAGCTTCAAATAAGGGATCTATAATTGAAAACGTCCATTCATTTGTTGGGTTCAATGTTTCTGAACTTGAACTATCACCATTAACATATACATTCCCCATTTGATATCCATCCCCTCCAGGATAATCTGCCTCCTTAAATTCAGGAGCGAAGACCATAAATCCTTTGGCATTCGCCATGGAAGTCCAATAATCTCTATACTCACTAGCATTTCTTTCATCACCATGAAAAGACATCAGTATAGGCATCGTGATAACATCACCCGCCGGAATACGATAAAATACGGTAATTGGTTTTGTGCTCAGCGGCCCCGTAGGAGTATACACAAAGGATCCCGTTGAGTTGGCCTCTAAAAATTTTGTTTTAAAACTGCTTTGTTCAGAATATACGGTTCCATTAGCATCTGTTGCATATACTTTATAATAGTAAAGAGTTCCAGGTGACAAACCACTAATACTAGATGTAAAAGTAGCTCCCCCTGCACCTGCTACCATAGTACCGGCTCCATTTGCAAAACCTGAAGTATTGCTATACTCTATTCCATAAGCAGTAACTGCCGAACAGCCTATTGTATAAGTTCCTGAAATACTTGCAATCAGAGTGCCAACTGTATTAGAGGCACCAGTATCTAAGGCGACTGCCGTATTAATTGCTGTGGCAGTTGTTGTAACTACTACACTAGAACCTACTCCACCCCCTCCTACTGAAATTGAGCCGAAGGTCTGAACACCTGTAGGAGAAAATTTAACATAGATGAGTTTAGAATAAGCTCCTCCTGATTGTACTAATGATAATGAACTAGTATAAGTAGTGTCGTCTGCAGAGAAAGTAAATCCTATTGTAGGCCCTAGTGTTACATTAGCCGTCGTTAAGTTTACTCCTGTTATGGTAAATGTATTGGCCGTAGAGGTGGTGTTGATACATCTTGTTTCAAAACTAGCCAACGCAGAAGCTGATAATATTGAAGTTGATGATACCGTTCCCGAACAAGCAGCAGAATTAGTTGTTGTACCACTGACAAAAGAAACTCCTGCGCTTCCATAAGTTCCCACTCCTGTTGAAGCGGCAATACGTAAATATAAGGTTGAAGAACTTACTCCTGCCGCACCAATAGTAGTACTGCTAGAATAATCCGTTCCGTTAGATGAAACTTCAAAACCCGTTGGAGCCGTCACGGAAATAACATCTGTTAAATTAGTCCCTGCAACCGTAATAGATTGAGGAGTTGAGGCAGAACCCAAGGCCGACGCGAAAGTAGAAAAACTTCCCGTTAATGTTATAGAGGAAACATACGTTATAAGAACTTTACCGGCTGCACCGACTCCTCCCTTTGCAGAAGTTGTTGATGTTGAAGTTGTTGATGCTCCACTACCGCCCCCACCAGGCGCAGTTCCTGCTAAGCCTACAACATTGCCAGTAACAGAAGCGCCACCGGCTCCTCCATTAGCACCAGCGCCACCAGCGCCACTATTAACATAACTAGTTACAATGCTACCATTTGTTCCAAGGGTTATCTCACCCCCAGCATTGTTATTTGGATTCACTAGTGCTACTGCTGTAATGCCAGCACCTGTTCCTGAAGAAGTTATTGTAACTGTTGGAATACTGGTAAAACCAGTCCCCATATTAGTCATTGCCGCTGCCGAAAAGGCACCAGAAGATGTTGAAATAAAACCAGTAGCACCGCTACCGCCTCCTCCGGTAATACTAACCGTTGTAGTACCAGAAGTCCAAGTGCCAGTTGATGTACCAGAAGCTGTAATGCCGTACATTCCACCCAGAACTCCACCTAGACCCAATAGATTTGCTGTAGTACCACCAGATCCACCGGTACCACCACTAGCAACTATAGAAGTAACTGCGCCTCCTGAAAATCCTGAAAAACCTCCAGAACCACCAAATGCAGTTCCTTGACCCGTACCACTCTGAGCCCCACCAGCACCTACTGTAATGGTATAGGTTACGCCAGGCACTACATTTACTGTGGTGTTTTTAACATAAGATCCACCACCGCCACCGCCGCCAGCTCTTAAAGCTGCATTAGTGACACCGCCACCGCTACCGCCACCACCCCAACTTTCTACCTGGATTTGATAAACGCCCGCAGGACACTCCCAGGAATAAACACCAGCTGTCGTATAAGGTAAAGTAGTGGTCTGTCCCCATCCCAGAGAGACGAAACAGAACAGAACAAATAATAATGTGTAAAATTTAGTTTTCATTTTTTTGGTAATTAAGTTAATAGACAACAAACATAAATAATTCTGATCTTTAAACTACAAAAAACTTTGTAAATAATGTATTCTGCAGTAAGTGTTAGTTTTTTTGATGTAAATGAAAAAATCACGAATTATTGTGAAGTATTAATTTATTCAAATCCTCTCTCCTGTTTTTACTGATGGGGATTTTATAGCTTTGGATTTCAATTAAATTTCCATCAATAGTTTCAATCTTATCGATATTAATGATAAAAGATCGGTGCACTCTAAAAAATTTGTTTTTTGGGAAGATTTCTTCGAGCCTATTGAGTGAAACTCTGGAAACACTTATTTTCTTTTTAGTATGAAAACGGGCGTATTCACTATAACTTTCGATGAAAATAACCTCATTAAAATTAATTTTTTCTAATTTATTTTGGTCGGTCTTAAAAAAACTAAAATCATTGTATTGCACTTCGGGAAAACTCGTTTCAACCACTGGGATTTCTGCATTTTTGGGAATTGGCAAATCAAATATGCGATTTACCGCCATAACAAAGCGTTCAAATGGAATGGGCTTTACCAAATAGTCAATCACCTTGAGGTCGAATGCCTGCAACGCATATTCGGAATAAGCCGTGGTGAAAATGGTGTTCGGCGGATTCTTTAGTGCTTTTAGGAATTGGATTCCGTTAAGAACCGGCATATTAATATCTAAAAAAAGCAAATCTACTGGTTGTTCTTGTATTTTACTTAGCGCATCCAATGGTTCATGCGAAATACCCACAATTTCAAGTTGTGGAATTTTAGAGATGTATTCTTCAATTAATCGACAAGCGGGTTCTTGGTCATCAATTATAAAACATTTTATCTTTTTCATAATCTTATTTTTAAATTAACCGTATAGCGATTTTCTAGATCGGTAACTTCATATTCATATTGTCCAATATAATCCAATTCCAATCTTGAAATAGTGTTGTGGTTTCCTATTCCTTTTTCTAACTGGTTTTGTAGGATTACTTTGTTATTTTTTACCTTAAAATAAAGGAAATTCTGATCTGTTGCCAATTCAATTTTCACATAGGCTTCTTTTGAAACTCCAACTTGACTATGTTTGAAGGCGTTTTCTATAAAATTAAGCAAAAGCATCGGGGCAATGCGTTGTCCTTCATCAAATAGTTTATGCTTGAAGGTGATATTGATGTCAGCACTATAATTTAACTTATACAATTTGATAAAATCATCAATCAAAGTCACTTCCTTACTGATTAAGACCCTTTGACTGGAGCAATCATAAATTAAATACCGCATAAAATCAGATAAATTATGAATCATTACAGCGGCATCAGGACTGGTGCTGTGGCATTTTGAATAGATAGAGTTGAGCGTATTGAACAGAAAATGGGGGCTAAATTGACTTTTCAATAGCTCCACTTCAAATTTGTTTTTCTCCTTTATCAGTCGGTACATTGCTGCTTTATTCTCTATTTGATAGATCCAATCCGAATAAAAAAGGGAGGTTGCCAAAGTAAAGAGCACTAAAAACGAATCGAAATACAAAATTTCGTTGGTTATGTAAGGAAGGTTTATTTTTAGAAAAATTCTCATAAAATAGCATCCCAAAATCAAACTAGCAATAAATAGGGTGTTTTTGATAAAAAAAGAAGTGTATTTTTTATTGGCAACCATTTCTTTTGCAAAAGCAATGGAATTAATATAAAATAACAAATAACAAAATAAAAGCACTTCAATAAGAGCGTAGCTCTTTTCAAAATTGGAGGGAAGTTGGAGTTGCTTTTCTATAAAAAAAGATACGATACCCGCAACGAAACCAAAGTAAAAAAACTGGAATGCAATTTTCTTAAAAATAATTAATTTATGCTTTGATTTTAACATTAGTATACCATAGTTAGCTATTGTAGAAAAATAATTTAGATTTCTATAAACATACAAAAAGAGTTTCTTTTACTTTAATAAACCTATTTTTGCAGTGAAATTATACTAATTTGCAGTAAACGATTTAAGTCAATAATCCCTACCCCTACTTTGATAAGGCTAATCTACAATTTAATTTTGATTTTGATTTTTTTTACATCAACTTGCATCTAAATTTATAAAAATAATTTGTGTTAAATATGCGAATCCATTATTTCTTTAAGAACAGCCAAAGTTATGCCCAAGCGGTTCATTCGGAATTTAATTGGCAATTTCGTGAAGTTCCAAATTCAGGACATGACCCAATAAAGATGTCAATCGATGCCTTTCAAATTCTTTTCCCATGAAAAACAAAAACATGAAAAATCAAGTTCTTAAAAGAAAATTAGTACTATTGTTTTTTCCAATTGGCTTTGTCCTTTTAAGCACTTTGCTTAATCCTAGCGTAACAAATCCAAACATTGGCATCATGATAGGCATTGCTGTATGGATGCTTGGATGGTGGGTTACTGAAGTAGTTCCTATTGCCATAACCTCTTTATTGCCTATTTTATTGTTTCCTTTGACAGGAATTATTAGCGGCGAAGAAATCTCTAAAGTCTATTTCAATGAAGTAATATTTTTGTATATCGGTGGATTTTTGCTGGCATTATCTATAGAGAAATGGGAGGTACACAAAAGAATTGCTTCTCGTACCTTAATGATTTTTGGGCAAGGTACTTTTCAAATTTTAGTAGGATTCATGCTAATTACTTCCTTGCTTTCCATGTGGATGTCCAATACTTCGATCGCACTATTAATGCTTCCTATAGGGATTTCTGTAATAGAAAAATTAGTGGAAATTTATGGAGAGAATGAAATAGGGCGATTCAAAACAGGATTACTTCTTGGAATCGCTTATGCAAGTTCAATAGGTGGAATGGCAACTTTGATTGGAACGCCAACCAATTTAGTTTTTCTAAAAATCTATGAGTCGCACTTTAAAAATGGACCCACAATCAATTTTGCCAACTGGATGATTTTTGCTTTTCCTGTTTATATAATCTTATTAATAGCCGCTTTTTTTATATTATATTTCTTTTTTAGACCTAAAAAAAAGTTGGAAATTATTGACACTACTTTTTTTCAAATTGAAAACATGAAACTAGGTAAAGTGACCTATGAGCAGAAAGTAGTCTTGTTTGTTTTTTTGCTGTTTGCTATATTAATGATATTTAGAGCCGATATTGCCATTGGATCATTTCGAATCCCGGGATGGAGTAATCTATTTTCAAAATCATATTATATTATTGATGCTGTTGTAGCGGCTTTTATTAGTGTTTTGCTTTTTATTATTCCTTCAAAAAATATTCCTGGCAGTACCATAATGGATTGGAATACGGCTAGTCGAATTCCATGGGGAATTATATTGCTTTTTGGGGGTGGTTTTGCCCTTGAAAAAGGATTTGAAATTTCAGGATTAACCCTTTGGTTTGCATCAAAGATTGATTTACTTTCCGGAAATCATATCATAATAATCATGCTGGCCGCCTGCTTTATCGCTTTATTGATGACGCAACTAGTTGCGAATGTAACAGTAGTGCAGGCCTTATTGCCATTATGCGTAGCGCTTTCTATTTCGCTTAAAATCAATCCGCTATATTTGATGTTGCCTATTACTTTTAGTGCTTCTGCTGCATTTATGCTTCCAATATCCACTCCTCCAAATGCTATTCTTTTGGCTACAGGTCAAATAAAAATGAAAGAAATGTTTTTACCCGGACTTATATTAATGATAATTTCTGGATTAGTTATAAGTTTAGCTATGTTTTACTGGGGCACTTATGTTTTTGGTTTAAATTAAAATTGGTTTTACTTCAGTTGGTTTTTATCTTTTAGTTACGCGGAGTGATTTAAGGTTTTCACCTTGACTCACCTTCAGTATATAATTACCGCTAGGGTAATTTGCTCCTAGTTGAGTTGGTCCTGATTGAATTTGAAGCTTTTCGATTAATCGTCCTGCCATATCATATACCTGTACTCTAGCCGATGTTCCTTTAGCCAAATTGACATCAAGAGTAAATACCGATGTTGCAGGGTTAGGATACACCACCGCCTTGAATGTTTCAGCAACTGGCGCTACTTTTAAAATACTTGTTAAAGTAGTACAAGCAGCCAGTTTTGTCAAAGCTAATGATTTAGTTGCCGTGGATGTTCCTACACCATTTATTGTTTTGATAGTTAGCGTTTGTTTTGTCGAAACGGTTACAGCTCCTATATAAACTACTGTAAAAGTCAAATCAGAGGTGGTTAAGATATTTGCCGTAGCACCTGAAACGCCATTAGTAGAAGTAACAACAGATCCTGAAGGCCCTGTAATTAAATACTTAGTAGCAGTAGCATTTGCTGTAATGGTATAGCTAAATCCTTCAGGTCTATTACAAACACTTAGTGAACCTGCAACTGCAGCTACTACCGTTGGTAACGCTCTTGTTAAATTCAACAATTTAGCAGCAACCGAAGCTCCTACACCATTTACAGCATATACACTGATAGGTAATGTAGTTGTTCCGCTTGGATCAGTAACTCCTTTGAAGTTAAC
>Ga0209443_1002724_pt1 | contig 10334 bp, 8 predicted proteins | sample LauGreBMM110DCMD_2_FD_187571 | JGI IMG/M metagenome (GOLD analysis project Ga0209443, IMG submission 187571) | Freshwater lake microbial communities from Lake Michigan, USA - Su13.BD.MM110.DCMD (SPAdes) (version 2) | ecosystem: Environmental > Aquatic > Freshwater > Lake | place: Lake Michigan... | reverse complement strand
TATGCTGAACCCCGCCGCGCTTCAAAACATGTTAATGCGATTTCCTGCTTAGGCTTAGGCTTAGGCTTAGGCTTAGGCTTAGGCTTAGGCTTAGGCTTAGGCTTAGGCTTAGGCTTAGGCTTAAGCGTTACGCAAGTACCAGTCATAATCGATGCTCGGCACGTGGCCGAAATAGCGATCCTGTTCGACGCGCTTTACAATAGTAAACATGTCGACAAAACGGTCGCCGAGATATTCACGCATCAATTTGGAGCCGTGAAAGCGGTCAACTGCGGCAAACCAGTTGCTTGGCGGCTTGTCATCGCCTGATCCATCCCGGTCATAGCCATTGCCAACGACTGCCGGGCCTGGATCGATCTGATGCGTGATACCGTGGTGAATGCCCGACAATACGCCAGCGACCGCAAGATATGGGTTTGCATCCGCACCACAAGCGCGATGTTCCACATGGCGGCTTGATGCCGGCCCAGCGGGGATGCGGAAGGAAACGGTACGGTTGTTGACGCCCCATGTCGGTGCGACCGGCGCGTAGCTGTTCGCCTTAAACCGGCGGTAGCTATTGGCATGTGGCGCAAAGAGCGCGAAGCAGTCGCCAACACTCGCGATCATCCCACCAATGGCGTGACGCAACATTGCAGTGCCTTCCGGATTGTCGGAGGCAAATAGGTTGAGTCCTTCGGCATCGTTCATCGAGACGTGAATATGCATCCCTGAGCCGGCTTGTTCGGCAAATGGTTTCGCCATGAAAGTCGCCTCAAGACCGTGTGCTTGTGCCACTGCCTTGACCACACGCTTATACATGATGGCATCGTCGCATGCCCGCAGCACGTCGGGCTTGTAGCGCAAGGTCAACTCGCACTGACCGGGTGCAAATTCCGAAATCGCGGATTCAAGCGGCAGGCCTTGAATATCGCATGTTTCGTATAACTCGTCGAAGAAAGGACGAAAGTCGTCCAGTTCGCGCAAGCCATAGACTTCGACCATTTGTGGAGTTTCACTGCTATACACTGGCCGCGCTGGGCGGATAGAACCATCACGCGCGCGCTTTGGATCCAACAAATAGAATTCTAGTTCAACCGCCAAGGCGGGCGTCAGCCCCATTTCGGCAAAGCGGTCAACCACAAGACCAAGCACATGGCGCGGATCAAGATCATGTGGCTGGCCATCCAATTCATAAAAATCGACCATGAATTGTGCGGCATTGTCACCAGCCCAAGGCGTGCGCACCAAAGTGCCAGGGATTGGCTTCATCGAACGGTCAGCGTCGCCATCTTCCCATACCAAGCCCGTTTCCACGGTGTCTTGCCCAGTGATATCTACAACAGCAATGGAACCAGGGAAAAACCGTCCAATTTCATAGACTGACAAAACCTCATGCTGACGCAGACGTTTACCGCGGGGGACGCCGCCAAAATCGGTATAGATCATCTCAACGGGGTCGATGTCGGGATATGCCGCAAAAAAGGCCTCCGCTTCGCTCCGTGGCGCAATGATCGCTGATGATTTTGCCCGCTTGATTGTCATGATGATACTTTCGTAAGTCCTGATTTTTTTATGCTAATAGCTCAGTCAGCGCAGAGTTCAACTCTGCCGCAAGGCGGTCGACTTGCGCCGCTTGCGTCACCGGACTGACCAGCATCATATTGTGGAAAGGCGCAAGCAAGATACCGCGGTTGGAGAGATATAGATGGATAGTGCTTTCGAGTGCAGGCTCCATCACCGCCCGCGCTTCACTGCCATTGCGCGGCGGAATGGCGGAACAGACGAGTTCGATGCGCGCGCCAACATGGCTGACATGCCAATCGAGCGCATGGGTACCAATCACGCCATTGAGTTGCGCCACCAGCCTGTCTGCCATCGCGAGCATATGAGCATAAGCGTCGCGGGTGATGACCTGCCCCAACATAGCGTGCATGGCCGTAATCGCCAGCGCATTGGCCGATAAGGTCGTACCAATTCCGCTATGCCCTGCTGGGCGTGACGCGTTCAGCGCCGCCATCCGTTTGGCGATCTCGTCCGTAAAGCCATATACAGCGCAAGGTACGCCGCCTCCGATAGATTTGCCGACCACCAATATGTCAGGCTTTGGGCCGTGCATATTGCTGTGCCCGCCATATCCGGAGGAAATCGTGTGAGTTTCGTCAAGCACCAAGATTGTGCCGGTTTCATCACACAGCCTGCGCAATTCCCTCAGAAACCCCGGTGTATCGCGCACCATGCCGATATTGGTCATTAACGGTTCGGCCAATACGCAAGCAATGTCGCCACCGCGCAAAGCAGCGGCGAGCGCGTCCACATCGTTGAATTCGATTGCAACCGTCGTCGGCAGCAAATCTTGCACTTGGCCGATCAGGCTTGGTCGGTTGACCGCACGGCCATCGCGCAAGTCGACGAACACATCATCGACCGCGCCATGATAGCAGCCGTTGAAGATCAAAATCTTGTCGCGCCGAGTAATCCCGCGACACCAGCGAATAACGGCCCGGTTCGCTTCGCTTGCTGTAGTCGTCACTTGCCATTGTGGCAGTCCGAACATGCCGGCGAGCATAGACCCAAGCTCTGCACCCTTTGCGGTCGGCAACATATAGCTTAAGCCCTGCCCTGCCTGCGCTGCTATAGCCTTGGCAAGCGGGGCGGGCGAGTGACCAAACATGCTCGCGGTATCGCCAAGACAGAAGTCATCAAAGACCTGCCCGTCGATACTCGTCAGGGTCGCTCCACAAGCCTCCTGAGCGACGATTGGGAACGGACTGGACCAATCGAGCATCCAATGGAAAGGGACGCCCTGAAACCATCCCTGGGCGCTTGTGGCTTGCGCCTTGGACTTTGGGTTTGCTGCAACGAAGCGCGCAATTTCACGTTCGCGCATTGCTTCGATGGAAGCTCTTTCAATCACAAACGATCCATCATCGCCGAATAAAGCATCCCTGCAACATAGGTGGGTGTTCGCAGCAGCTTGCCACCCGGGAACGCTCGATGCGGAATTTTTTCAAAGAGGTTGAAATTGCGGCTATCGCCCTTCAACATTTCGGCCAAAACCTCACCTACAAGCGTCGTGAGCAACACACCCTGCCCCGAATAGCCATGCGCGAACAGCTTATTACCTTCACGACCAATGTGCGGCAGGCGGTTCACGGTGATTCCGACCGTACCGCCCCATGCATAATCGATACGCGTGTCCAACAATTGTGGGAACAGCTTCAGCATATAGGGTCGTACAAATGCAGCAATATCCTCCGGCGGCTTTGGCGTATATTTTTCGCCACCTGCAAAAAGCAGTCGGTTATCGGCAGACAAACGGAAATAGTTTAGGACGAACTTACTATCCGATACCGCTGCATTCGATGGAATAAGTGCACGCGCGCGCTCTTCACCCAGCGGCTCAGTCGCAATAATATAGTTCAATACCGGCATCGTATACCGACCCGCCTTGGGGGCCAGATCTCCAGTTTCTGCATCACAAGCCAGAAAGACATAGCGCGCTGTAACAGAACTAGAAATCGTGCGGACAACGACCTTTTCGCCTTCGGTGATTGAGGCAGCCCTGCTGCCTTCAAAAATTCTCGCCCCTGCACTCTTGGCTGCCCTCTTCAAACCGCGCGCATATTTTAAGGGATGAAGATGCCCCCCTTTGGGCACATAAACACCACCATGATATCCTGATACGTTTACATATCGATCGATATCTGTCGGCGCGACCAACACTGCTTCGCCGACGCCAAGCAACCTGTCACTAATCGCCACCTCATCTTCCAAATAGGCAAAATCATTCTTCTTCGCAGCCAAATGGATATGACCATGCTGCAAATCGCAGTCGATATTATGGCGCTCAATCCGTGCGTGCACGCGATCCCGCGCCGACATTGCGAGGTGACAGAGTTGTTGCCCGACATCTTCACCAACCAGTTTGATCAGGTCCGTGGCAGCCATGTTAAATCCGGGGATCATCTGCCCACCGTTTCGACCCGATGCTGCGAAGCCGATTTGCTCGCTCTCAAGTAAAACGACATCAAACCCCGCTTCAGCGCATGCCACCGCGGCTGATAAGCCAGTAAAGCCTCCACCGATGATGCAGATGTCGGCCTTTATGTCAGACATCAGCGGCGCATCGGCCGCGCATTCGCCTGCAGATGCTATATAATAACTATCATTTAAAGGATCGCGCATCAAACCCGCAGCAACAAATGCTCGCGCTCCCAGCTTGAGACGACGGACTGATAATTGAACAATTCATAGTCCTTAACGGCAAAGAAGATGTCAAAAAACTCTTCGCCAAGCAGATTGCGTACGGGCTTACAGGCGCTGAACCGGTCCAATGCGGCCTCCAACGTGCGGGGCAAAGTGCGCGCGCGGTTGTATGCGCTGCCGGTGATTGCCTTGGCTGGTACCATCCGTTCCACCATACCAATATAGCCGCATACCAAAGAAGCGGCCATCGCAAGATAGGGGTTGGAGTCCGCCCCCGGCAGACGGTTTTCGACGCGCCGGTTGGCCTTGTCCGAAATCGGCACGCGGAAACCGCAGCTTCGGTTGTCTTCGCCCCATTGGACGTTGATTGGCGCCGCGCTGTCGGGCCGCATTCGGCGGAAGCTGTTTACATTGGGCGCCCAAAGCGGCGATATCTGCGGCATGAACTTTACAAGGCCCGCTATATAACTGCGAAACAGCGCACTGTCCTTGCCATTGGCGTTGGAGAACAGGTTTCTGCCGGTTTCGGCATCAACCACCGACTGGTGAATATGCATTGCGCTGCCCGGCTGCCCGGCCATCGGGTTCGCCATGAAGGTCGCATAGACGCCATGCTGCTTCGCCACTGCGCGCACAGTGCGCTTAAAAAGAAACACTTGATCCGCCAGCTTCAGCGGGTCGCCATGGACAAAGTTCACTTCAAGCTGGGCCGCGCCCATTTCGTGGATCATCGTATCGATATCGAGGCCCATCAACTCACAATCATCATAGATGTGATCAATGATATCCTCATATTCGTTCATCGCCTCCAGCCCGTAAGGCTGGCTTGCCGTTTCCGCACGCCCGCTTGAGCCCGTTGGAGGCACCAACGGAAAGTCAGGATCCACATTTTGGCTGACAAGGTAAAATTCAACCTCAGGCGCCATAATCGGCTTCCACCCTCGCTCCGCATACATGTTCAATACTTTTTTCAATATTGTACGCGGGGCAATTTCCACCTCGGTTCCGTCGCCATGCAAAACGTCAGCGATCACGAAAGCTGTCGGAGATTTGAAACCCGGGGCGACGCAAATCGTATCGGGGTCGGCAATCAGGATTTTGTCCGGGTCCTTGTCCCAAATGTCAGCAATGTCTTCGGGGTAATGGCCATCAATAGTACAGATAAAAACACTACCTGGGATGCGCAGCGATTTGTCACGGACCGACGATAGGAATTTTTTGGCCGGTAAAACCTTGCCCCGCTGCACCCCGTTTATGTCGGGCACAATGCACTCAACCTCATCGATTTTGTGCTCAGCGATCCAGTTCGCAAGATTGACGGACATTGCTTTTCACCAGTTTTTTGTAAGCCTGATAAGCGCATGCCGGACTTGAAAGGTCAAGCCCGGCATGTGTCTATACCAAATTGGGCCACGTTTTTGTAGACCCAAGACGCCTAATTTAGGTTCAGAAGCCGTAGCTTAGTGAAAACATTACGCCGGCGGCGCTGTCCTTAAACGCAAAGGTCGTCTTGCGGTTCGTGTCCACATAGGATGCACCAACGGTGAAGCCGGCGACAGCAGCGGTCAACCCAAGTGACCAATCCAACTTCTGGCTGCCCGCGCTGAACGCGCCGTCTTCAAGGCCAACAGATCCCACGATCGAAATCGGTGAATTTGGAATAGCAACGGCTGCGTTGGTGGCGACATAAATATTGTCGTTATTGCCCGTATTATTCTGGCTTGGAACATAGCTTAGCTGCGCACCGACAGATGCGGGACCGACGGATGTACCGAGCTTTCCAGTGAACTCGACATAGTTGAAGCTTGATACACCAGGATAGACATAATAGGTCGCACCGATATCATAGGTCACAGCATCCCCGCCGGCAAAGCCAGCATACAAATCAACTTCGACATCATCGCCCGAGTTTTCCGACAGGTTGGAACCCCAAACACCCGCATAGAGACCCGACTCATGCTTGACAGTCAGGTAAGGCTGGAACGCGAAATCCTTATCGGAGAGCGAAACGCCACGGAAACGATAGTCGGAAACGATAGCAGCGCCCCCGGTCACGGTGATTGGGCCCGCGGCCTCTTCCTGCGCGAATGCAGGCACTGACAAGGTCAGAGCGCTCATGGCGACGCTGATGCTTGCTAGTTTCAAAATGGAATTACGCATAATATTACCCCTTCTTAGGTACATTTGAACCGAAGCCGAAAACCTACGCATTGCGCTGCTTTCGGCAGATACCGTTCTCATCCCGCTTAATCTGGTTGCCCGCGCAAAATTTCATTTATTTTTAATTGCGCTTTATTGTGCAGATGCACACAAACATCAAAGCGCGATCCGAGCAAGCATTTTTGTGTCAACGTCGCTGTGCTTTTCAAGCCATGTGACAAAACCGCCACAGTCTTGCGTCAGGTATGGATTAGCGATCTGCCAAAGCCCGCCTAGTTACGGAACGTCGCGCATGCCGTCCATGCGCCCTTTGCGTGCAGCACGGGCCAGCTTCGCACATTTATGGATGAAACAGGCGCGGCGGAACGGTGCGGTTCACTACCTCTCGCAACGCAAAGGCTGTTTCGATGCGAGCGACTCTGGGCAGACGCGCAATTTCCTGCCGATGGATTATTTCATAATCTTCAATGGAAGCTGCGCGCACCACCAACAAATAGTCATTTCGTCCGCTCATCAGGTGGCACCGAATGGTAGACGGGCTGTTCGCAACAGCGGCTTCAAACGCGGCCATTGCCTCTTCGCTTTGGCTATCTAGCGTGATCGTGACCATGACTGTCGCGGAAAGTCCCAGCTTGCGTAAATTCACGTCGGCGCGATAGCCACGCAATATGCCTTCGTCCTCCAAGGCTTTTTGACGGCGCGCCGCGGCACTCGGTGATAGGCCTGCCGCTTCACCCAACTCCATCTGAGTCGCGCGGCCATTTGCCACTAAAGCGCCAATTAACTTACGGTCAGCTCGATCAAGTTGCATATTATCTCTATTTTTCTTTAAAAATACGACGAATATATGCACTAATCCGGTGAATAAGTCGAATCTTTGCGGAGTATCGACGGGCCGACAATGCTATTTTTGCGTTAGACATATTTTCAGGAGCAAAAATCATGCGTGTTGGTGTCCCTAGCGAAATCAAAGTTCATGAATTTCGTGTTGGCCTTACCCCGGGCGCGGTCCGCGAATATGTCGCTCATGGTCATCAGGTCGTCGTGCAATCCGGCGCTGGCGCTGGCATTATGGCGAGCGACGATGCCTATCGGGCTGCCGGTGCCGAAATCGCCGCAACGGCGGCTGAAATTTTTGCTGGCTGTGACATGGTCGTCAAGGTCAAGGAGCCCCAACCCAACGAATGGGTTCAGCTTCGCCGCGGGCAATTGCTCTTCACCTATCTACATCTTGCGCCCGACCCCGAACAGGCAAAGGGCCTGATCGCCAGTGGATGCACCGCCATTGCCTATGAAACCGTCACCGATGACCGTGGCACCCTGCCCTTGCTTGCCCCGATGAGCGAAGTTGCTGGCCGGCTCGCCATTGAAGCCGCTGGCCAAGCGATGCGCCGCAGCGAAGGCGGTGCAGGCATCCTGCTTGGCGGCGTCCCGGGTGTTCCGGCTGGACGTGTTACCGTTCTTGGCGGGGGCGTGGTTGGCACACATGCGGCGCGCATGGCTGTTGGCCTAGGCGCAGAGGTCACCATTGTTGACCGCTCAATCCCGCGCTTGCGTCAACTTGACGAAATGTTCAACGGGCGGGCCCGCACGCGCTATTCCACGCTTGAAACGATCGACCATGAAGTCAGCATTGCTGACGCTGTCATTGGCGCCGTGCTTATTCCGGGCGCAAGCGCACCGCGCCTCGTGACCCGCGAAATGCTGAAGCACATGAAACCGGGATCAGTGCTCGTTGATGTCGCCATTGACCAAGGTGGCTGTTTCGAGACATCGCGGCCAACGACCCATGCCGATCCTACCTATGTCGTCGACGGCATCATTCATTATTGCGTCGCAAACATGCCCGGCGCAGTGCCACAGACAAGCGCGGCCGCGCTCAACAACGCGACCTTGCCTTATGGTCTTGCTCTGGCAAACAAGGGCGTCGCAGCGCTTGAAAGCAGTACGGAAACCGGACGCGGGTTGCTTGCCGGATTAAACGTACATGAAGGAAAAGTGACCAGCCAAGCCGTTGCAGAAAGTCTCAATCTGGAATTTGTCGCACCCGCAACCGTGCTCGCTGCGTGACTTGACCGCATGCCAGTGCTAACGCCGCCGCATGGTTAAAGAGGTTCGCATTACTGCGCATCAGATTGCGGCAATGCTTGGGGTGTCACAACCGACCGTATCGCGCGCCTTGCGTGGTGATAAGAAAGTCAGCGAAACCACGCGGGCGCGTATCGTCGCACTGGCCAATGAGCTCAATTATTCCGTTGACCATAATGCCCTTCGCCTGCGCACACAGCAAACCAATTCCATCGCGCTCGTCATTTTGTGTCGGCGCGGCGAGAACAAAGCGAACATCAACCCGTTTTATCTGTCGCTGCTCGGTTGCATCGCGGCATCGGCATCTGAACGCGGTTATAATCTGATTATCTCTTTTCAGGACTCCCCCGATAACTTCTTTGCCAACTATACGGGCAGCCGGCAGGCCGATGGCCTCATCGTCATCGGCAGCGGGCAGAATGTCGAAGGCTGGCAGTTTTTTGGCGAATATGCGCGGCGCGAGACCCCAATGATCTGCTGGGGCGCGAGCAAAGAAGACCTTATTTCTGTTAAAAGCGACAATGTCCAAGGCGCGCGGCTGGCGATTGACCATTTGCTGCAAAGCGGTTGCAAGCAAATTGCATATATCGGCCCGACCAATAGCGAACAGCCGCAGTTTCAGGATCGGCTGACGACCTATATAGACGAAATGGCCAATAAGGCTATGCAGCCCATTTGTCCGCCCCAGCCCGAAAATGCCGTGCGGGAGGACCAAGGCTATGCCGCGGTCAAGGGCCTGATCCATGACAAAATCGCGTTCGATAGTTTGTTTTGTGCAAACGACTTTATCGCGCTGGGCGCCATGCGGGCGCTTGACGAGCATAGCATTGTCATTGGCAAGGATGTCCGCGTTATCGGCTTTGATGGCATCGCAACGGGCGCCTATGCGCAACCACCGCTTACGACGATCGAGCAAGATTACGTCCAGGCCGGCGAAATGCTCGTCGAGGCATTGATCGCGGTGTTGAACGGCAAAGTGCCTAGCACTACCCCTGTTCCGGTAAAGTTACTTACGCGCGGAACAGCCTAGACGGCCTTTGGTCTGCCTTTTTCTTGCGTGCGCCTCATTTGAGTGCGAAACTGCGACGCAAACCAAACCTCAAAACGACATGCAACAGATAAGGCTGACGGGAACTTAGATGTCATTGAAGTGGGAAAATGGGATCATGGTGCACAATTATTGTAACGGTATGTTGCAAGAGCTGCCCAGATGAGAACCCCCAATATTCTGCTGCCGGTATTTTTGTTGTGCGGGTGCGGTGGAGAGCAACCACAGTCTGCACCGGCGGTCGTCATATCTTCAGCTCCTACTGCAACTCCGACGCCAAGTCCTGCCCCTATGCCATTTGTTGCACTCAAATTTGCGTATGAGGCACATCGCTTTTCAAACCGCGATGTCGTTCCAGAATACACATATGCAGGCGTGGTTTATTCGGGCGGACTGGCTGGCATATTCCCGCAAGGAAGTATCAGCGTAGATTTCCAGCGTGATAATTATCCCGAGGTCGTAGTGCCGCTTAATAAGGCGTACGGGACACCTGCATATGCCGCCATGCACTACCTACTTCTATCAAACGCAAACGGACGGTTAATGTATGACGCGGCGCATAATGCAGCCATGCCTTCTGTCTTCGGCGCAAGAAGGGCCGCAGTCTTATCGGTAGGTGGCAAAAGCGCTGCCTTCTTTATCGCCCACAATGTATCCGGCGTTTATGGAGATCCAAAGGCGCACGGTTCTGCAATTCTGCTTGGGCAAAGGGCTGGCGCAGTAACGACGCTATTGGACACCATCCCGCGGATCACAACCAAGCAAGGCTTGCCAGACAACGCTACCGACGCTCACTCGATGGCAACAGGTGACATAAATGGCGATGGTCTTGACGACATATTGATCGGGA
>Ga0209443_1002723_pt1 | contig 10334 bp, 10 predicted proteins | sample LauGreBMM110DCMD_2_FD_187571 | JGI IMG/M metagenome (GOLD analysis project Ga0209443, IMG submission 187571) | Freshwater lake microbial communities from Lake Michigan, USA - Su13.BD.MM110.DCMD (SPAdes) (version 2) | ecosystem: Environmental > Aquatic > Freshwater > Lake | place: Lake Michigan... | reverse complement strand
GGATGGAAAACATGAGCGCCGCTCCCTATTTACTCGACCAGGCCCGTGACGGGTATCGTCTGGGACACCAGCAAGTCATCGACTCCATCATTCATGACGGGCTTTGGGATTCCTACAACAAACGGCACATGGGCAGTTGCGCGGAGGAGTGCGCTAAAAAGTATGGTTTCACCCGCGAGGAGCAGGATGCCTATGCGATTGCCAGTTTTGAGAGAGCGAATGCCGCTCAAAAAGCAGGGCTCTTCGATCGGGAAATCGCGCCCGTTGAAATCGCTCTGAAGGGCTCCAGCGAATGGGTGAGCGCCGACGAGGGACCATCGAAGGTCAACTATGCGAAGTTGCCCACATTGCGTCCTTGCTTTGAAAAAGAAGGCACGATCACCCCAGCAAATGCTTCAACCCTCAATGACGGTGCGGCCGCATTGGTGCTGGCTTCGGAATCCTTTGTAACCCATCACGGCTCGCTGCCGGTTGCGCGCATCGTCGCCTTTGGTAGCCATGCCCAAGAGCCGATTTGGTTCACCACCGCGCCGGTGCAGGCGACCAGAAACGCTCTCGAGCGGGCTGGATGGACAGCGGCGGATGTGGATCTATGGGAGGTCAACGAGGCCTTCGCTGTTGTGCCCATGGCGTTCATGCGCGAATGGGAAATCCCGCACGAGAAGCTTAACGTGAGAGGGGGAGCGATTGCCTTGGGTCATCCTATCGGGGCCAGCGGAGCCAGAATCCTAGTGACACTTTTGGACAGTTTGCGCGAGCGAGGGCTCAAGCGCGGGGTTGCCGCCATCTGCATAGGCGGCGGTGAAGGGATGACTGTTTGCGTGGAGTTGATTTGAGCCACGAGCTTTCACCATGAATAAAATATACGACAACGCCCAGTCCGCTCTGAGCGGCCTTCTGAGAGACAACTTGACGATAGCCGCCGGAGGTTTCGGGCTTTGCGGTATACCAGAGAATCTCATCGAAGCCCTCCAGACCAGCGGGGTCAAGGGTCTCACCATTGTGGGAAACAATGCCGGGGTGGATGATTTTGGCATGGGTCTTCTTTTGAAAAATCGCCAAGTCCGCAAGGTCGTTGCGTCCTATGTGGGTGAGAACCGCGAATTCGAAAGGCAGGTTCTTGCTGGCGAGATCGAAATCGAGTTGGTGCCCCAAGGAAGTTTGGCCGAAAGATTGCGGGCAGGAGGCGCAGGCATTCCTGCCTTCTTCACAAGAACCGCCGTAGGCACCAGCTTGGCCGAGGGAAAAGAAACCAGAAATTTCGGAGGTCACGAACACGTTCTGGAAAAGGCCATCCGATCCGACATAAGTTTTGTGAAAGCATGGAAGGGGGATTCCAACGGGAACCTTGTGTTCCGAAAAACCGCGCGCAACTTCAACCCGGAAATCGCCACGTGTGGCAACATCGTCATTGCCGAGGTGGAGGAGTTGCTGGCAGCGGGAGATATCGATCCCGACTGCGTCCACACTCCCGGAATCCATGTGGATCGAATCTTTCAAGGTACAGCCTATGAAAAGCGAATCGAACTGCGCGCGGTCAGGGGCGAAACCGCAAAAAAACAGACACCCGATCGAGAGTGGATCGCCCGCCGGGCGGCACAAGAAGTCCGCAATGGGGATTATGTGAACCTTGGAATCGGGATTCCCACGCTGGTTGCAAATTTTATTCCGGAGGGTATCCATGTGACACTGCAATCAGAGAACGGACTCTTGGGAATTGGCCCTTTTCCGGAGGAAGCCGATATCGACCCGGACCTCATCAATGCCGGAAAACAAACGATCACAGCTCTTGCTGGCTCCTCGTTTTTTTCCAGTTCAATTTCCTTTGCCATGATTCGCGGCGGACACATCGACGTGTCGATCCTTGGGGCGATGGAAGTCGCCGCCAATGGGGATATCGCCAATTGGATGATCCCGGGCAAGATGGTCAAAGGTCCCGGTGGAGCCATGGATCTGGTAGCCGGCGTGAGGCGCGTGGTGGCCGTGCTGGAGCATTGCGCCAAGGATGGAAGCCCAAAAATACTAAATCGATGCTCGTTGCCTATTACCGGCCAAGGCGTCCTCAGCCGCATCATCACCGATCTCGCTGTATTTGACGTGAAGCCAGGCGGCGGGCTTGTCCTGAAGGAGATTCGCAACGGGATTTGTCTGGATGAGGTTCAGTCTAAAACCGGATGCGACTTCGAGACGGATTTGAGCCCCACTCAAATCCACACCATGGCATGAAAAAAAGCCTTCAAAAAATAGAAACCATTTCCATTCTCGGCCTCGGAACGATGGGGGGGCTGGTTTGATAATAAAACCAGATGATGAGGCTTTTTTGAAAACTCGAGCTCATTTGAAATGAATTCAATGATCCCAGAATCTTGCCTTTTGAAATCCAAAATCTGTCTCGTCATAGGAGGTGGTTCGCTAGGCCCCGGTTGGGGTATCGGCCGAGCCATAGCATTTGCGTTCGCGCGCGAGGGAGGAATCGTCGCTGTTGCGGATGTGAACCTCGAAGCAGCTCAGGAAACCGTGGATTTAATTGCCAAGGCGGGCGGAAACGCAGCGAGGTACGAGGTGGATGTCACCAACGATGCATCCATTCAAAGATTGGTAAGCGATGTCGAAAAGCAACTCGGGCCAATCGACGTCCTTTATAACAATGTCGGAATCAGCAAACGCGGCGACGCCTCCGAGACAAGCGGGGATGACTGGCGCAGGATTCAGGATGCCAATGTGACATCCATACACATCGCGGCTCAAGCCGTATTGCCAGGAATGAAAGCGAGAAATTCGGGCGTGATTTTGACCACATCGTCAGTGGCCGCACAACGCCATCTGGGCTATTCCTCGGTGGCTTATGCAGCAACGAAAGCGGCGGCAATCCATTTAACTCAAACCATCGCCATCGAATACGCCTCGTATGGAATTCGTGCAAACAGTATCGTGGCGGGATTGATAGACACCCCTCGCATCAAGATTCTTCTGAAAGACAGCTACGGAGGCAGCATTGAAGAAATGCAAGCCAGCCGCAACCGCGTGGTTCCGATGGGACACATGGGAGACGCTTGGGATATCGCTGAGGCCGCTGTATTTCTTGCCTCGGACAAAGCCAAATACATCACAGGCACACAGCTCGTGGTCGATGGCGGATTGAGCGCTACCGTTCCGCATTGAGCAAACAAGGGCTGTTTGCGGTCTAAAATCGCCGCATCAAATGATTGAACTGAGAAGTTTTTGCGTGCGAAGCAACTTGGGAAGAAACTCCTCAACCATCTGTTGAGAACTCTTGCGTGAAGGCTGGGAGCTGATGCACATGGAAGCCACCAAAAGCCCGGTAGAATTAAAAACTGGCACTGCGATGGAATTCAAGCCCAACTGCAGCTCCTCTTCAACGAGGCAATATCCGTTCGCCCTCACTTTAGCCAATTCCTTTTGGATCTGCTCGATATCGGTTTTCGTATAATTTGTGAAGGCGGGACGCGGGATGGATTCCAAGATTTCTTGGGCAAGATCGCCTTCCAAGCCGGAAAGCAAAACTCGGCCTAACGAAGTGCAAAAGAGCGGGAGTCTTGTCCCCACATTCACATTCGCTGCCAGGATACGCTTCACCGCAGCTCTCGCCACATAAACAAACTCATTGCCATCCAAGATTGCCGCAGAACACGCCTCACTCACCTCCTCGCAGAGATTTTCCAAATACGTTTGCAATATTTTCGGGATGGTTGTGGAAGCCAAATAGGCATACCCTAGCCTCATAGCTCTCGGCGTGAGACTGAAATATTTGCCATCGTAGTCTGCGTAGCCAAGATAATTGAGCGTCAGCAAGCAACGCCGCGCGGCAGCCCTGGAAAGGCCTACAGCTTTTGCCGCATCGGATATGGTCAACCTCTGGCGACTGTCATCAAAACACTCGATAACCGCCAGGCCTTTTTCCAAACCCACGATGTGGTTTCTTTGATCGTATGGTCTGGTCATAAAAAACTACATGTTCGTTATACGCACATATAAACCTTCTGCAATCCTGATTTTTAAAACTGGCATTATATGAATACCAGTGGGCCTGCATTTGACGGTAGGAGAGATGAATCGACAATGTAAGCAAGCGCTTTCGTCGCCGATTTACTGAACACACTCATGACAACTTGCAAAAACTACATCCACGGTCACTGGACTTCCCTTGCCCATAGTCCTTCGCTGCAAGCCTTCAATCCATCGCGAGGAGAGGTCATTGCCTTGGTGCCGAAATCCGGTGCAAAAGAGGTGAACGAGGCCGTCGCCGCCGCCAAAGCAGCCTTTCCCGCATGGCGCAACACGCCACCGAACGAAAGAGCGCAGATATTCTTTAAGCTGAAGAATTTGTTAGAGCAGTCTTTCGAGGAGTTGGCTTTGGGAATTTCCATAGAGCATGGCAAGACACTTTCGGAATCCAGAGGTGATTTACGCCGGGGCATCGAGGTCGTGGAATTTGCGTGTGGCATTCCCACCCTCCTTATGGGTGAGAGCCTGGAAAACATTGCGAGAGGTATCGACTGCCACACGGACCGACACCCTCTCGGCGTTGTGGCTGGGATTTGTCCCTTTAACTTTCCAGCCCTAGTTCCCATGTGGATGTGGCCGCTGGCTATCGCTTGCGGGAATACATTTATCCTAAAACCAAGTGAAAAAGTGCCGCAAACAATGCAGCGCATCGTGGCGCTCATGGAAAAAGCGGGATTGCCGCCTGGCGTCATGAACATCGTGCATGGAGGACGGGAATGCGTGGAGGCGCTTCTTGAACATCCCGACATACGAGCGATCAGCTTTGTCGGCTCTTCCCCCGTGGCCCGGGAAATCTACCGCAAGGCCACAGCAAGCGGAAAACGTGTGCAATCTGCAGGCGGAGCAAAGAATTTCGTGATCGTCATGCCGGACGCAGATGTCGAGAAGACAGTGGGCGCTTTGAAGGACTCGGCCTTTGGCTGTGCCGGGGAACGCTGCATGGCGGCATCCGCCGTCGTCATGGTGGGAGAGGCATCCGAGCGAGTTCTGACGGCCTTGGTGGATTCCGTCAAGGAGATGAAGGTGGGACCAACAGACGAGAGAAATGTTCAGCCCGACATGGGAGCACTCATCTCTTCCGAACACCGTGAGCGGGTCGCCAAGCTGGTCGATGCGGGGCAGCATGCAGGCGCTCGCCTCCTCGTGGATGGTCGCCATCTTCAAGTGAAAGACGCACCGGCGGGATATTTCTTCGGGCCCACCGTAGCGGATCAGTTGGACTACGGAAATCCCTTGGTAGATACCGAAGTCTTCGGACCGGTGCTCTCTGTGCTCCGAGCAAAGACCCTTGAAGACGCGATTCTATCAGCGAACCGGCAACCTTTTGGAAACGGCGCGTGCATTTTTACCGGTTCGGGAAAAGCCGCGCGCGAGTTTCGCAGGCAAGTGGATGCAGGCATGGTGGGAGTCAATGTCGGCGTTCCAGCCCCGCTCGCCTACTTCCCGTTTGCGGGATGGAACGATTCATTTTTTGGAGACCTTCACATGCAAGGCAAAGAAGGCGTGGACTTTTATACAAAGCGCAAAACGACAACCACCCGGTGGTTCGGACTCGGTGAGGGAGAAATCTGGGCTAAGTAAAAATGACCGACGGCATGATACCCCTTCGCTTCAACCCAGCCGACTACCAGCCTCAAGGAAACAGTCCTTATTTCCGTATGCCTGTGGGGTTCGGCCCATTTCCTGGCCCCAGACAAATTCCCCACCCTGGAAAGCGAGACCCCTCTCAAAGCAGGCGCAACGTGGCTTCCGTGACCTATCGGAGCGACTTGGAAGCCATTCGAAAACTGCTGCCCACATGCTTCGATCCAGACCCTGCGGCCACGGTCACAGTAGAGGTGCAACAACTCGAAAATCTCGATTGGCTCGCCGGTCGCGGCTACTCGACGCTGGGGGTGAAATTTCCAGCCACCTGCGAAACGGATGCAGGTCTGATACGCGGCGACTTTTTAGCAATCCTTTGGGAAAACCTCGCCGACCCCATCATCAGCGGACGCGAGGAACTCGGCTTCGCCAAGCTCTGGTGCGAGATCGATCAGACGGTTTCCTCCACATCGCAAAAAAAATACTGCGCACACTGGATGGGGCATCCTTTTTTTGAAATGGAGCTCACTGATTTAAGCGACGCCACTCAGACCCCGCCAGCCCCCAAGCCGCTCTTTCACTACAAATATTTCCCAAAAACAGGGCATCCGGGAGTCGCTGATGCCGCTTACGCCATCATGACCCCTGTGGAAAACCCTTCACTGGTCGTGGACCGCCGCCTCAACGGCAAAGGCTCCTTCCAGTTTACACAATCCTCCTGGGAGGAACTTCCGACTCTCTTTCACATCGTGAATGCCTTGGCGCAACTGCCAATCAAGGAATTCCTTTCTGCAACACTCGTCTCATCCCATGGGGCGAAAGATTTCTCGGATCAGACGATCCTGCAGACAAAAAGCCCAGCGAGTTTCTAATAAACCATAACCAGTTGCTCGAAATTTTATCCATGCAAACCAAACCTAAAATCAAAACAGTCATCAACCCAACGAAAGAGGAATCCGGCGCCGCGGCCGCCAAGCTGGGAGCGAAGCTGATCCGCGATGCCATTAAGAAAAACGGCAAAGCAAATATCATCATCGCCACAGGCGCTTCCCAGTTTGAGATGCTCGGCAGCTTGATTCTCGAGAAAGGAATCGATTGGACAAAAGTGACCGCCTTTCACTTAGATGAATACGTCGGCACGCCGATCACGCACCCGGCATCATTCCGAAAATACCTCTGGGAACGCTTCGTTTCGCGCCTTCCACTACCACTCGCAGCCTTCCACTACATCAGCGGAGAGGGAGATGCACTGGCTGAATGTAAGCGCGTGGGAGCGATCATCGCCAAACATCCGATCGATGTTTGCTTTGCCGGCATCGGAGAAAATGGCCACCTCGCATTCAATGACCCACCAGCCGATTTTAAAACCAAGGCCCCCTATCTCGTGGTGAATCTGGACGCGGACTGCCGCAAACAACAGATGGGCGAAGGATGGTTCAAAACCCTCGCGCAAGTGCCCAAGCAAGCCATCTCGATGTCGATCCAGCAAATCATGAAATCCGAAGCCATCATCTGCACTGTGCTGGATCTTCGCAAAGCCCAAGCCGTGAAAGATTGCCTCACCGGCGGAGTCTCATCGATGCACCCGGCCTCGATCATGCAAAACCATCCCTCGGCCATTTGCTTTCTGGATACAAAATCCGCCTCGCTTCTGTAAAAAAAATCTCGGTCTGTATTTGCAATCTGTATTTTCTTTTATGCCCGCAAAACTCGAAAAAGACACCCCAGCCCCGAAATCGACCAAACTATGGTCTGCAACACCCACGCCGCTGACACCTGATTATGAAATCGATGAGGAATCGCTCGCCCGGGCGGTCGAGTGGCAGCACACACTGGGCATCGAAGGGCTATTCGTTGCAGGCACTTGCGGAGAGGGGGCATTCCTCACGGATCGCCAAACCGACATCCTCACCCGTCGCACGGTGGAATTGGCCGCCGGACGCATGAAGGTGTCGGTGCAAGTCACCGACAACTCCGTCGCACGCGTCCTCGATCGCATTGAGCGAGCCAAGACATGCGGTGCTGATATGGTCACGGTGGCCCCACGGCTTTTCGAGCGCTTTGCAACTCCGAATTCCATGAGGCGTTTTTACTGGGATATTTTGGAAGCCAGCCCACTTCCCGTTTGCATCTACCAGTTACCGACTCCCACGATCCTTCCGGCCGAGTTCATCGATGAGGTTTACATGCATCCCAACCTCCAAATGATCAAAGACAGCACGGGCAATGCAGAGCGGCAGCGGATCGTCTTTGCCGTTGCGGCGAAGCGTCCCTCACTTCTTGTGCTCACCGGTGTTGAGATCGGCTATTACGCAGATTTTATCCGAGGCTTTCAGGGTGGACTTCTCGGCAGCGCGATACTCAACGCACGATGGGCTAGAGGCATGCACGATGCTATCCAAGCGGGAGATCATGACCTGGCGCGGGCTATTTCCGCTCATATTGACGATTTCCTTTACCAGATTTTTGGGGGACCATTGGTAAAATCCTGGATGGGAGGCCTGAAGACTTGCCTTCAAAAAATGGGCCTCTTTACCCATACGACAAGTCATTTCGACATGCCTCCGAATGCCCAAACCATCGAAGCCATCGAAAAACTCGTCGCCGAGCGTTTTTGGGAATTTGATTTGGACAAGCTACCCACACCCGTTGCAACGCGGATGAAATAAATCAGGAAAAATCCTATTTCATAAACGCCTTTATGAAAAAAGTGACCCACCGCAATAAAACCTCTCCCCTCCCCTATCGGGATAACAAGCCTCAGGGCTCTGCGGATTTCTATTTTGCCATTAATGCCACCTTCCGCTTCATCCTGAAAAAGCGGGGCGCTTCAGGTTGGATCTCCTATCTGAGAGATATGGCCACAGACTATTACCGGCCGGTATGGACTGCCTGGCGTGAGGATGGCTTGCCCGCTGTGGCCACCTATCTGCAGGCCGCCTTCGATGCCGAACCCCAAGCGAAATTTGAGATTGCCGAGACCAAAGAAACAGTGACTCTCCACGTGATCGAGTGTCCTGCGCTGAAACACCTGAAATCTGCAGGCCGTGAGATTGTCCCAGAGTTTTGCCAGCATTGTTACCACCAATATGGAACCATGGCCTCAAACGCCGGGCTGCACATGCGTCTGCAGGGCGGCAATGGTTCCTGCACGCAGACATTCTCTTGCGTGGCTCCGGCCGAACAAAACCTCAACGAGATTCACCCCGTTCTATGATTGGAACATACGACTTCTGTGCCCATTACGAGTGGACATTTGCCTGGCTGGAAGCCGCCGGCGGCGAGCAACTTCTTCAGGAATATTGGACCGATGCCATTGGCGAAGACGCGCAAAGACATGCCGCGGAGTTAATCCAAGGCCAAGGATTCGAAGGAATGATGAAATACTGGGGGCATACCTTGGCGGAAGAGTCTCCCGAAAAGGGTTATCACATGACGCAAAACCCGTCCGTGGTGAGATGCGACATGCACGATTGTCCCTCCAAGGGATTTCTGATTAAAAACAACCTCCAGCAATACAAAGACTACTGCGACCACTGCATCGCCTGGATTCGGCCTGTGGTCGAGCGGGCCGGCTTTCGTATCGATCATGAGCACAACCACCAAGGCCAGTGCTGGTGGGAGTTTCGAGAACAAGAGAACCCTTCACCCGCCTCGGAAACCGGTGAGGTCTCGGGACACCACGATGTCCGCCATCTCCCGCATTGGCCGCAAAAAGAACACGACCGCTTTCCTGAAAAATCCGACTCCGTTAAATCCCTATGATCCTCGACACTATCACCCACTCCTCGACCTACGCCAACCTTGGCCCAGACTTCACAAAGGGGTTCGCGTTTTTACATCAATTCGACGGGTCTCAAGCAACGGGACGCTATGAGATCGATGGAGACAGGGTTTTCGCTCTAGTCCAGAAATACACAACGAAACCCGTTGAGAGCGCCCTTTACGAAGCCCATCGCCGCTATAGCGACATCCAATTTATTTTCAGCGGACGCGAAACCATCCTTTGGGCTCCACTGGCGGCGATGAGCGAGCAGACCATGGCCTACGACGAGGCCAAGGATGCCGCTCTTTGGAAATGCAACATACCGGATTTTACATCCTTGCAGCTTTCCGCAGGCCAGATGGCATTATTTTTTCCACAGGACGCCCATGCGCCCTCGATCGACTGGGGCACATCCTGCGAAGTGGTGAAGGTGGTCGTAAAAGTGCAGGTGGAAATTTCATGAAGTGGATGTATTCGGAAATGTGTGGCCTGCAAAGGCGGACTATCTTGGAGGGCGTTGATATTTGAAAACTGATCCCAATTGGATTTTAGAAAAGGGTGCCGTGTCGAAGCTTCTGGAGAGCCTTGGATTCGACTCCCCCGTGATTCATTTTTTGGATGCCGCCGCGAGCAAGGTCGCCGGAGACGCCTCGCTAAAACGGACGTTTCTCGAACTTGAGAGCGATTGGGTCGAAGGCTCCATCCCAGATGTCCCACCGGGGACAGAGTCGGAGATCACCGCGCTCATCGCCGTCGCGGGGTATCCCAAAATGCTCGCCGCTCATCGCGCCCGGGAAATACCAGATTCTATTTCGGTTGCGACAGCCCAGGATTTGCAGAGGTGGATCACGAGGCCCGAATCCGCAGGCGGGAAGTGGCAGTTCCGGCACTTGCGATGGCTTGGGAGCCATGTGCACCAAATGCTGTTGGAGATCGGGAGGCTTCAATTTATCGCCCT
>Ga0209443_1002721_pt1 | contig 10336 bp, 8 predicted proteins | sample LauGreBMM110DCMD_2_FD_187571 | JGI IMG/M metagenome (GOLD analysis project Ga0209443, IMG submission 187571) | Freshwater lake microbial communities from Lake Michigan, USA - Su13.BD.MM110.DCMD (SPAdes) (version 2) | ecosystem: Environmental > Aquatic > Freshwater > Lake | place: Lake Michigan... | reverse complement strand
GGAATTACTGCGAGAATGCAGCACACGCGCAGCAGTGATGCAGTGCGCAAACACAAGTCTTGGCGTCGCAGTGACGCGTCACCTCGCGCGTGAAGCAGCACGCATGCTTGCGGGCTCTGGATGGTCTGTCGACATCGTCGAAACGCATCACGACAAGAAGTTGGACGCACCATCTGGCACGGCTCTTGCTTTGGCTGCAAGTCTCGGTCAAGGCGGCATGACAGTGGCGGCTGACCGGATCCATGCGCTTCGTGCAGGCGACACTGTGGGCGAGCACGAAATTCGTTTGGCTGGACCCTTCGAGCGCATCACGATTACGCATGATGCGGTGAGTCGAGATCTCTTCGCGGCTGGAGCGATTCGCGCGGCAAAATGGCTCAAAAACCGCGCGCCAGGGATGTATTCGCTTGAGGCAAGTCTCGTTCCTGAAGTCTGAATTTGTGCGCATCAATCCGCATCGGTCGCGATGCCATTGGCTGCGCTGTATGTCTCCTTCATGCGCAGATCGCTCGCCTGCTCCGGCACACGCGCGCGCACGACTCCCTTCGTCGGGTTGTACCAAAACATTGCATGACGCCCGCCTGAGAAGGACATCTGCTTCGGATGGACCCGATCGACCTCATCACGCGCGGCAAGTTCAACCCAAGGCGCGCCTTCTGGTGCGAGACGATTGAGGGGCGTGCCGCCTTCAAACCACCGTGGATCGATGGAGGAAGGGAATCCATCAGAGTTCAATTGCGCGCCGCCAAGCGTTGACTCCATCGAGACATGCGTTTGAATCGTCTGCACCGCGGCAGCAGTGGCGATCATTCTGAGTTGCGAGTCCTCTTGATCGCGCCACCAACCAAGTGTGCCGAGGCCCACGGTGGCGAGGGTTGCGAGGAGCGCGATGTCAAATGCAATGTGAAGTGGTTTCATCGACGAGTTTGAACTGACAGAAAGGCCCCTCAGAACTCTGTGTGAACGATGGACGCTGCTCAAGAGAAGAATCGAATCTGCGCGCGTCACTTGCAAACGAAGTCAGCTGAACTTCATGCGTGCTGCGCGAACTGTGCAGGGAAGGACACGTGTAGGAGCCATTTCGCGCGAGCAACGGCAGAACCTGTACAGTCTGCGGGATGCCTGAAGGTGAACCGTCCGTTGTCGTTCGAACGCTTGAATGCGGCATGACGCTGTGTGTAGAGCCAATGCCAGGCGTGCGTACCGTCGCTGTGAATTGGCTGCTTCCCGCAGGACATGCGACAGATCCAGTCAACGACATGGGCTGCTCCGCCATGCTCGCTGAACTCATTCAGCGCGGCGCAGGACAACTCGACAGCAAGCAGTTTTCCGATGCGCTTGATCGCGTGGGCGAGCAGCGCGCAGTTTCCTCTGGCGCGTCGCACATCGTTTTCTCTGGGCTTTCGTTGGGCGATCGACTTTTTAGTTCGCTTGAACTCGTTGCATCGATGATTCGTGATCCACGCATGCCTGAAGACGCGCTGCCGGCGGTGCAGAGCCTGGCGTTACAGAATCTTGAGTCGCTCAACGATGATCCGCAGCATCTTGTTGGCCTCCGATTGCGCCATCGACACATGCCTGAGCCATTCAATCGAACAGGCTTTGGCGAAGCGGGCGCAATCAAGGCGGCGATGATTGAGCCATTGCGCGATGCGTGGCATGCGCGTGCGCGTCCTGTGGGTTCGATCTTCGCTGCAGCGGGTGCGGTGGATGCGGATGAACTTGCGCGCGAACTCGATCGACTCTTGAAGGGTTGGCGTGGGGCAGGCCTGTCGCCGGAGCCCGCGTCCACGCGCATCGGTGGATCGCGTCACGACATTGACGAGTCGAATCAAACACATGTTGCGATGGCGTTCGATGCGCCGACCGAAGGCGATCCAGATGCCGTGACGGCACGCCTAGCAACCGATGTCCTCGGCAGTGGAACGTCAAGCCGCCTCTTCGTGGAAGTGCGCGAGCGTCGTGGTCTCTGCTACTCGGTTGCTGCGGGTTACGCGGGCGGCCTTCATCGCGGCATGGTGACGGTGTATGCAGGAAGCACTCCTGAGCGCGCACAGGCGACGCTCGATTGCATCCTAGATATCACGACGAAATTTGAGCAGGGCGTCACTGAGGATGAACTGCGGCGGGCGAAGACCGGGCTTGAGTGCCGACTCATCATGGCGGGCGAGAGCACAACGAGCCGAGCCAGCGGTATCGCAGGCGATTTCCATCGTCTCGGACGCTGCCGTTCGCTGCGCGAGATCGCCGCTGAAGTTTCATCCCACTCGCTTGAGCGCGTAAACGACTTTATTGCGCGCCGAATGGGTGCTCAGTGGCGATCGACGATGACGCTTTGCTCGATTGGCCGCCAAGCGCTTGATGTCAAAGGTGCGATCTCGAGCGGTCCTTCCGAAGTCATTGCGTCGCGTCGCGGCGCAACGTGTGAAGCTGTCGTCTAAGCCCTCGTATACTGCAACCTATGGTTCAGCTCGATGCACTTGCCCCCGGCACTCGCGTTCGCGTAACGCAGCAACTTCCACAGACACACACTGTGTGGAGTACTGTCGTGGAGGGCTTTGTTGTTCGCTATCGACAAGCGCAGACGGGTTCGTGGTTCGCGCACGCAAAGGACGACCGACTCTGGCTTGATCGTTTGGAATTGAAGAAGGACGATGGCGAGCTTGTATCACTCAACCTTGATCAGTATTCCGTGATCGAAACCGTTTGATCGCCAATGCTTAGCGAACGTCGCCCGACGTGGTGATCGTCGAGCCATCCGCGCGTACAAGCGTCGCGCTGACCTTCACACTTCCGCCAGGCACGATCGTCGCTGCCCACGGCGGCGCGAGACGCGCGATGTAGGTCGACGTCACGTTCTCCCAACGAAGCTTCTGTTCAGTGAGCGTGGTAAGCGGCACTTCAAATGTGTACTCCGTTTGCGACGCGAGTGCGCCCGTGAGTTTCATGCGGAGCGTGCCGACTGCTTTGCACAGATCCCCGAGTTGATCACGGCATTCGATGCGCACATCCACGCTCGGCGGACTGTTGCGGTGATCGACCTGTGAAAGCACGGAGATCGTGATACTCGTCGCAGAGAAGGCGAGCTCCGTGGGAAGCGCAACAACAGCAGTGGGCGCTGGTGGTGCGATCACAACAGCAGTGTTCGCAGGCATCGGTCGCACGAGTGGGCCTTCAATATCCTTGCCCTTCGGCGTGCATGCAGATGCAAACAACGCGAGGCTGAGGAGAAGTATGAACGTGCGCGGAGCCAAAAGCATGTGCGGAGTGTATGGGGCTTAGCGCCCTTGGTTCGCTTTCTCGTCGTACTTTGCCTTCATGCGCGTTTGGCGATTGTTGAGGTCGAGTTCGCTTCCATCGATCCATGCTTGCGTCACGCCTGAGGTGATCTCGAGTGGATGTCCACGCGTAAGAATCAGCGTCGCGCTCTTGCCTGCTTCGATGGATCCGTATCGATCCGCAATGCCCGCAATAAGTGCTGGGGAAATCGTAATGCTGCGCAGTGCGGCTTCAGGGTCGAGTCCAAACGCCGCAGCAGTTGCTGCGTTGTGCGGAAGATTGCGCTCATGCGCGGGCTCATCACCTGAGGCAAGAGCGAAAGGAACACCAGCGTTGGCGAGCTGCTTGGGTAACTCGTAGGGCGCGTTCGGATGCAACGCTTCACTGCCGGGAAGTTGATGCGTGCCAGTGACGATGACGCTTGCGCCATTGTTGCGGAGGAAGTCGATCTCATGCACGATTCCGTTGGAGCCAATGAGCACAGGTCGCATGCCGCGCTCCTTCGCCCACAACACCGCCGACTCCACTTGCGACGCGCTTCCGACAGTGATGAACACACTGTCGCGTCCTTCAAGTACAGAGCGCATTGCTTCGAAGCGCTCATCATGGGCGACCAGCGGATCCGCGGCCTTCGCAGCAACCCACGCCTTCGCGTCGTCGAAGAAGCGATCGATCTTCGCGCGAGTCTCTGCGAATCGTTTTTTCTGATCGTCGACAGATCGACGCGTCCACCATTGCTTCGTCGCTTCGACAAGCGGCCACTGCACCACGATGCCTACACGCGCATCGACAGTGAGATCCTCAGTCGTCCATCCATTGAGTCGAATGACGCTCGCGCTTCCGCTCACCGTTCCGCCCATCGGCGTGACGAGTGCGAGGAGCACGCCAGCGTTGCGCGCGACGCCGAGCAAATCGCTGTCGGGATTGATTGCGACTGCAGGCACGGACTCCGGATGAAACTCGCCGTACTCGGTGCGATCATCGGTTGCTTCAGCCTGCATCGTTTCGATCAATCCGAGTTGCGTTGCGCTTGCCATGAATCCTGGAGAGAGGTGCATGCCTTGCGCGTCCACCACATCAACGCCCGCGGGAAGTTGTGCGGGCGTGACGCCAATGCTCGTGACTTTCCCATTTTCGATGAGCACCCAACCATGCTCGATGATGGGTTGCGCGGTTGTTGCGGTGTGAATGGTCGCATTCACAATCGCGATCGGCTTCGATTGCGGCTTCGATGGCGCAGTGGAGTTCTGCGCGTGGACGACGCTGCTGAGTGCGAGTGTTGCGGTCGGCGCGAGCGTGTACGCGCGACGAACGGTCTTGCCCACGAGCCGCATGAATGGAGTTAGGTTCATCGTGCTGCTCCTTCGATTGCTTGCGCGTCATTCATTTGTGTCGAGTTCTCTTCGCAGCCACAGTCACCAGCGTTGCGTCCGAACGCTTCTTCGCCGCGAGCGATGCGTGCGAAGAGCGCGTCCTCGCGTTGATCCAGTAATCGCTCGAGCAATGTCGGCGGACGACCACCTCCACCGCGTCCACCGCGACCGCCGCGTCCGCCTCCACCTTCGCCACCCGCGGAAGGCGCGTCTTCCGCCGCAGCAACTGCAGCACTGAGAAGTTCGCCTCGACGCGCGACTGCTTCCGCCCACATCGCACGATCTTCTGTTGCATCAAAGCGGCGCACGCCATCCACGAAGGTCATCTCGCAGCGCGTGAACGCACTCAGCGGATCACCGCTCCAGAGCGCGAGATCCGCGTCCTTGCCGACTTCAATCGAACCAGTGTGTGCGTCGATGCGCAGCTGCTTAGCTGGATTGAGTGTCACAAGTTTGAGCGCTTCTTCGGCGGAGAGATTTCCGTAGCGCATCGCCTTCGCGGCTTCGGTGTTCATGTGACGAGCGAGTTCATCGGAGTCGCTGTTGAAACTGACGACCACTCCCGCGCGTTGCAACATCGAGCCGTTCCACGGAATCGCGTCCATCACTTCTTCCTTGTACGCCCACCAATCGCTGAAGCTTGATGCGCCCGCGCCGTGTTTGGCAATGGCGTCGGCGACTTTGTAGCCCTCGAGAATATGTTGCAGAGTTCCGATCGTGAATCCGAATCGCTCTGCAGTACGGATCATCGCGAGGATTTCATCTTGTCTGTAACTATGGCAATGCACGAGGCGCGTGCCTTCCATCACTTCCACAAGCGTTTGCAATTCGAGATCCGTGCGCGGTGGCATGGTGCGCGTGCGCGTTTCAAGGTCAAGTGCTTCGTAGCGCGCGTGTGCTGCGCGGTACTCCTGCGCGGCGAGGAATTGGTCCTCCATGAATGTCACAACACCCATGCGGCTCGATGGATAGCGACGCTTGCTTCGCACAACATTCTCGCCGAGTGCGAACTTGATTCCCGCGGGCGCTTCTTGCATACGAAACTGCTCTGCGTTCGTGCCCCAGTGAATCTTCACGACAGAGTTGCGCCCACCCATCGGGTTGGCACTGCCGTGCAGTTGATTCACGGCAACGAGTCCGCCGGAGAGTTGTCGATACCAGTTGATGTCGTTGGGATCGATCACATCACCGATCCACACTTCAGCGGTGCACGCTTGGCCACCTTCATTCACGCCGCCAGAAATTCCGGTGTGGCTGTGGCAGTCGATGAGTCCAGGACTCAGATGCTTGCCGTTCGCTTCAATCACAAACGCGCCAGCGGGTGGTGTGAGCGCTGCACCAACATCGACGATCTTTCCCGCAACGATGAGCACATCGCCCTGTGGAAGCGTGCCCTGCGCGCCGAGCGTCCAGATCGTTGCATCATTGATGAAGATGATGCCCTGCAATGGCTCGCTGGTTCGACCGAATGCGCCGAGCGGTGACGGAAGAATTTCCTTCGCAAGGCGAGAAAGATCTTCTTTGGGCGCTGCCTTCGGCGGTGTTGCTCCTGTGTCGGCTGCAACTTCCGTCACAGCACCTTCCGCTGGAGGATCTGTCGGTGGCACGGCAGCTTCTGCGCGTGGTCCTCTTGATTCCTTCGATTCATCGGCAACAGGAAGATCGCCAACGCGCATGAGTGCCACTACCGCACGTCCGCCCGTCGCAGTCTCTGCAGTGAGATCGCATCCCTCGCCGGATCCTGCACCGCTCACGCGAATCGTGCCGGTGGCTGCAACATCACCGAAGAAATTCCCATCGCACGTGAACGAGAATCGCTCGCGATCGACCTGCACTTTCTTCGCCTTCGAAATCTTTCCGTCCGCGAGCACTGCGTTGAAGCGCTTCTTCGCGAGATCAATCTCGAATTGATGCGTGCCATTGGCTGCTCGATACAGACCGGGCTTCATCGATGGTTGCGCGTCAGGGAATCGCGTGGGCGCGCCAGCAATCCAGAGTCCTTCGTACTCCGACTCTGCGACGAATGGATCGCCCTTGCTGATGATGAAGTTCGCGATCTTGCCGGGCTCAAGCGTGCCTGCACGAGCATCGATGCCGAGCATGGCTGCTGGCGTAGTGGTGAGAGCGGCGAGCGCTTCGTCCTTCGTCAATCCATGACGCAGTGCTTCGGCGAGTTTCTTGCGGAAGGATGCGCGGTCAGTGAGTCGGTTGGTGGTGAGCGCGATGACCGCACCGCCATCGAGGAGTCGTTTCGGATTCGTTGGTGCGTAGCGCCATGTGAGCAGTTCAGCGAGCGACACGCCTTCCGATGCAGTGGGCGATGTGAGATCAGGCGCAGTGGGGAAATCGAGCGCGACGATGAGCGGCAAATTTGTCGCGAGCACATCCGCTTGCGAACGAAACTCAAGTCCACTCGTGAGCAGCGTGGCGTCGAGATTGAATTCGCGCGCGAGTGATGCAAAGCGCAGTGAGTCGAGTTCGTCATTCGCGTCGAAGATCACGCGCTGCGTGCCGTGCAGACAATCCACGAGCGCATCAAGTGCGGTTGCATCGATCGGAGGAAGCGCGCCCGTTCCATCTGCGTACGCAAAGGCATCGAGTGATGCATCGCGCCATTGACCATCGAGAAAGCCTTGACGAAGGACGGCGATGGATCCCATCAACGAGGATGGATAGTTCGACCACTCTTCCTCCATGCCAGCGGGTCGTCCTGGTGGTGTTGTGCCTGGAGTCATCGCGCTGAGATCGAATGATCGCCGTGGCTTTGCGCCGACGAACAGCACTTCTTCTGCAGCGAGTTCGAGGGCGCGCGGCGAAGGCGCGGTGCTTGTGGACGCAGCACCAACAAGCAGTCGCGTGCTGCTCGTTCCGCGGAAGATGCCGTCCTTCGGCATGACGCGCGCGATGGCGAAACCGAGTTTGCGAAGTTCCTCCGCAGTCGCATCGGGAAGCGTGAGTTGTCCGCCATCAAGTTGTGGCGTGACGAGTTCGCTCCAATGTGCGCCAGGAAGTCTCGCGTAGGTCCTCGCGAGTTCCGCGCTGTCGACAGCAAGCGCAGCTTCGATGAACGCAGGAAGGATCGTGCGCTCTTTCGCATCCCACACGCGGTAGCCCGCGGGGACTTCGATACCAGCACCAACCGCTTCGATCACGCCATCGCGAATAAGAATCGTCGCACCTTCGATGGTTGTGCCTGGTTTCGTGGTGACGGTTGCGCCCACAATCGCGTGGCGCGAAGGATCCGCTGCGCGCATGCCAACTACTGGAGCGGCTTGGGGTGACGCGAATGCGCAGATTGGAGCGAACATCACAGCAACCGCGAGGAGGGCAGTTCTTTGCATAGGCTCAAACTAACGACTTCCGCGCGCGCCGTTGCTCGAATTTGCGGGTTTACCAACTGCGCAAAACGAAACAACCCTTGCCGGCTCAGGCAAGGGGAGTTTCAAAATCATCGATTTGTCTGCAGTGAGGCCGTTGCCTCTGCTGCAATCTCAATCAAGATCTTCCATCATGCGCTCGATCGCGACGTTCAAACGCTCGTCGGTATCAAAGTCGCCTCGCGCAATTGCTTCACGCGCTGCCGCAACCTTGTCAGCACGAACATCCGGCATGGTGCGGAGTTCGGACATCCATCGGGCCGCATCGGAGACCTCCACTCGGTCTTCGCCACGGACAGATGACTCTGACGGTGCGCTCACTGATTTCTCTGCGGAGTTCACTCCGGCGAATCGTCGCGCGGCAGTTGCTGCGTTAGCTGCAGCGATTGAACTCATTCCAACATTGCTGACGTTGCCTACTTGGGGCATTGCAAACTCCTAAAGGGGGAGACGAAGAATAAATCTTCGTCTACCGGATCGAGAGTAACCATCCATGGTTCTCGATGTGGGGAAGAAGCCAGTCCACGCGAGCTGGCTTCCCATCCTGCCCACAAACCTCATCGTCGGAATGACCCGCAGCGCTTGAAGGATTGGTACGATCCACATTCTGTAGAGACTCTCGTTGATCAAAACCACAAGTTTTGCTCAAGCCTAGACTTGCGAAATGAGCCGATTTGACGCGAATCCTGAATCTCGAAACGCGATGCGAAGATCGCCAAATTCATCGCGTCGGAGCACGAAAATGACGAAGTTCTCAGACCTTGAGTCGTTTTCACACGATGGCCTCGCGGTCAGCCCGCACGGGAAAAACCCGTGCAGTAAGGCGGCTGCCCGCTTCCATGCAGCGACCGCACTAGGCACTGTCGTTTTGTGCTGCTTCGCGCTCGGCTGCGATGATGCGAAGAAGAAACCGGCGTCGAGTGCAGCGTTTCCCAGCATGCCCAGCGCATCCTCACAGAAGAGCGGAGCCAATGATTTGCTCGGTGAGGGCGACATCGCGCTTGATGAGCCTTCGAATGCAAGGCGTGGCGATGACAATCTCGCGGCTGCGGATCCACTTGCGCGTCGAGGGTCATCAACGACGACGCGAGCAGCGAGCAACGGAAGCAATGTCGCGATCGACAACGATCGACGCTGGGCAATTCTGCTGCTGAGTTTCACAGGCGATGGTCACGCGGACATGGCGCGCAGTGCGATCGCGGGCATCCTCACACAACTTCCTGATTTGAAAGATGTGCGCATCGAACGCGTGGGCAAAGGCTCCGCGATCGTCACGGGCCGCTACGCCGCGCCCGCAGACGATGACGCGAAAGAAGCGCTCAAGAAAGTGAAGACGATTTATGCGTCGGGTCGACGCGCGTTTCAGTCTGCAATGTTGGTGCGCATCGCCACCGCCGAGCTCGGGCCACCAGCGCCGTTTGATCTTCGCACATTGCGCGCGCGTTTCCCCAACATCAAACCGCTTTACACCTTGCAACTCGGCGCATGGAGCACGTTTGGTGACAAGAGTTTGAAGTACGCGCAATGCAGAAATGCATCCGAGCAATTCGCAGCGAAGCTTCGCGCGCAAGGTGTTGAAGCGTGGTTTCATCACGATGAAGACAGCGAGACGAGTGTGGTGACAATTGGTCACTTCGATTCCACCGCCTACGACTCCCGCAGCACACTCTTCGCGCCAGAAGTCGAAGCACTTCTCGATCGATTTCCAGCGCACCTCGTGAATGGCGAACCGGTGGAGATTCAAGTGAAACCAGGCGAATCCGCGAGTTCGCGCCGCAAGCAAGCGCCGCGACTTGTGGAAGTCCCGTGATTTGAATGGCGCGTACTGCGCGTAGGATCTGAACCATGGCTCGCGTACGACGCACAAGACTTGATGAAGCGCCGCCCGAGCGTGAGGCAGTGAAGGTCTTTGATGGACCAGTTGTGCTCGGACAAGAGCACGCAGTGCACGCATTGACGACTGCACTTGCGAGTGCGCATTTTCCACACGCGTGGATTTTTCACGGTCCCGCTGGCACGGGTAAATTCCTTGCTGCAATCGAACTCGCGCGATTGCTTCTCGATGGTGAGACCACACGAAGTCACATTGCAAATTTCAAGGCGCCGCGCGGCACACGCGTGAGCGAGTTGATCGATGTCAACGCGCATCCAGATTTGCATGTGATTCGAAAGGAGCTTGCGGAGAGTTCGTCGTTGCGCGAGGTGCGGGAGCGCAAGCAAACGAATATCCCACTCGATCTCTTGCGCGAGTTGATGCTCGGTGGACCTATCGGCGATGGGAAGTCGCTCGAGAGTCCGATTTGGAAG
>Ga0209443_1002720_pt1 | contig 10343 bp, 9 predicted proteins | sample LauGreBMM110DCMD_2_FD_187571 | JGI IMG/M metagenome (GOLD analysis project Ga0209443, IMG submission 187571) | Freshwater lake microbial communities from Lake Michigan, USA - Su13.BD.MM110.DCMD (SPAdes) (version 2) | ecosystem: Environmental > Aquatic > Freshwater > Lake | place: Lake Michigan... | reverse complement strand
CTGGTTGTCGGGGCCGGCAGCCAGCACGCTCACTTTGTAGGTCTTGCGGAGATTGATCTCGCGCAACGATTGGCCGATGAAGGCCTGGGGCACGCGGATCTCTTCGATGCTGTTGCGGTCGTCAAGCCGCAGCCGCTCCAGCAAGTTGGGCCGTACCAACTCCAGCCCCAGGCGTTCGCCCTGCATCTTGGAAGGAAACACAACCCGATCGGCCCCCACCCGCTGCAGCATCCGCATGTGGAGATCACTGGTGGCCCGGGCAATCACCTGCTTCACCTTGGTCCCGGGGCTGTCCTTAACAATCAAGGTGGCCGTAATGCTGGCCTCGATCGGCTCACTCATGGCAATCACCACGGTGGCCATGTCGAGCACGCCGGCGGCGCGCAGGGCCTCTTCGTCCGTGCAGTCGAGCACCCGCGCCTCGATCCCAGGATCGATCTGGCGCAGGTCATCGATGGCCCGCTGGCTGGCATCAATGGCCAGCACATCGGCGCCGGCCTTGAGCAACTCCGAGCAAACGGCCAAACCGAAACGACCGACGCCAATCACTGCAAAGCCGCCCTTGCTGGCGCCTTCAGCCTGGTTCCATTGCCACCAACTGGTCATGGGAGGGAGTTCAGATGAAAAGCTCTTCGCGCGGGTAGCCCACGCGGGATGGGGGCCGGCTGCCGAAGATGGCCGAGAGCAGAAGCAAAATGCCCAATCTGCCCACGAACATACCCACCATCAGCACCAGCTGGCCCCAGCGGTTCAATTGGGCCGTCACCCCCAAATCCAGCCCCACCGTGCCGAAGGCCGACATGCAGGTGAAGAGCTTTTCCAGGAAACTGAAGCTGGTGCGGGTGGGCTCTCCTGAGGCCGTGGGCCCCAGGCCCAGCAACAGGGTCATCAGGATCACAAACAGCGCCGAGGCCAAGGTCACCCCCACGGCCCGCAGCACAACGGTGTCCGGGATCTGACGGCGCTGGATGATCACCTCATCGCGGCCCTCCAGGGTGGAACGGGTCGCTCCCATCAAAACGGCGAAGGTGGTGGTCTTGATCCCGCCGCCGGTGCCCCCCGGGCTAGCGCCGATGAACATCAGCACGATGAGCAGCAGCAGGCCGGCATCGGAGAAGGTTTGAATCGAGAGGGGCACGGTGTTAAAGCCTGCCGTGCGCGCCGAAATCGATTGAAACAGGGTCACTTGCAGCCGCTGCCACCACTGCAGGTCCTCGATCACGCCACCGGAGGCGAACTGTTCGGTGAACAGCAGGCCCAGGGCCCCCACGCCAATCAAGAGGACAGTGCTGCGCAATACCAAGCGGCTGTGCAGGCTCAGCCGACGCAACTTGAAGCTCTGGAAGCTGAATTGGCGCAGGCTGACTTGACGGAGGCTGTTTCGAGGCAGGTTTAAGCCCCGTAGCTGTAGCAAGCTGGCGCGATTCGACCAAAGGTCGTTGATCACCCGCCAGCCAATGCCGCCCACCACGATCATGGCGGCGATCACACCATTGACCACCGGGTTATCCCGGTAGCGCACAAGATTGTCGCCCCAAAGACCAAAGCCGGCGTTGTTGTACGCGCTGATGCAGTGAAAAAGGGACGCCCAGAACCGTTCCAGGGGATTGGCGATGTCGGTGAAGCCAAAGCCATAGAGCACCAGCGTGCCTAGGCCCATCACACAAAGCCCCGTGACCAGAATGCTGTTGAAGGTGGGGCCAATGCCGCCCACACCGAAGTCGTCTAGGGCCCGGCCCTTATCGAGCCGGTGGCGCAACCCGGAGCGCCCCTGCACATACCCCTGCAGAAAGGTGGTGATGGCCATCAGGCCCAGGCCCCCGGTGATGATCAAACCGGCCAGGGTCACCTGGCCAAAGGCGGTGAGGTCCCGGCTGACGTCGATGATCGACAGGCCCGTCACCGTGATCGCGGAGGTGACCGTAAAGAGGGCTTGCCAAAGCCCAACCTCGTCGCTGGAACAAAGGGGGCTCGCGAGAACGAGCGTGCCCACGGCAATCACCAAGGCGCCGGTGACCAGCGTGAATTGGGGCACCGTGAGGCTGTGGCGCCAAGCTTTGAGGGAAATCAAAACAGTGCTGGCCAGGCGGGGATCCACCAAGGACCACCACCTTAAATCAAAGCTTTTGGGGGATGGGCCCCCATCTCGCGCGCCCCTGGCCCAGCCCCCAGCGTTGGGGTTCGGGGACCCCTCCCTGGCCGCGCTTGAGTAAGCGCCAGCCCTTGCCTAAGGTCCCGCCAGTCGTCCACTGACCGTGACTGTGAAGGAACAGGGCCAAATCCAGATCCACACGGAAAACATTTTTCCGATCATTAAAAAGGCTGTCTATTCCGGCCATGAGGTGTTCCTGCGCGAGCTGGTGAGTAATGGCGTTGATGCCATCAGCAAGCGGCGCATGGCGGCCATGGGCGGCGATTGCAGCGAAGGCGAAGAAGGCAAAATCCGCATCAGCATTGATCGCGAGGCCAAAACGATCACGATCAGCGACAACGGCATTGGCATGACGGCCGATGAGGTGAAGCGTTACATCAACCAGGTGGCCTTCTCCAGCGCCGAGGAATTCCTGCAAAAATACAAAAGTGAGGACGATGCCATCATTGGCCACTTCGGCCTGGGCTTCTATTCCAGCTTCATGGTGGCCGACCAGGTGGAGCTGGTGTCTCTTTCAGCCCGGCCCGATGCCGAGGCGGTGCGCTGGAGCTGTGATGGCTCGCCCAACTTCACCCTGGAAGGCGGGGAGCGCAGCGAACCCGGCACCGATATCATCCTGCACCTGCAGGAAGAGGAACTCGAATACATCGAGCCCAGCCGCCTGCGCACCCTGATCACCACCTACTGCGACTTCCTGCCGGTGGAAGTGCAGCTGGAAGGCGAGACGGTGAACAAACGCCAGGCCCCCTGGCGCAGCAGCCCCCGCGACCTAACCGATCAGGACTACATCGACTTCTACCGCTACCTGTACCCCTTCCAGGGGGATCCCCTGCTCTGGGTGCACCTCAACACCGATTACCCCTACAACCTCCAGGGCATTCTCTTTTTCCCCCGGCTCACCGGCCGCACCGATTGGGAACGGGGCGAGATTCGCCTCTATTGCAACCAGGTGTTTGTGAGTGATTCGATCAAGGAGGTGGTGCCCCGCTACCTGCTGCCCCTGCGCGGCGTGATCGACTCCCCCGACATCCCCCTGAACGTGAGCCGCAGCGCCCTGCAGACCGATCGGCGCGTGCGCTCGATTGGTGGCTTCGTGGCCAAGAAGGTGGGCGATCGCCTTAAGGAGCTCCACCGCGATGAGCCCCAGCGCTACGCCGAAATCTGGGAGGCCCTGGCCCCCTTCATCAAGATCGGCGCCATGGAAGACGACAAGTTCGCCGACCAGGTGGCCGATCTGGTGCTCTATGGCACCACTGCCCCTGCGGGCGAGCAGGAGGAGAGCCCCGACCCGATTGCCAGTGGCAACCTGGCTTACACCACCCTGGCCGGTTACCGCAGCCGCCTGGGCGAGGCCAACGCCAAACGCATCCTCTATTGCACCGATGAGGCCGGCCAGGCCGGTCCCCTTGCGCTATGGAAGGGCCAAGGAGCCGAGGTGCTGCTGGCCGACACCTTGATCGATGCCCAATTCATTCCCTGGCTGGAATCGCGTCACCAGGAGCTCACCTTCCAGCGGGTCGATAGCGAACTCGATGACAGCCTCCAAGAGAAAGAAGCGGAGATCAGTGACGCCGAGGGCAAGGACGCCAGCGAGCAGCTGCGCAGCCTGTTTAAGGAGGTGCTCAACAGCGACAAGGTGACGGTGCAGGTGCAATCCCTCAAGGGGGACAACGCTCCGGCGGCCCTGATTTTGCTGCCCGAGCAGATGCGCCGCATCAACGACATGGGCGCCCTGATGGAGCAGCGCCTGCCGGGCCTGCCCGAGCACCACGTGCTGCTAATCAACCGCCGCCATCCCCTGGTGGAAGGGCTGCTCAAGCTCTCCGCCGGGGCCGTGATCACCGGCGCCGGCACCAGCTCGCCCAGCCAGCAGCTGGCAAACCAGCTGGGTCAGCATCTCTATGAGATGGCCCGCCTGGCCGTGGGCGGCCTGGAGCCCAACCAGCTGGCCGGCTTCCAACAACGCAGCACCGACCTGCTCTCCCAGCTGCTCGCCCGGGGGCTCTGAGCCCCCCTAGAGCGGGCGGCACCAACCCAGTGCCGTCCTGTCCTTTGGTAAGATCTTCGTTCGGGTTAATCCCCGTTTGTTATCCACAGGTTGATTGTCATGTCCCGGGTTTGTCAGCTCACCGGCAAGCGCGCCAACAACGGCATGGCCGTCTCCCACTCCCATGTGCGCACCAAGAAGCTGCAGCAGGTCAACCTGCAGGAGCGCCGCCTCTGGTGGGCCGAGGGTAACCGCTTCGTGAAGCTGCGCATCTCCACCCGCGCCCTCAAGACCGTCCAGAAAAAAGGCTTGGGTGCCTACGCCAAGCAACTCGGCGTCAATCTGGCCAAAATCTGAGTCGGCGCCATTTAGGCCCGGATCATCCCCAAACCCTGAGCCCCTGCAATGAAGCGTCGTCTTGTTTTGCAGGGGCTTTTGGCTGCCGTTCCAGCGGCAGGAGCCCTCACCAGCCTGCTGGCAGCCCCCGGACAGGCCCAGGCTCTTGGCGGCACCCTGCCAGACCTCGATCAGCAGGCCCCCGATTTCGCCCTTGCAGGCTTTGTGCCCCCGGGCACGGAAGGGCAACTCAGCCTTTCCGACTTCCAGGGCCGCTGGCTAGCGCTTTATTTTTATCCCAAGGATTTCACCGGCGGCTGCACCCTGGAGGCCCGGGGTTTCCAAAAGGATCTGGCCCAGTTCCACCAGCTCGGCGCTGAGGTGGTGGGCATCAGCGCCGATTCGGCCGAATCCCATGCGTCGTTTTGCGGCAGTGAAGGCCTGGCCTTTCCCCTGCTCTCCGATCCCGGCGGGCTCGTGAGCCGCCGCTATGGCTCCTGGATCTCCCCCTACTCCCAACGACACAGCTTCCTGATCGACCCAGATGGCGTGCTGCGCGAGCGCTGGGTGGCCGTGCGTCCTTCCGGCCACAGCCAGGAGATCCTGGCCTCGCTGCAGGGCCTGATCGCCGCCGCTCCTCCCCTTCCTTCCCCCAGCCCAAGCCGCTGACGCCATGATCGAACCGCTCTGGTACGTGGATGTGCCCCGGCGGCAGCTGGAGCCCGTAATCACAACGGCCTTCAAGCTGCTCGGCCCCGGGGCGACCCGCCAGGGCAACCACCTGCGCCTCTGCCGCGGGGGGCTGGACCTGCGCCTCAGTGGCTGGGGCCTACAGCAATCGGTCTATCTCAAGGCCTGGCTGTGGCAGGGATCCCCCGCCGAAGCCCAGGCCCTGCTGGCCCGCCTCCAGGCTGAATTGGAGCAACGCTTTCCCTACGCCCTCGCTCCCCTAGCGCCCCTGGAGGCTGGCGCCAATGCGTTTGAGGCCCTCTCGGGCGCCTATCCCCACACGGTGGCAGCCTTTCGCCAGTTGCCCCAGGGCCAGGCCGACCTGGAGCGGCTGTGGTGGTGGGAGGCCCGCTGGCGCGGCCAGGCCGGCCGCACGGCTGAGCCGCCGGCGGTGGTGCACAAGATCTCGGGCCCCATGCCCCCGGCCTCAAGCGGCGAGACGCCCTGGGACGTGGTCGTGCTGGGTGGTGCCCTAGGGATGGTGCAGGCGGCAGCCCTGGCCCAAGCCGGCCAGAAGGTGGTGGTGGTGGAGCGGCTCGAGGCGGGCAAGATGCACCGCGAATGGAATATCTCCCGCAGCGAACTGGCGGTGCTGGTTAATACAGGCCTGTTCACTGCAGCCGAGGTGGAAACCCTGATCCTGCGCGAATATCGCGATGGCTTCCACAAGTTCTTTGATGGCAACAATCCAGCCGACTGTTGTGCGCCGGTGTTGCACACTCCCACCGTGCTCAATATCGCCATTGATAGCCAGGCCCTACTGCTCGCCTGTCAGGCCAAGCTGGAGGCCGCCGGCGGTGCCGTGATCGATCGCACCGATTTTGTGCAGGCGGCCGTCCACGACGACGGCGTTGTACTGGAGCTCCAAGGCCGCAACGATGGCCAGCGCCGCCAGCTCCAATGCAAGTTGATCCTCGATGCCATGGGCACGGCCAGTTCGGTGGCTTGGCAACTGCATGGCGGCCAACCCTTCGACAGCGTTTGCCCCACCGTGGGCATGGTGCTCGAAGGCATCCCGCCGGAGATCTGGGATCCCAACCTGGGCGATGTGCTGTTTGGCCATGGCGATGTCAGCCGCCAACGCCAATTAATTTGGGAATTGTTCCCCGGCAAGGGCGACGAGCTCACCTTCTACCTCTTCCACTACCACCGCATCACCGAAGCCGATCCGGGCTCCCTGCTCGAGCTCTACGAAGACTTTTTCCAGATCCTCGGCGAATACAAACCGATTGAAGGGCTATCCCTGCGCTGGAAGAAACCAACCTTTGGCTATATCCCTGGCTATTTCCATACCCGCAGTGGCTCGCGCCGGGTGGGCTTTGAACGCATCCTGGCGATCGGCGATGCGGCCTCCCTGCAGTCGCCCCTGATCTTCACCGGCTTTGGCACCCTGGTGCGCAACCTGCCCCGGCTCACCACCTTGATCGACCAGGCCCTGCGCCTGGAGCAACTCGATGGGGCCAGCCTCAACCAGGTGCGCGCCTCCCAGGCCAATGTCACCGTCACCTGGCTGTTTAGCCGCGGCATGATGGTGCCCCCCGGCCGGCGCATCGCCCCCCAGGCGATTAACGCCATGCTCAATGTCTTCTTTGGCGTGCTGGCCACGGGCGATCCGGCCAAGGCCGATGCCTTCATGAAGGACCGGGCCGGCTGGCTGGCCTTCACCTCCATGGCCCTGGTGGCGGCCTGGCGCACGCCGAAGATGCTGCTCTGGATCCTCGATCTAGCTGGTCCGGTGGACCTGGCCCGCTGGCTGGTCAGTTACCTGGAATTCAGCCTGCTGAGCCTGCGCGCCCTGTTGCTCTCTAGCTGGCTACCCCAGCTGGAGCTGGCCCTGCGCCCGCGCCTCGAGGCCCGCTGGCCGGCCCTAGCCCTGGGCCTCAATGCCCTCGCCTTTGACATCACCGATGGGATCGGCAGGCCCCGCTGGCAAAACCTGGCGCCATTACCAAAACAGGGCCGGTAACCTGGCCCCACTACGGCCAGGCTCCATGGACCGCGAACCGGCCCTGCCCTCCTTAAGCCGCCGGCAGCTGCTCGCCTTAATGGCCGGGGGGCTTGGTTTTGGGGCCAGCGTGGCTGCCGCCAACGCCTTCACCCCGGCTGCCAGCTCGTTCCCAACCAAGCTGCGCTGGTTGGCCACGGCGGATAGCGGCAGCGGCGATCGCAAGCAGCAGGCGGTCGCCGATCAGATGGCGGCCGTGCAGCGGCGCCAACCGGTGGATCTGGTGATCTTGGCCGGCGACAACATCTACAACGATGGCGATATCAGCAAGGTGGAGGCCACGTTCCAGCGCCCCTATAGCGCCCTGCTCCAGGCCGGGGTGCCCTTCCACGCGGTGCTCGGCAACCACGACATCCGCACGGCCAATGGCGATCCCCAGGTGGCCTATCGCCCCTTCGGCATGGCCGGCCGTTGGTACAACCTGCGCCGCGGGCCGGTGGAATTTTTCATGCTGGATACCAATATGAATGCCAATTGGGGCCAGCAATTACCCTGGCTGCGCTCCAGCCTGGCGGCCAGCAAGGCCCCCTGGAAAGTGGTGGTGGGCCACCACCCCATCTATTCGGCCGGTTTCTACGGCAATGACCCCGTTGCCCAAGGCCGCCTCGGCCCCCTGTTCAAAAAGTATGGAGTGCAGCTCTATATCAACGGCCATGAACATGATTACGAACGCACCAAAATGATTGATGGCACCACCTACCTAACCCTGGGCATCGGCGGTGCCAGCTTGAGGCCGATTCTGGCCAATGGCAACACGGCGGCCTGCGCCAGTGTGCATGGCTTTGTAGAACTGGAGGCCAGCCCCACCACCATCAAAATCAACGCTTGGGATCGCCAAGGCAAGTCCATCGACCAGACAGTCTTAGTCGCCAAGGGCTGAGGCCTAGGGGCTCACCTGGCTGCGGTAATCCTGCCATTGGCGCAGTCGCAGTTTGAGATAGGAACGGCAGAACTCTTCGTCCAGGTCGGAGGGCAGGCGACCAGCACGCCCTTTTGGGTTGGGATCAGGCTGGCCCCTGGAAGCTGGCAGCCCCCTAGGTTCGCTCGCCCTGAAACCGAAGGAGCCGTTGCAGCACGGCGGCATGCACCTGGGCCGCCTGGCGCTGGGCATCAATCAATTCGGGCGCCAGGGGGCGATCGAGCTGGGCCTGCCAGGGGGCCACCAGGGCAGGGGCCGCCGGCAAGGGACCCTCAAGATCCAGGCAAGGGCAGCCGATGGCCAGGGCAGCCGCCGCCACCTTGGGGTCGTAGCTGAGGGCGCAACAGGGGGCCGAAGCCTGGGCGGCCAAGATCAGGCCGTGCAGGCGCATCGCCAACACCAGGCCGGCGCCCGCAAACACCTCCATGGCCTGCTCAGGGCTGGTCACTTGGCATTCGCGGCTGCGGGCCGCTAGGGCCTCGGGCACCAACCCTTCAGCCTTCAGCCGCTCCAGCAGGCCGGTGTCCTGGCCCCGGTGGAAGGGCAGCCAAAGCACCTGCCGATCCGAGCGCGTAGCCAGATCAGCCAGGGCCTCCAGCACCAGGCGCCATTGGGCTGGACCCAGCAGGGGGGTGGAAGGGCTGGTCACTTGGCATTCGCGGCTGCGGGCCGCTAATGCCTCGGGCACCAACCCTTCAGCCTTCAGCCGCTGCAGCAGGCCGGTGTCCTGGCCCCGGTGGAAGGGCAGCCAAAGCACCTGCCGATCCGAGCGCGTAGCCAGATCAGCCAGGGCCTCCAGCACCAGGCGCCATTGGGCTGGACCCAGCAGGGGGGTGGATCGAAAACAGAGCACGATCGGTCCGCCGGATCCCCGCCAGGCCACCGGCGGCAAGGACCAGACCGGATCGCTGCCCTCCTGGCAGGTGCCACCCCAGCGGCGCACCTGGACAGCCGAAGCCGGATCCCGCCAGCTGCTGGCCGTGACCAGGGGCAAGGCCAGCCGCACCAACAGGCGACTGGACCTGCGCCGCAGCGGGCCCAGGCCCTGGCCCCAAAGGGCCCAGGCCCTGGCCCCAAAGCAGCACCGGTTTACCGCTCAAGCGGGCGGCCCCGATCAGCGCCAGGTAATAGATAAGGCTGCGCCAGCTGGTGGCGTCCTGGAGCAGGCTGCCGCCGCCCAGGATCAGGGCCTGGCACCCGCCTAGGGCCGCCAGCACGGCCTTGAGGCTGCGGCGCGGGCAAGTGGCCACGCCAAAGCGCTGGGCCAGTTCCGCCTGGTCGTAACCCGTCACCAAGGGCGTCCAGCCCGACGGCAACTGCTGCAGCAGGGCAGCCAAGAGGGCGTCGTCGCCGATGTTGTGCTCGCCGTAGTAGCCGCAGAGCAGCGCCTGCCTAGATGCGCCCATCGCCCTGCCCTCGCCCTAGTGGTTGCGCCCCGGCAGCATCGCATTTCCGCCGGATCCCAGACCTAAATGCCGGGGGCCCTAACAGCGGGGCGACGTTTCGATGCGATCGAGCCGTTGCCAGGGCTCCGGGCTGAGGTCATCAAGCTCGAACCAGCTCCACACCGAGGCTGCCTCCACCGATTCCAGCGCCATGGGCTGGATCGCCCACTCGATCCGGCGCCCCTGGTAGGTGAGGCCGACGCAGGTCATGGCCGGGTCATCAGCCAGCAACGACCACAACAGACGCAGATCAGCCGGGTCGAAGGTCTCGGCGGCATGGGCCGGCTCGCCAACGGGCAAGCGTCCAGGCAAAAAGGTGCGCGGCCGCTGGCTCTGCCAGCTGAGATAGCGGCCGTTCTCGGAGGGATAAAACCAGCAGGTCTCGTTCTCGATGGCAGCGAAAGGTAAGCAGGCGAGACACTCGATTTGCTCGGGGCTGCCCTCCACTTGGCCGTAGATGCCCAGGCAAAGGCTGGTGGCATCAAGCAGGGGCACGGACGCATCGCAGCGCAGGCGCCGCTCCCGGGGCTGACCCAGGGGTTGGCTTGGGGGGGCAGCCCCGTAGGGATCAACGCCACCGCTATGGGCTAGGCCTGCCTCCACCAGGGTTTCGAGACTCCCAGACCAGTCGGGCGGGCAGGCAAAGATGCGTAGGGCCAAGAGCTGGTCGAGGCCCCGGGCCTGGGCATCAGCAAGATCAGCCCAGCTGACCTTCCCCTGGGGCAAACCTGGGGCTGGGGCCAGCACAAATAGGAGTGAATTAACCATGG
>Ga0209443_1002719_pt1 | contig 10343 bp, 7 predicted proteins | sample LauGreBMM110DCMD_2_FD_187571 | JGI IMG/M metagenome (GOLD analysis project Ga0209443, IMG submission 187571) | Freshwater lake microbial communities from Lake Michigan, USA - Su13.BD.MM110.DCMD (SPAdes) (version 2) | ecosystem: Environmental > Aquatic > Freshwater > Lake | place: Lake Michigan... | reverse complement strand
AGGAGACAATACTAAACTCACAGTTGAACTTATCGCTCCAATCGCCATGGAAGAAGGTCTTCGTTTCGCTATCCGTGAAGGTGGCAGAACAGTAGGGGCCGGAGTTGTAAGTAAAATTATTAAGTAATTATAATTGCGGAAAATAAATTTAAGAAATTAAATTATTTTCCATAATTTTATTAAAAAAAATTGTAATTATTAAAAAATGAAAAAAATTATTTTAGCTTTGTGTTTATTTGCTTTAGCATCTTGTACCGCAACTTTTGACAATGAAAAGCCTAGAGCTGAAAGCAATAAGTTTGAAGAAAAACTTAAAGAAGAAAAAACTAAAAGTGAGGAAAAAACTAAAAAATAATTTTTTAGGAGCGTAGCTCAACTGGTAGAGTAGCGGTCTCCAAAACCGTTGGTTGGGGGTTCGATTCCTCTCGCTCCTGCCACTTTTAATAAAATATTTCTAATAATATATTTGTGAAATCTATAATAAATTTTTTTAAAGATGTAATTGAAGAATCTAAAAAGCTTCATTTTCCTTCGTGGAAGGAAACTTACATCGCAACAATTATAACTTTAGTAACAGTTGTAATTTTTTCGTTAACAATTTTGTTGGCTGATTTTTTGATTTCAAAAATCATACTTCTAATTTTTGGTTTATAATATGGAACAGAATAATAATTTTAAATGGTACATCTTGAATGTAATGGCTGGGCAAGAAAAGAAAATTGCTGGCGACATTAAAACTTTGATAATGAAGGGCGGTTCGATCAGTAAAGACGTCTCTGAAGTTATTGTTCCAGCAAAGCCAATAATTAAAATAAAAAAAGGGCAAAAAGTTCAAGAAATGCAAAAACTTTTCCCTGGATATGTTTTTGTTTACGCCAATTTATCAAATGAAGCTTACGGAATAATTAATTCAATCCCGAAAGTTATGGGATTTTTAGGTGGTAAAAACACTCCGCAAGCTGTTGCGGACGATAAAATGCTTGATATTTTAAAACTTACTTCTGAGCAAGAGAACGATAATAAAAATGTTTATTATGAGGTTGGTGAAACTCTCAATATTACGGAAGGTCCATTCGAATCATTCAGCGGAGTCGTCGAAGAATTTGATTTAGAAAAGCAAAAAATTAAAATTTCAGTTTTAATTTTCGGACGCGCCACTTCGGTCGAGCTCAATGTCAATCAAGTCGAAAAAATTTCTTAGAAATTATTTAGTTTTTTAAGTAAATTAGTATAAATTCTTTACCACAGAATCTCTTCGTGACTTACGAAGCCACAATTTGATTTAAACTCAGAAAGCCTTTGGGCTCTAGCCCCCTTGAGAATAAGAAAAAGGCATCAGGTTACTTTTAATTCTTAAGTTACTATAAATTTCCACAAACTCGGAAAGCTTCAGGCTGTATCTCTCCCGCTTTTCGGGAGAGCGGGCGATAAAATCGCAACGGTAGTTGCGATTTGGGAGCCGTGAGGGGTTAAAAAAGCTTAGATAATCAATGGTTTCGAGCCGAAGTGGAAATTTCCAGAAAAAATATTTTTAACAAAAGACAATTTCTTGATTTAACTTTTAACCTAAAAAAACTCATATTTTTTCTTATAAAATCACCTAAAAATTACGAAATTATCTTAAAAAATCACGGATTTTTCTTTAAAAAATTTATAAATTTGTGGATTAAATTTAAAATCAAGAAATTGTCCTTTTTGGATTTTTTTCATTTCAACTTTTTACATAATCTTAAAACCTTTGATGTTGTATGTTTCTGACCCCCCACGATTCTAGAAACTTAACTACCGTTAAGTTTCTAGAATCCGTAATTTGCTAAAAATAGCCGTTTAGGCTATTTTTTTAACGCAAATAACCCTCAAGGGGGGAGCAAGAGCCCATATGCTTTGCGAGTTCTACTAAAACTTGTAGGGGTGTAAGCCCCCAAGGGGGGGCGATTGTACCGTATGCGTTGCGAGTTTTAATAAAATTTGTAGGGGTGCAAGTCCTCAAGGGGAGGGTTGCCACCCGTCGGCGTTTGAAGTGTTTTATAAAATGCAAATTCGTAAACACCAAGTGGTGGGGCTAGGAATATAAATTTATTTTATAATCTTACTTAAGTGATCAATGAAAGTTGAGGTATCAAGATAATAATTTGGGTATGATTTTCGTAATCTATTAAATGTCCCTTACTAAAACTAAATTATGCATAAAAACTATTATATTTTTTAGATAATAAAAGTACTTAAAAATTTTATTAAAAAAGCTATTGCATATAATTTTTATAACTTTAAAATGTACGAACTTAAAATATAAAAATTTGTGGTAGAAATATTTTCGATAGCTATCCAAACCTTGATTTTCTTGGTCTCATAGAAAATTTTGGTTTTGGCTAAACCACTTTCATTTACAAAATTATGTCAAAAAGCAAAGAAATTCTTGGCCTTATTAAATTACAAGTGCCAATGGGTAAAGCAAATCCAGCCCCACCAATCGGTCCAGCTTTGGGTCAAAAAGGTTTAAATATCATGGAGTTTTGTAAGCAATTTAATGCTTTAAAACTTGATTTCGAACTTGGTACTCCGATTCCAGTTACAATCATAGCCTACAAAGATAAAAGTTTTACTTTTACAACTAAAAATCCTCCCGTTTCTTTTTTAATTCAAAAAGAAATTAAGTTAGCAAAAGGATCATCAAATCCAGGAAAAGATTCTGCTGGTAAAATTACCAAACAACAAATTTTGAATGTCGCCAGAAAGAAAATGGTTGATATGAATGCAACTAGCTTAGAAGCTTGTGCCTCAATGGTTGCTGGTTCAGCTTTGTCAATGGGTCTTGAAGTAATAGAATAATTTTTATAAAAAATGGTTATCAAAAAACAAAAAAAACAAAAGCAAGTTCAAGAAAAAATTACAGCCAAAACTCTTGAAGAAGCTATCAACAAAGTTAAGGAAATAGCAATAGCTAAAAAACGTAAATTTGTTGAATCAATCGATATTGCTGTAAATCTTGGAATCGATGCAAAACAATCAGATCAAGCCGTCAAAGGTTCTGTTTTATTGCCGAATGGTTCTGGTAAAAAAATTAAAATTATAGTTTTTACTGGTAATGAAGATTTACAAAAAGTTGCAATCGAATCAGGCGCTTTAATGGCCGGTCTCGATGATCTAATCTTAAAAATTGAAGGCGGTTTTTTAGACTTCGATTGTTGTATTGCAACTCCAGACGTAATGCAAAAAATTAGTAAAGTTGCAAGAAAATTAGGGCCACGCGGTTTAATGCCAAGCCCTAAAAATGGCACAGTTACTAACGATATCAAAAAAGCGGTGAGCGATGCTTTAAAAGGTAAGGCAGATTTCAAAAATGATAAAGGTGGAACTGTTCATTGTTTAGTTGGTAAAGTTAGCTTTGAAACTGAAGCTCTTTTGCAAAATGCTCAAGTAGTTATCAAGGCTATAAAAGAAGCAAAACCAGAAAATGCTAAAGGAAAGTTTATAAAAGCTTTTTATGTTAATTCAACAATGGGCCCTTCAGTTGAAGTGGCGGTTGAATCGGTTTAATTGAAATTTTTTAGCAATGAATAGAAATCAAAAATCAAATTTAGTTTCGTCGTTAAAAAGCACCCTAATTGGCAGTGCTTTTGTGGCTGTAATTCATTACAGAGGAATGACGGACAAGCAATTGTACGATCTTCGTGTCTCCCTAAAATCAAAGGGTTGTAACATCAAGATTTCCAAAAATACTTTAGTAAAAGTTGCCATTAAGGGAACTGAACTCGAAGCTTTGACTGAATATCTTGTTGGTCCAGTAGCGGTTCTTTATTCTCAAGATCCGGTAGCTCTTGCGAAGGTTATTTCTGATACCGCAAAAAAGGTAGAGGTTGTTAAAATTCTTACGGGTTTTTTCAATAAAACTCTAATGTCAGAAATCGCTATTAAAGAAATGGCAAAACTCGGATCTCTTGATGAAGTTCGTTCTTCATTTATTGGATTGCTCAAAGCTACTCAGTCAAAATTTGTTAGAGTGCTTAACGCTCCAAAAGATGGTTTGGCAACTTTAAAAACACAGTAATTAAAAAAATTCTATTAACTTAAAAAAAAAGAAAATATGTCAGTAAATTTAGAACAAATTGCAGAAACATTATCAACTCTTACAGTGCTTGAACTTGCAGATCTAAGTAAAAAATTAGAAGAAAAATGGGGAGTTTCAGCAGCTTCTTTCGCAGTTGCCGCTTCTTCAGCTGGAGCCTCTGCTGAAGTTGCCGAAGTTAAAGATAAATTCGAAGTAGTTTTAATTGCAGCGGGTGAAAATAAAATCAATGTAATTAAAGAAGTTAGAGCTATCACTGCTCTTGGCTTAAAAGAAGCTAAAGATTTAGTTGAAGCAGCTCCAAAAACAATAAAATCTGATGTTGCTAAAGCTGAAGCTGAGGAAATTAAGAAAAAACTTGAAGCAGCTGGCGCTAAAGTTGAATTAAAATAACTTTCAAATAATATAAATCCAAGCCAATCGATATAAATTGGCTTGGATTCTTCTTGGTTTTTTGCACTTTTGCAAAATATCCAATTTTAAAATTGATTAAAAATCCGAATAAAATTTATTATGGTTCAATCAAGAAATTTCGATCAAACTCTTCTAAGAAAAAGTTTTAGCAGTAACAAGGATAGAGAGGGTATACCCCACCTAATTTCTCTTCAAAAAGAATCATACGAAAAATTCCTTCAAGCTAATGTAAAAGCTGAAGATCGCAAAAAAACTGGCATACAATCTGTTTTCGATTCATTTTTTCCAATTTCAGATTCAGCTGGAAAGGTCTCTGTTGAATTTATTAGCTACTCTTTGAAGGAGCCTAGACACGAATATAGCGAATGTTTATCTGCCGGAAAAACTTTTTCTTCGGCTTTAAGTGCGCATTTGCGTTTAATATTATGGCATCAAGAAGAAGGAAGCGAAATAAAAGAAATCCGCTCAATCAAAGAGCAAGAAGTTTATTTGTGCGAAATTCCATTGATGACTGATAGTGGAAGCTTTATTTTTAATGGTGCAGAGCGAGTTATTGTATCTCAAATGCGTAGAGCTCCGGGTGTTTTTTTCGATAGTGAAAATGTTAAAATTTCAGGATCAAAAGCCTACACTGCAAAAATTATTCCACACATCGGATCTTGGTTAGATTTTGAATATGATAGCAAGGATATTTTGCATTTTAGAATTGATAAAAAAAGAAAAATCCCAGCAACCACTTTGCTAAGAGCCATCGGTTTAAATTCTGAGTCTATAATTCAAAACTTTTATGGATCAGCCGAAGCTTTTGTTGGTAAAAAAGGTTGGGCACTTAAATTCGATCAACAAATATTTTTTAATACTAAAAAAATTCAACATGATTTAATTTGCCCAGATAGCGGCGAGGTTGTTGTTAAAGAAGGTACGAAAATTAATAGAAAATTAATTGAAAAACTTCAAGAAGAAAAATTTGATAGTTATTTATTAACCGACGAAGCTTTGCTTGGTTTTGTTTATGCTCAAGATTTAATTGAAGCTGAAACTGGGGAAATGCTACTTGAAGCTGGTTCTATTGTAACTGCCGAAAGTTTAGAAATTTTACAAAAACTTAACTTCAAAAAAGTTTCGATAGTTAACCCAAGTAAATCAGACATTGGACCATACATTTATAACACTTTATTAGTCGACAAAAATATTACTCAAAAAGATTCTTTGTTTGATGTTTATAAGGCGGTTAGATTGGGGGAATCTCCTTCTTCAGTTGAGGTTGCTAAAAATTATTTTGATAATTTATTCTTTAACGACACGAGATATAATCTATCAGATGTTGGTAGAATGAAAATGAATCATCGTCTTGGTCTTGAAATTTCTACAGCAACTTTGTTTTTAACAAGCAAAGATGTTGAGCAAACTATCAAAATTTTAAGTAAAATTAAACACAACGATCTTAAAACTGATGATATTGATAACCTTGCAAATCGTCGCGTAAGAGCGGTTGGAGAGTTGGTTGAAAACCAAATGCGCATTGGAATGGCAAGGGTTGAAAAATCAATAATCGAAAAAATTAATTCGGTTGATGTTGATACTTTAATGCCACAAGCAATTATTAATTCTAAGCCTCTAATCACTTCGATAAAAGATTTTTTTGCGACTTCGCAATTGTCACAATTTATGGATCAAACTAATCCATTATCCGATATTACTCACAAACGTCGCTTATCAGCGTTGGGACCGGGTGGATTAACTCGTGAACGCGCTGGCTTTGAAGTTCGTGACGTTCATCCAACACATTACGGAAGAATTTGTCCAATTGAAACTCCAGAAGGTCAAAATATTGGTTTGATTAACAGTTTAGCAACTTATGCGCGAGTAAATGATTTTGGATTTATTGAAACCCCTTATCGTAAAGTTGTTAATGGCATCATTACTAGTGAAGTTCAATATTTATCAGCAATGGGCGAAGTCAATTTTGCAATTGCTCCTTCAAATGTTGAAGTTGATGAAAAAGGTGAAATAAAATCTGATTTAATTAGTTGTCGTAAAAATGGCGAGTTCATAATGCTTTCGCCTGACAAGATTGATTATATAGATGTTTCAACCAAGCAAATTGTTTCAATTGCAACAACTTTAATTCCATTTCTTGAAAATGATGATGCGAATCGTGCTCTTATGGGTTCAAACATGCAACGTCAAGCGGTTCCATTGTTGCGTCCTGACGCTCCACTTGTTGGAACTGGAATGGAGGCTATCATCGCAACAGACTCTGGCGCAACAGTTAGAGCTAAAAATGACGGAGTAGTTAAATTTGTCGATTCATCAAAAATAATCATTGAATATTTGGATGAAGATGGTTTTGCAAAAATTGATATTTGTAATCTCAAAAAATATGTTAGAACTAACCAAGATACCTGCATTAATCAGCGTCCAACCGTTGAAGTTGGTCAATATGTTAAAGCTGGTCAAATAATTAGTGACGGACATAGTATAGCTAATGGAGAAATCGCTCTTGGAAAAAATGTTCGCGTTGCTTTCATGCCTTGGAACGGATATAACTTTGAAGACTCGATTATTATCTCTGAAAAGCTTTTATCTGATGACACATTTACTTCGATTCATATTGAAGAACTTGAAGTGGTGGCTCGTGATACACGCTTAGGACCCGAAGAGATTACTCGTGATATTCCAAATGTCAGTGAAGAAATTCTTACTAAATTAGACGAAGAAGGTATTATTCACATCGGCGCTGAAGTTATGCCAGGAGATATTTTAGTTGGAAAAACTACTCCAAAAAGTGAATCTCCAATGACTCCGGAAGAAAAATTATTAAAAGTAATTTTTGGTGAAAAAGCCGTTGATGTCAAAGATTCTTCGCTATATGTTCCAACTGGAGTTGGTGGAACCGTAGTCGATGTAAGAGTATTCTTAAGAAAAGGTATCGAAAAAGACGAGAGATCGATTTATATCGAAATGCAACAAATTGAAGAATTGTCAAAAAGAAAAAATCTTCAAGTGCAATTTTTAGAAAATTCTGTAAAAGAATCTCTAATAAAAATACTTTCTGGTAATAAACTCTCTTCTGCGATTGATAAAATAAAATCTGGCACCAAACTCGATGAAGATTCTTTATCTTCTCTTTCTAAAGCGCAACTAATCAAATTGGTCGTTGAAGATTCTAAGGTAATGGACAGAGTTGAAAAAATGATTAAAGTAAACTCTAAACAAGTTGCCGAAGTTGAAAAAGAATATAACGAAAAAATTGCTAGAATAAAAGCCGGAGACGAGCTTGGACAAGGAATATTAAAGATCGTTAAGGTTTATATTGCTACTAAATATCGTCTACAGCCCGGTGATAAAATGGCTGGTCGTCACGGTAATAAAGGTGTTGTTTCTAAAATTGCTCCGATTGAGGATATGCCTTATTCTGAAGATGGCGAGCCAGTAGATATAGTTTTGAATCCACTTGGTGTTCCATCTCGTATGAACATCGGACAAATTCTTGAAACTCATCTTGGTTTTGCTTCGAAAGAACTTGGTAAAAAAATCGGAAAACTTCTCGATGAAGTTTCTAATCAAAAAGCCGAATATGTTAAAAAAGTTCGCCAATTAATACTTCAAATATATTCATCTGAAGATGAGGTTAAGAAAATTAGCGCAATGCCTGAAAATGAATTGTTGCAATTTGCTCATCGTTTAAAAAGCGGTGTACCTTTTGCCACTGGAATTTTTGAAGGTGCAAAAGAAGAGTACATAACCAAACTACTTGATGTTGCTGGAGTTGATAATTCTGGTCAAATTCAATTGTGCGATGGAAAAACTGGAGATAAGTTTGATCGTAAAGTTACGGTCGGATATATTTACATGTTAAAATTACATCACTTGGTTGATGATAAGATTCACGCGCGTTCAATCGGACCTTACAGTTTAATAACTCAACAGCCTCTTGGTGGTAAATCCCACTTTGGTGGTCAAAGATTCGGTGAGATGGAATGTTGGGCGTTGCAAGCGTATGGCGCAGCTTACACTCTTCAAGAAATGCTTACCGTTAAATCTGATGATGTTGTAGGAAGAATTAAAATATACGAATCAATAATTCAAGGAAATCAAAACTTTAATTGTAGCATTCCAGAATCATTCAATGTTATGATTAAAGAAGTCCGCTCACTTGGATTAAATATTGAACTTATTGAAGAATAAATATTTCTTGTAGCTTTTTTTAAAAAAGCTACAGGATTTATAAGAATTTACAAAGAATTTTTAAATTATTAAATTAAATTAAAACTCATGACACTCGCAGGAACTTCTTCTCATGGTCTCTTAAGTATTTCAAATAATAGCTCCGTTGATTTACTCGACTTTAATGCTATAAAAATATCGATCGCCGATCCTGATAAAATTAGGTCGTGGTCTTTTGGCGAGGTTTCAAAACCTGAAACCATTAATTACAGAACTTTCAAACCAGAAAGAGATGGCTTATTTTGCGCGCGCATTTTTGGTCCGATTAAGGATTACGAATGTTTGTGTGGAAAATACAAAAGAATAAAATACAAAGGAATAGTTTGCGAAAAATGTGGCGTTGAAGTTACTTCTTCAAAAGTTCGTCGTGAAAGAATGGGGCATATAGAATTGGCGGCGCCAATTGCTCATATTTGGTTTTTAAAATCACTTCCGTCAAGAATTAGCACAATGCTCGGCGTTACTTTAAAATCAATTGAAAAAGTTATTTATTTTGAAGCCTATATTATCACCGACAGTTTAATGACGCCACTAAAAGAGGGCGATATTATTACCGAAGAAGAATATGAAAAACTCCAAAAAGAACATGGCTACGGTAGTTTTATTGCTGAAATGGGCGCTGAATCTGTGCAGAAAATTTTACAAAAACTTGATTTAAAAAAGTTACAAAAAGAATTACGCGAAGAGCTTGCGGTAGTTACTTCAGAAATGAAGAAAGAAAAAGCAATTAAAAGATTAAAATTAGTTGAGCAATTCATTGAGTCGATCGATAACCGACCTGAGCATATGATTATGACGGTTTTACCAGTTATCCCACCTGATATTCGTCCTTTAGTTATGCTTGATGGCGGTCGTTTTGCTACCTCTGATTTGAACGAACTTTATCGTCGCGTAATTAACCGTAACAACCGATTAAAAAGGCTTCTAGAACTTGGCGCCCCCGACATTATCATTAAAAATGAGAAAAGAATGTTGCAAGAGTCAGTTGATGCCTTGCTTGACAACGGTAGATCTGGTGCAATTGTTAAAAACTCTAACAAAAAACCTTTTAAATCTTTGAGCGACATGCTAAAAGGTAAACAAGGTCGTTTCCGTCAAAACTTACTTGGAAAGCGTGTTGATTATTCTGGTCGAAGCGTTATCGTTGTAGGTCCAGAGTTAAAACTTCACCAATGTGGTTTGCCTAAAAAAATGGCGTTAGAATTATTTAAACCATTTATTTATTCGAAATTAGAATTGTATGGAAAATCTCCATCAATTAAAGTTTCTAAAAAAATGGTTGAGTCAGAAAGGCCTGAAGTTTGGGATATTCTTGATGAAGTAATCAAAGAGCATCCAGTGCTTCTAAATCGCGCCCCAACACTTCACCGTCTTGGTATTCAAGCTTTTGAGCCGGTTTTAACCGAAGGTAAAGCTATCCAACTTCATCCATTAGTTTGCTCGGCATTTAACGCCGATTTCGATGGTGACCAAATGGCTGTCCACGTACCTTTATCTATTGAGGCGCAAGTTGAAGCTCGTGCTTTGATGATGTCAACAAACAACATTTTAAGTCCTGCAAATGGTAAACCAATTATCGTGCCTTCGCAAGATATTATTCTTGGTTTATATTACATAACCATGGAGCGCAAAG
>Ga0209443_1002718_pt1 | contig 10346 bp, 9 predicted proteins | sample LauGreBMM110DCMD_2_FD_187571 | JGI IMG/M metagenome (GOLD analysis project Ga0209443, IMG submission 187571) | Freshwater lake microbial communities from Lake Michigan, USA - Su13.BD.MM110.DCMD (SPAdes) (version 2) | ecosystem: Environmental > Aquatic > Freshwater > Lake | place: Lake Michigan... | reverse complement strand
ACGCTTTCCCAATAAGCTGGTGTACAAAAAAAGAGTTGGGCTTAGGAATTAGTTTCTTTCTTGTTTTTTGGGCAGCTATTTATTTTTTATTAATTAAGGTAACCGATAGCAATACCCCTATTTTAGATTCGCTAGTTTCTGCAAGTGCCGTAACGGCAATGTGGTGGATGGCAAAACGAAAAATTGAAAATTGGCATGCTTGGATATTTAGTAATATAATTGCTATTCCTTTAAATTTTTATAAAGGATTTATGTTATTTACATTGATGTATGTGTTATTTTTAATAATGGCTTATATGGGTTATGTTAGCTGGAAAAAAATAATTAAAAACAAATAAACATATAGTCACATAGGTAAAGAAAACTATGTTTCTAGAGCCAATGTGTTTCAAAAAAAACAACATGAGCTATAACTTGCCCTATTTATAAAAAAGTTTTAAAAACAAAACCTGCGTGGAATGAGAAATAGAAAATTAAGCCTAATACTTAAAGCTGTTGTAATTATTATTATTACTGCATCGTTTTATTTACAGCCCGACATGACAAATACCCGAAAGTGGATACGTTTTGCAATGCTATTATTTTTTGTAGTTACTTTTATTATTGATTATACGAAGTATAAAAAAGAAAATGGTTAAAAAAATAGTAATTATTGGGCCCGAGAGCACTGGAAAAAGTACACTTTGTAAAAGCTTGGCTGACCATTATAAAACAGCTTGGGTAAAAGAATATGCCAGAGAATATTTACTTAATAACGGAACAGCCTATTCATTTGAAAATTTATTAACGATTGCCAAAGGACAGATAGATAATGAAGAATTAGGAATTAAAAATTTAGTAGCACAATCCAGTTCATCACCCCCTACTCATCACTCACCATTGATTATTGATACCGATATGTATGTACTAAAAGTGTGGTGTGAGTTTGTTTTTGGCCAATGCCATCATTGGATATTAAATAGAATTGTAGAACGTCCATACGATTTGTATTTGCTTTGTAATATTGATTTGCCTTGGGTAAAAGATGAACTAAGAGAATATCCTGATTTAACAACAAGGGAAAAACTTTATCATCACTATAAAGATATTTTAGTAAATCAACACATTCCTTGGGTAGATATTAGCGGAAATTATGAAGAGCGTTTGCAAAAAGCAATTTCGGTAATTGATAAATTATAAAAATAAAATTTCTGTGTTAGCTCCAAAACATACCTATCGGCAGGCAGGTCTGTTGCATTTATTTTATTATCTCTTGCACATCCACATCTCCCTCTAAATTATTCATTTGGCGCATTATATCATCATATCTGTTAGCAACATACAAACTTAAAGGCTTTACTGTATACTTTTTAGGATTTGGTAAACATGCTGCAATTTGAGCCGCTTCGCCCCTTGTTAAGGCACTAGCATCTTTATTAAAATATTTTTTTGCTGCAGCTTGCACACCAAAAATACCACTGCCCATTTCGGCAATATTTAAGTAACGTTCAAGTATAGTGCGTTTTGTCCAAAGCTGCTCTATGCTAAATGTAAAAAACATTTCGGGGGCTTTGCGTATAAAACCACCACCCTGAAATAGAAAAATATTTTTTGCTGTTTGTTGGCTAATTGTACTAGCGCCACGCACTTTGTTGGGGTGGCGTTTATTATATTTTATGGCCAATTTTATGGCTTTAATATCAAACCCATCATGGTCAGGAAAAAGCTGATCTTCACTAGCAATTACAGCTAATTTAATATTGCTGCCCATGTTACTGTAACTGATGTAATCTCTATGCAGCCCTTTTAGTTTAACAAGGCTGCCTAATTGAGTAAGAGTAATTGGCGGATTTAAAACCATACCATAAACTAAATAAAAAAAAGAAAAAATATAAACAATAAAAAAACCATTTTTCAAAAATGTAGCTATCTTTTTTACAACAATAAACTTTCTTAAAAAATAATAATAAAGAAGAGAAATTATACCGATAATTAATAAATAAATAATAACTTTTTGCTTAAACGAACCTATAAATGGCTCGTAAATTGAGGTTTGAAAAAGAAAAATAATAAACCAACAAAAGTGAGCAACAAATATCCAAAAAAATATTTTTTTAAGTATTGGCCAGTATTTTTTTTTGAACATAAAGAAAAATAATTTGTATGCGTTGTGCCTTAGCGGTATGTAAACTATAGCAAGGAGTAAATAATTCCACCTAATACAACCAAGCCAAAAACCAAGTACAAGTAACCACTAATTTTGTTAATTAATAAAACATTTTTAGTGCTTAATTTTTTACCAATGTTGCCAGCCCCTAAAACTTTACCCACATCTGCCAACATATTTATACCAAGGCAAGTAACAAAAATTACAACACGTTGTTGTAAAGTGTAGGTTGCCGATAGCGAAACAGCCATTGCCATCCAAAAAGCAATTACTGCAGGGTTAAGGGTATTAATTAAAAACCCCGATGAAATAAGAGCAATATAGTTTGGCTTAATTTTTCCTCCAACAAAAATTTCGTCACCTTTAATTTCAATAGCCTCTTGCTGTTTTTTGGGTTCTATTTTTTTTATAAAGGCAAAATATATTCCCATTGCTATTAAAAATAAACTACCCGCTATACCAATGGGCACTTTAAAATTTAATAACGATTTTATAATTTCGCTAAAACCATTACTTAACACAACCCAAATAACATCGCTAAACCAAACCCCTGCAACAAAGCTAAATCCCCCCTTTTACCATGATTAATACTTTGCTTAATAATGGTAAATATTACTGGGCCAACCGAAAATACAAGCAGTAGGCCCAAAGCAAATCCTTTTATAAAAGCCTCAATCATAAAATAAAAATACGTTAAAAGCCTTATTTTATTTTCTTTAACTTTTGCAAAGTAATTCTTTATAAACGGCTGCGTTATCAACCTATAAAATAATAGAATTAGTCAAGCTGTAAATCCAATTAAAAAAGATAACTACCACAACACTTGGTACTATATATAAATTTGGAAAGAAAAATATTATTTGCCTGGTAATGAAGTATTAGTAATTCTCTAAAAAACTTTGCCAGTCCTTTAACATACTACCCTTTAATACTCGTGGAAACTTATGTTGCCCGCCAATTTTACCTTTATGTTTCATAAAATCCATAAAAGTTCGCTCGGGTAGTACGGTTACAAAAATATCTTTTAACGCATACTTACGTTCTATTTCGTAATCATCGTTTAATTCTTTTAGTTTATCATCTATGCGTTGGCGTAAGTCATCGGCATTAGTCTTATCATCAGTAGCTAAATACCACTGATGAGCAAAAAAGTTATTGTGTGGTATGCCAGCCACCGTAAACTCTGGAATAGAAATATTCAACTCCGCACTAACCATTTCTATCGCTTTATTCATATTATCTACGCTCAAATGTTCACCTACAAGGCTTAAAAAATGTTTGGTACGCCCCGTAATAATTATTTCACTATTCGTTCTATTAACTAATTTAACGGTATCACCTATAGCGTAACGCCAAGCACCAGCATTTGTACTTATTAAGAGTGCATAATCTTTTTGTTCCTCAATTTCATGAATCATTAAAGCCTCTGGCTCATCTACCATATTACCCTCGCTATCAAAATTGGTTTCATCAAAAGGGACAAACTCAAAAAAAATATTGTTGTTTAAAACCAAATGCATACCAACAGCGCCTTGCCTGTTTTGATAAGCCAAAAATCCTTCGCTAGCTAAATATGTTTCTATGTAGGTAATAGGTTTGCCCAAAACCTTTTCAAATCCTTTTTTATAAGGATCCATTGCAACCCCACCATGAACATAAAAAGCAAGATTAGGCCATATTTCATGTATATTATTTAAGTTATACTTTTCAATAACTTTCTCCATACATAATTGAAGCCAAGCTGGCACTCCTAAAATAAAACCAATATCCCAATTAGGGGCATTTGCCACTACATCGTCTAATTTTTTTGTCCAATCTTTTGCAGCTGCAATTTTTTTGCCTGGTTTATACAACCCTAGCCCTTGAAACCAAAATGGAATATTTTTTTGTTGAATACCACTTAAATCACCCGCAAAATATGTAGGCCCCTTTTGCAATTCGGTACTACCGCCCAATATTAGCCAACCTTTTCCTAAAGCAGTTTTTGGTACATTTTCGTAATGGGCAATGCTAAGTAGTTGCTTAATACTGGTAATAGTATTGCTGCGTATTAATTCTTTTGTTATAGGTATGTATTTACTTGTGGCATCGCTAGTACCACTGCTTAAGGCAAAGTAATTTATTTTTCCTGGCCAGCAAACATCGGATATACCTTCCTTGGCCTTATACCACCATGCATCGTAAATTTTAGTATAATTGGATGTAGGTACTTCTTGTTGAAATCTTTTTCCAGGATGTTTACTAAAACCAATTTCATCAAAACGGTAGCGCTGACCAAATTCGGTAAACCTTGCTTTTTTAAGCAATTTTTTAAGCACTTTTATTTGTTGCCCCCTTGGATCACTTATTGGAATGTTAAGTGCCCTTGCAATACTTTTTGGAAGCCTAATATCAATTATTGCCATTTATAGTTCTAAAGGTTTTGGACAAATATAACTAATAGTAAACACTTTTTATATAACCTAAAGTATAGATGGTTCATTTTATTTAAAAGGCCTTAAATACCCCATTTTTCTTCTGTTAAGCGGAACATCGCCAATACTGTAGCTAAAAAAAGCCATTGCCCACAAACAAAAAATTATACCTAAGTTTGTTACTTAAAAAATAAGAAATATGAAGAAGTTTTTTGTTTCGATTGTTTTAACAATCTCCCTACTAAAAGCTACTGCCGACGAAGGTATGTGGTTACCCATGTTATTAGGCCAACAAGTGTATAACGATATGGTAAAACGTGGATTAAAATTAACAAAAGAGCAATTATACTCCGTTAATAACTCATCGTTAAAAGACGCTATTATTATTTTTGGAAGCGGTTGTACGGGTGAAATTGTAAGCAACCAAGGCTTAATTTTTACTAACCACCATTGTGGCTACGATGCTATTGCAACAGCAAGTAGTGTACAAAATAATTACTTAAGAGATGGGTTTTATGCTATGAATAAAGACCAAGAAATTCAAACCAAATTAACGGTACAATTTTTAGATAAAATTATTGACGTTACCAAAGAGGTTGAGGATGCGGTAAAAGGATTGAATTGGGCAGATAGAGTAAAAAAATTACCAGAAGTGTACAAGGCTATTACTGATAAAATGGCGGATAAAGAAAATGGATTAGAGGCTAGAATTTTTAGTATGTTTAAAGGCAATCAATTTATACTTTATGTTTTTAAAAGATATAGAGATGTACGTTTGGTAGGCACACCGCCAGAAAGTATTGGTAAGTTTGGTGGAGATACTGATAACTGGGAGTGGCCAAGGCACACCGGCGATTTTAGTGTGTTTAGAGTGTATGGAAGTGCAGATGGAAAGCCAGCAGATTTTAGTAAATATAATACACCGCTTAAGCCAAAGCATTTTTTACCTGTAAGCATTAAAGGGTTTAAAGATGGTGATTATGCAATGATATATGGTTACCCAGGTAGTACAAACCGTTACGAAAATAGCAATGGTATAAAATTAAAAAACGATATTGAAAACCCAACATTGGTAGGCTTAAGAGATATGCGATTGAAGTATATGTATGAGCAAATGATTAAAGACCCTGCAGTAAAATTAAAATTAGCTGGTAATTATGCAAACGTTGCCAACTATTGGAAATTTTTTGAAGGAGAAACAAAACAATTAAAAAAGTTTAATACCGAAGCGGAGAAAAAAGCCTACGAAGATAAATTTACAAGTTGGGCAAAAGGTAAACCAGAATATGAAAATATTTTTGCTGACTATGCCAAAAATTATGCAACCTGGACGCCTTACAGTAAACAACGCCAATTTATAAACGAAGGTATTTTGGGCTCTCCCTTAGCAGCCTTTTCTGCAGGCTTAATAAGCTTAGAAGATAAATTATTAAAAACGAATACCTCGGCAGCAGATTTAAAAAAAGCATTAGATGCCGCTACAGCAAATAGGGCAGCATATTTAGAAGTTGCTGATAAGCCAAGTGATGAAAAAATTATGGCCGCTGTAGCCCTTATGTATTATAATGATGTTGATAAAAATCAACACCCCATTGGTTTTTACGAAAGCATAAAAAGCACTTTTGGTAGTTTAAAAGAAGAGGCAACCTACCAAAAATGGGCAAAGCGTATTTTTTCAAATACCATGATATTAGACGATGCTAAATGGGCGGCTTTTGTAAAAGACCCTTTAGCAACAACCTTGCAAGATGACCCTGCTTTTGCTTATGCAGCAGCGTTTACAAAAAATTACAATGTTAAATATGCCCCAACGTATACTGCATTTGTAAATAAAAATAATGAGTTGGGCAAAGCGTATTTAAAAGGCATTATGGAAATGAACCCAGCCGCCGTAAATAAAATGTACCCCGATGCTAATTTTAGTATGAGAGTAAGTTATGGCAATGTAAAAAGCTATCGCCCAAGAGATGCAGTGTTTTACGATTACGTTTGTACAAGCAAAGGAATTTTAGAAAAATATAAAGCCGGCGATTACGAATTTGATTTACCAGCAAAGCAAGTTGACTTGTTGCGCAAAAAAGATTTTGGGCAATATATAGATAAGCGTACAAAAGATTTAGTAGTTACTTTTATTACTACTAACGATATAACCGGTGGCAATAGTGGCTCACCAGTTATTGATGCAAACGGTAATTTATTAGGGTTGGCTTTTGATGGTAACTATGAAGCCCTAAGCCACAAAATCGCATTTGATAAAGATTTAAACCGTACTATTTGTGTAGATGTACGCTATGTATTATGGTGTATAGATAAATTGGGTGGTGCTAAAAATTTAATAGATGAATTGAAGTTGGTGAGATAGTTTCCACGCCACTAAGCAAAGAAAAATGGAAAGCCGCTAAGTTAAATCTTAGCGGCTTTTTAATCCTGTCATTTCGACGAAGGACAAATCTCTTTATGTTTTGTTGCGGTATAGATTTCTCCTTCGTCGAAATGACAAGTTTATTTACCTTTGCCAAATGGCAGAAGATTTACAAATAACACAAGGCACAAAAGAAGAAATTTACCAATCGTTATTACCGCAAATAGAAGCGGTGTTAACCGGCGAGCCAGATTTAATAGCCAACCTTGCTAATATTACCGCAGCATTAAAAGAGCAATTTGGATGGTTGTGGGTTGGTTTTTATTTAGTTAAAAAAACGGTAGATGGTAATGATGATGAATTAGTATTAGGTCCATTTCAAGGGCCAATAGCATGCACAAGAATACACAAAAGCAGAGGAGTTTGTGGGGCAAGTTGGCAACAAGCACAAACATTAATAGTGCCCGATGTTGAAAAATTTCCTGGTCATATTGCTTGCAGCAGTTTAAGCAAAAGCGAAATTGTAGTACCCATTATTCGTAATAATAGTGTTGTTGGTGTGTTAGATGTAGATAGCGAATTACTTGATCAATTTGATGAGGTAGATAAAGTTTATTTGGAGATGGTGGTGGAGATGGTTGAGTAAACTTTATAAATTAAAGGTGTGAGTTGTTTAACTTTTATTAAACTGGCTAGCAACGCAAAAAGAAAAGAGTTAAAAGGATACCGTTTTTCTGTGCTTTTTAACCCTCCATTTTATTTAAAAGTAATTTATAAACTCCAGGTCATTTCTCCACCCTTTTCATCTTTTAAGTTAATACCCATTTCGGCTAATTGATTTCGTATTTTATCTGAGGTGGCAAAATCTTTTTTATTTTTTGCTTCTTTTCTAATTTCAATTAACAAATTCACTACTTCATTTAATTTGCTATTCGCTATTTCGTTACTAGGTAGTAAACCAAAAATATCTTCTAAATAACTTTTAAATTTTTGTTGTATTAATGTTATGGTAGAGGATTGAATGGTATTAATATCAATCAATTTATCTTTTATAGAATTAATAATGGGCACTAACTCAAACATATTGGCTAATACTTTTGCTGTGTTAAAATCATCGTTCATGCTAGTATCAAACTCGTTTAATGCGGCTAAAATTTTATCGTTTAATTCAGCATCAATATTTTCAACACGTTCAACATGCTCAACCTTACCTATAAATTCATATGCCTCCCACAAACGCTTTAAACCTTTTTCACTTGCTTGTAATGCTTCGTTACTAAAATCTAACGTACTACGGTAGTGTGTTTGTAACATAAAAAACTTAACCACCATTGGGCTGTAGGCCTTATCTAATAAAAGATGGTTACCCGTAAATAATTCACCTGGCAAAAAACCATTGCCTGCGCTTTTGCTCATTCTTGCACCATTTACGGTAAGCATGTTGGTGTGCATCCAAATATTGGCTGGGCTTGTATTATTGCAAGCTTGGTTTTGTGCAATTTCGTTGGTATGGTGTGTAGCTGCTAAATCCATTCCACCACCATGTAAATCAAATTTTTTACCTAAATATTTTTCACTCATAGCGCTACACTCTATATGCCAACCCGGGAAACCCATTCCCCAGGGGCTTGGCCATTGCATTAAATGTTCTGGCTTAGCTTTTATCCAAAGGGCAAAATCCAACCTACCTCGTTTTTCTTCTTGTCCACCAAGGTCTCTAGTGCCTTCTAATAAATCTTCTAATTTTCGGTTGGTTAAAATGCCATACGGTTTTTCTTTATCATATTTTTCAACATCAAAATAAACGGTACCATCTACTTCGTATGCATAACCATTGGTAATAATTTGTTCCGTCATTTTTATTTGCTCGGTAATATGCCCAGTTGCCGTTGGCTCAATGCTTGGCGGCAAAGTATTTAACATTCGCATTACATCATGAAAGCCCAACGTATATTTTTGTACAATTTCCATTGGCTCTAAATTTTCCAACTTTGCTTTTTTGGTAAATTTATCATCGCCTAAATCTCTATCGCCCTCTAAATGTCCAGCATCGGTAATATTTCGAACATAGCGTACATTATAGGCTAAATATTTTAGGTATCTATAAATAATATCAAACGAAATAAATGTACGACAGTTGCCTAAATGCACATCGCTATACACTGTTGGTCCACATACATACATGCCTACATAGCCTTTGTTAATAGGAGTAAATACTTCTTTTTCTCTAGTTAAGGTGTTATATATTTTTAAAGACATAAATTAAATTTAAGAACAACACATTTGGTGTTTAATAAAAGCTAAAAGATTTGAATGTTAAATGCTGTGTAGCAACAAAGATATTATAGAATGCCGCAAGGGCAACACAATTGTAAATATGAAGAGTATTTTTTCATTAGTGGCTAAAGTTACTACTATTTTTCAAATTTAAAATCGGCAATTATGGGGTAATGATCACTAAGCTTTTTTTTGAGGCAAGTGTATTGCAAAACTTGTAACTGCTTGCTAGCAAAAATGTTATCGATACGTAAAGTTGGGCTTATACCACTAAAGGTACGGCCTAAACCGCTGCCCTTTTCGGCAAAACTGTTACTTAGGTTTTTACCAATGGTGTTATAAGCATAACTATTAGCTAAATCATTAAAATCGCCACCAATTATTACAGGGTAAGGGCTTTTTGCAATTTCTTCTGCAATTCTATCGGCTTGTACCTTACGTTTTATAAACCCAGTTTTTAATTTACTAATAATGTTTTTTGTTTTTTGTAAATCAATTTCATCTTTTACCGTTGGTTTTTCAATGTATTGCAAATTGCTATTGCTAAATTTTAAGGATTGAAGATGTATATTAAAAACCCTAAACGTATCTGCATCTTTTACAACATCGGCATATTGAAAAATTGAATTATAATCGTTCGGAAAAAATTGTACGGTTTGTTTTTTTATAATGGGGTATTTTGAAAATAATATAATACCAAAATGATGATTAGCATCAAAATCTAACTTATCGTTAAAGCTATAATGGTAATCTTCAAAATTTAATTGATTTACCATTTTTGGTATATAATTAATAGCCTGTTCATTTTTAATCCCCCCAACCATTTCTTGAAAAAAAGCAATATCTGGTTCGTATTCATTTATCAAATCTAACATTTGCTGTTTTTTTTCTGGATGTGTTTTATATTCTAAAATATCAAAATGTTCCACATTCCAACTCATTACTCTAATGTTATTGGGTTGTTTTGTTTTTACAAAAAAAGAGGATAAACGCAACGGAATAATTTGTGTAATAGGCTTGTACGCTAACAGCATAGTTCCTAAAGAAATAATACACCAACTTGGTTTTATAAATAACCAAAATAAAATAAAGCCTAGTAATAAAAGCAATAGATAAAATGCACCTAATGTAAGCAACCCTAAAAACC
>Ga0209443_1002716_pt1 | contig 10349 bp, 6 predicted proteins | sample LauGreBMM110DCMD_2_FD_187571 | JGI IMG/M metagenome (GOLD analysis project Ga0209443, IMG submission 187571) | Freshwater lake microbial communities from Lake Michigan, USA - Su13.BD.MM110.DCMD (SPAdes) (version 2) | ecosystem: Environmental > Aquatic > Freshwater > Lake | place: Lake Michigan... | reverse complement strand
AGGCTTTCGTCGAATGTGGGCACGGCGCGTATTCCTTGGGGGAACGAGTATACGCCCGTCTCGGATGCAGAGCAGCGATCGGCTCTATCCTTGCGGAATGCAGCCAACAAATGCGGACGCCACGTGTGCGTCCCCACGCCTTTGCGTCAATATCGATCACGTCGCCACGATTCGGCAGGCGCGGAAGTCGCACGAGCCAGACATCGTCGACGCAGCAAGAGCCGCTGAAGCGGGCGGGGCGGATGGCATCACGGTGCACTTACGCGAAGATCGACGTCACATTCAAGACGCAGATCTTCCGCGATTGAAAGAGATCGTCCGCACGCGACTCAACTTCGAAATGGCAGCAACAGATGAGATGGTTCGCATCGCGATACAACTGAAGCCGCATTTAGCGATGTTCGTTCCGGAGAAGCGACTTGAAGTGACGACCGAAGGCGGGCTCGATGTTGTGTCGCAAGAGGCGCACATTCGCGTGTGCGTGCAGCGACTTGTCGACGCGGGTATTCCCGTGAGCGCGTTCATCGATGCGTCGATCGCGCAAGTGGATGCAGCGTCGCGCGTGGGATTCACCCATTGCGAGATCCACACTGGTCCCTACGCGCATGCGGCATTCAGTGGGAAGGATTCGCCAGCATTCGCAGTAGAACTTGAGAAGGTGCGGCACGCAGTGGAGCACGCACAGCGATGCGGTATGCGTGCGAACGCTGGTCACGCGTTGAACTACAACAATGTTCGGGCAATCGCGGTGTTGCCAAGCGTGCAGGAACTCCACATTGGGCATGCGATCGTGAGTCGAGCGGTGTTCGTAGGGCTCCGCGAAGCAGTCGCGGAGATGAAGCGATCCATGCGCGGCGATTCGTGAGACTCGGCGAATCCATTGGAAAAAAGGTGATCTCCAAGTGATTTTCCGTTGCAACGGATAACATCACAAAATGACCACCCTTCGAGGCTGCTACACCGCAATCGTCACGCCGTTCTCTGCCGATGGTGCAACTGTTGACTTCGAATTGCTCGAAGAGCAGATTGTGTTTCAGGCTGCGGGTGGTGTGTCAGGCATCGTTCCTTGTGGAACGACTGGCGAAGCGCCGACGCTTGAGTTCAATGAGCATCGCGAAGTTGTGACGCGCGCGGTGGAGGTTGGTCATCATCATGGCCTGACGGTCATCGCAGGTGCGGGCTCGAATTGCACGGCGCACGCAGTGAAGTATCAGAAGTTGGCGCATGAACTCGGCGCAGATGCGGGACTTCAAGTGACGCCGTACTACAACAAGCCTTCGCAAGAGGGTATCTACCGCCACTTCATGACGGTGGCTGATGCGGTCGATCTTCCGATCGTGCTCTACAACATTCCAGGTCGTTGCGGCGTGGCGATTCTTCCGGAGACTGTTGCGCGACTGGCGCGGCACACCAACATTATCGCGATCAAAGAGGCAACCGGTTCGATGGACTCTGCGACAGAGATTCATCAGCGATGCGACATTACTATTCTCTCGGGAGATGATTCGCTCACGCTTCCATTCGCAGCGTGCGGAAGTTCAGGCGTCGTGAGTGTCGTGTCGAATCTTCTTCCCGCACGAGTGCAAGCGCTGTGCAACGCGTTCCTCGACGGTGACTTGGAAGGTGCGAAGCGGATCCACATGGAACTCTTCCCGATTTCGAGGGGCTTGCTCTCGATTGACGTCAATCCTGTGCCGCTCAAGGCCGCGATGAGATTGCTTGGACGCGACCGTGGCAACGTGCGACTTCCGCTCGCAGAAGCATCGAAGGACGCGAACACGAAAATCTCTACATTGCTTGCGGAGTTTGGGCTCGCACGGCTTGAGCGTGTGGCGGGAGCCTGAAGGTGGCGCAGTCGCATGACGTGCGCGCGTTTCCGTACAAGATTGCAGTGCTCTGCTATCTCTACGATCCACAGGGAAGGCTGTTGCTCCTTCATCGACGCAAGCCGCCGAACTCAGACAAGTACTCGCCCATCGGCGGAAAGCTCGAAATCTCGGAGGGCGAATCACCGCATGATTGCGCACGACGCGAAGTGTGGGAAGAGGCGGGCGTTCGACTTGAGCCGAACGAGATTCGGCTCCTCGGACTCGTGAGCGAAGCGGCGTTCGAGGGCGAAGAGCACTGGTTGATCTTTTTGTTTGAAGTGACGCGTGCGATTCGTCCTGAGGAGCTCGCCCATTCTGAGTTCGATGAAGGTCGATTGGAGTGGCACGCGATTGAAGATGTCGCGCGCTTGCCGATTCCAGAAACGGATCAGCGCATCCTGTGGCCGGCGGTGCAGAAACACAAGGATGGATTCTTCGCGCTGCACATCGATTGTCGCGTAACGCCGCATACCTCGCAGATGCACGAGTCATGGACCCATGTCAGTCGAGCTTGAATCTTCAGGACCGTCGAAGTACGAAATCTCGCGCGAGGTTTCGGACATCGCACGCACATGGGTCATCGATCCGAGGATCCCGTCCACTGTTCCTGGCTTTGATGCGCCGTTTTTTCAAGCGGGACTCGCTGGCTACTCCGATGGCGCAATGCGATTGATTGCGCGTCGACACGGATCACCATTCTGTGTGACGGAAGCACTGCTCGATCGCACACTCATCAACGGTGGACGCGGGCGTCGCAAAGAGGATCCCGATTTACTCGCGACCGAATGCGGGATGGGTGACCTTGAAGACAACATCGCCGCTGGACTCGATGACCACCCGATTGCGGGCCAGATCATGGGAACGCTTCCCGAAGAGATGGCGCGCGCGGCAGAGTTGATCGTGGGTATGAAGTATGACGTGGTGGATGTGAACCTCGCATGCCCCGTAAAGAAGGTGAAGAAGAGCAATCGCGGCGGACATTTTCTCGCGCATCCAAACGACGCGATCGATGTGCTGCGAGCGGTGCGCGCGGCAGTTCCCGCGAACATTCCCTGCACCGTGAAGCTCCGACGAAGTTTCGACGACACGCCTGAGATGGAACGCGCGTTCGAAGTAATTTTTGACGCCGCGTATGACATGGGTTACGCGTGGGCAGTTGTCCACTGCAGAACCGTCGAACAAAAATACCTCGGTCCCGCAAAGTGGGAGTTCTTGCGCGACCTCGTCGCACGACGAAGTGACCGAGTGATCTTCGGCTCCGGCGACATCTGGACCGTGGATGACATTTTCAGGATGCACGCATTCACCGGTGTCCATGGTGTCTCCGTCGCACGTGGATGCATCGGCAATCCGTGGATCTTCCGACAAGCCCGTCAACTCATGCGCGGCGAACCAGCGACCTTTCCAACACTGGCCGAGCAGCGCACCGCACTACTCGAGCACTTCGAACTCGCGCATCGTCTGCACGGCGAAATCGTCGCCGGCCGACGCATGCGAAAGTTCGGCATCAAGTTCTCGCAGCATCACCCCGACAGCGAAGCCGTCAAGTCCGCGTTCATCCGCTGCGAAACGACGGTGGAGTGGGAAGCAGTACTCCAGCGGCATTATGCATGCATATCTTGAGCGTTCGCGACTGACCGCGCGTTGATTCCCGCGCGTTGCACTGACTTGTCCGCGCGCGGTTTCGCTCACTCTGGTACGGCTCGCCGGCGGAGCCGGCATTCGCTTGAGTGTGGAAGCTAGTCACTCGCGTTCCGAGCTTGCGGATCCGCGCGCCAGGCTTCGGTTGCGGTGTGTGTCGCGATGGCCGTCGAATCAAGTCCAAACACGTGCACGCTGCCGCGCGGATGTCCGCTCTCCTCATCGTTGAAGCGACCCACTATTGCGAGGTTAGGCAATAGCGCCGCCGAACTTCCGAGGAGGAACATCTCGCCTGCAGCTTGCGCGCGCAATCGAGCGATTGGCGTGAATGCTGCATCTCTTTCGCGTCGCATGAATTGCCACGCAGCACCGCTCGACTGACCCGTGTCGCTTGCGCCAGGAGCACCCACGAGAAGATGACCCTTCGACAACGCGAGCGAGAGCCCGAAGAACGTGCTCGCGCCAGCATCAGGCGCAAATATCGATTGCGTCAACTCGACAGTCGCGGTGGAGAGTCGATACACGAACGCGGCTCCAATCGCAGACGACTCTTCGCGCGGCTCCGATGGCACGGTGTAACCATGCGCGCCGATCACGAGCGTCTCTCCATCGATCGCGAGTGCACTTCCAAACGATGCGAACTGCGGACTTTGTGGCGGGCGTAGTGTGGTGTGTAGTTTCCACGCGCCCTCAGCGTTGCGATGAAACATCGTCACTTCGCCAACGCTCATCGCGGTTGGACGCACTCCGCTCTCATCCGGAACGTCCGACCCCGGCGCCCCGATCGCAATCCAATCGCCACTCACAGCGACCGCATTCCCAAACCACGCGCTTGATTCTGGCGTCTCTCGTTCGAGTGACGCCGTCACGTGCCATGCGCCGCTCTGCACGCTGCGTGTGAAGACATAGACTCGTCCGGAGTCATAGAAATGCCGTGCGTTGGGCTCGCCCTTCGCGTCTTCACCAACGACAACGACGTCACTCCGTGGCGCGCCGACAACAATCGTGCTCTCGCTCGCTGCGAGTGCGTGTCCAAATGCTTCGTCAGGTTCTGGTCGAGGCGAGAAGAGCATCGCGCCGGCCTGCAGCGTTGAAGATTCAAGTCGAAAGAGACGAACACAGCCCGCGTCTTGCAGCAACTCATCCGACGTATCGCAGCCAATAATGACTTCCGGTTCGGCTGTTTCGGCAAAGCGAAGCGCTACCGCGATGCCGAAGCGGTCTCCGCCCGTGGGAGAGTCGGTATGCGCCACCTCGTGTAAGTGCGCGACCAACGGCGCACGATCTTCAGCGGAATACAAATGCACCGTTCCTGGAAGATTTCCGTCATCGTGATCCATCGGTGCTCCAACGGCGAGCCAACGCGCCGACGCCGCTAAAGACGCACCGAACCGAGGTTCAAACGCGCGAAGCTCTGGCGACAGCACCACTTCGTCGATGCCAGTGCGGGGCTCAATCCGAGCACTCCAAAGAGAGGCGATCCGCACGCCGTTGGGACGCGCGTGCGGATCGTAACTCCACGGTGACGCGGCGAACGTCACGCTTCCTGAAACGAGCGCGCCGAGTGTCATGCACGCCCATGCGCGCTTCGCGACTGCGCGAGGTCGAACGCGAACTCTTGAACAACCTCGTTTCGCCCACACGCTTCGCTCACTATGACACTGCTGACCCTGTTGACAATGCTGCATCTGAATCCCCTTTGAGTCTTGTGACTCCGTTCCACTCCAACCGCCCGTCGCTTGTTGAGTGCGCAGCCAATCCACGCACGCTTCAACTTCATCCTTGTACTACGACTTCAGAGCGGTTTCGAAAAACACTGCCTTTTTTCCCGACACATTCCTGAGAAATTGTTGCGTCGGAGTTTGAGCCTCCGTCCGCGGCAGATGCGTCTGTACACTTTGCCGCATGTCGATAGAGCTTCGAAGAGAGACCGTGCAGTACCGAGATGGCGCGAACCAACTTGAAGGGTTCGTCGTGACGCCGCAGAGCGATGCGCCGCGACCAGTTGTGCTGATCTGTCACGCATGGCGCGGCACGGAAGAGTTCGATCGTGAACGCGCGGAGTGGATCGCGAGTCTTGGGTACATCGGCTTCGCAATCGACGTGTACGGCAAGGGTCGTCGCGGAACTGACAATGCATCATGCGCAGCGTTGATGAATCCATTCATCGAAGATCGTGCGCTGCTCCGTCGCCGACTCCTCGCAAGCATCGCGTGCGCATCGACGATGCAGGGCGCGGATCCAACTCGCATCTGTGCGATCGGATTCTGTTTCGGCGGTCTCTGTGCGCTCGACCTCGCACGGGCGAATGCTCCAGGCTTAGTCGGCGCGATCGCGTACCACGGATTGTTCACGCCTCCAAATCTCGGTGTGCAATCACCGATGCAGTCGAAGGTCATCGCGTACCACGGCTGGGATGATCCGATGGCAACGCCCGAGGCAGTGCTCGCGTTCGCTAACGAGATGACAGCCGCGCGTGCAGATTGGCAACTCCACGCATTCGGTGGAACGCTGCACGCATTCACAAATCCACAAGCGAACGATCCGAGTTTCGGCGTGCAATATCGCGCGATCGCTGCACAACGCGCCTACCAAGGATCCGAAGCGTTCTTCCGTGAAGTGTTCGGCGAATAGGAATCGTTGATCTCGATGTCTGAGCCCAATCCACAGTACGCACGAATGGATGAGCAGGAACTTCTTCCTGCGACAAGTGCACTGCATTGGGATCTCCATGTCGCGGCGCATGAATGGGATCTTGCGGAATCGATCGTCATGGAGAGTGCGGAGGACTTTCGTTCCACCGCATTATGGCGAGAACGCGTGCAACCGTACGCACACCAAGTGCAGAACCTCATCACGTTCTGTCGCAGACTGCCGGTGACGTTGCTTGCTGATGATGTCGGATTGGGCAAGACGATTTCCGCAGGACTCATTCTCTCGGAACTCATCGCGCGAAAGCGAGTGACGCGCGCGCTGGTGCTTGCGCCGAAGTTGCTGCTTCCGCAGTGGGATGAGGAGATGACGACGAAATTTGGGCTGCGCACCGTCGCGGGATCCGCGAGCGAGTTTGATGATGCACTCGAGAGCGATGCACAGGTTGTGGTGACGACGTATGAGACGGCGCGCAATCGGTTCGAAGATGGCGCGAATCCAAATGCGATCGCGGCACTTGCGTCGTTTGACATGCTCATTCTCGATGAAGCACATCGATTGCGAAACCTCTACCCCGACGGCGAAGTGCGATTCGCGCAAGTCGTGCGTCGGCTCCTCGAAGAGCGACGATTTCGTTTCGTGTTGATGCTGACTGCAACGCCGATGCAGAACCGACTCTGGGATCTCTACAGCCTCATCGATTGCATGACCGTCGCGCGTGGCCACAAGAATCCGTTCGGCACGCCTGCGCAATTCGAGCGCACCTACTGCGTCGATCACAGTGGCCGTTCGATTCGACCAGGCACGGAGAAGCGCTTCCGCGAGATTCTCGCGCAGTATGTGGCGCGCACGCGACGAGATGATGCGAAGCTCGTCTTCCCTGAACGCACTGTTCGACTTGAGAAGGCGGATCTCACGCCGTTTGAACGCGATGTCTACGCGAAGACGGAGGGCTTGATCGGGTCGAAGAAGATTCCCAAACTCGCGGCGATCTCGGTCTTGCAGGCGATGTGTAGTTCGGTGGACGCGTTGCACGAGCAACTCGGAAACATGACCGCGAAGAATCCAGCGTGTGGTGCGCTGCGGACGGAGATTGAGCGCGGCTTGCCAGCACAAAGCGCAGGAGGTGCTGTTCGATTTCCACTTGGTGGCAAGATCGAGGCGCTTCGCAAACTCATCAAGAAACTCAGTGCAGCGCGAAGTGATTGGCGCGTAGTCGTATTCACTGGTCGTCGCGTCACACAAGCGCGGATCGTCGAGGAACTGCTCGCCGATGGCTACACGGTCGGCACGATTCGCGGTGGGGATCCGAAAGGAAATCAGCAATCACTCGAGGGGTTTCGCGAAAATCCGCCAACGGTGCGCGTGATCGTCTCCACCGACGCGGGCGCGGAGGGCGTGAACTTGCAGTCGGCGAATGTGCTTGTGAACATCGATCTTCCGTGGAATCCGATGAAAGTCGAGCAACGCATCGGACGCATTCAGCGATTGGGAAGCAAGCACGGTGCGGTCGAGATTCTCAACATCGTCGCGAAGGGAACTTTCGATGAGTACCTCGTCGGCAGTCTCATGGTGAAGTTGCAAACGATCGCGCAGACGGTTGGTGACATTGAAGCAGTGCTGGAGTCGACGAATCTAGATGATGAAGACTCGTTTGAGACGTCCATCTTCAACCTCATCATGCGATCGCTGCTCGGTCAGGATGCGGAAGCCGCGCGCACACAGATGGAGTCGAGTTGGTCAGAAGCAAAGTCAACACTTGCGCAGCAAGAGCGATCCATTGACGAGACGCTCGGCAGACTCGACGCGCTGCATTCGGTGGGCGCACGGTTGCCGGATCTCGCGCGTTCGCCGCCCACCATGACTGCGCGTGCGTTCGTGGAAGGCGCGCTCCGTGCGGAGCGGTGCAAGGTCGTCGCAGTGGACGGAGACGCTGATCGGTTCGATTACGTCACTTCTGCGGGCGCTCTCATTCGCGCGACCTACAGCGATGCGCCAGCGCCCGGCGTGCGTTCCTTCGCTCCAATGCATGCGGAGTTCGAACGATTGTGCGAGCGATGGATCGCGCGTTCGCACGCACGCCTTCATATCGCGCATGCGTGCAGTGAGACGGATGCGCGCACCGCGGTGGAAACATGGGCTCGACAACTTCCACTCGCAGCGGAGCTTGTTCTCGAAACGGTCGACGCTCCTCAATCCAACGATGCGTTCCATGGAACGGCGGTCGTTCGCTGGCGTGGTTCGAACCGACACGATGCGTATGAGTCTGTGGTCTGCGCAAAAGTTGGCGGGGGTGAACGTGTGGGCGACGATATCGCGCTGATAGATGCGGCGCCGATTCCTGCGCGCGAAATTCCGACTGCCGTCGTGCGTGCCGTGTCAGACGCAATCGCGCAGGACAAGAGCATCGCTGAGTTTCTTCGCTTCTACACCGAGCGTGCGGGCGAGGAAGCAGCGCGTGCAGACAAAGCCCGAGCGCGAGTTGTTCGTGAAGAGTACGAACCAGTGGTCGAGCAGGAAATCGTCGCGCTCGATGGCGTGCTCTTCAAGCAGTTCGACGTGCGCGCGGGGTTTCGCGCGCGGGGAAGTCTCTTGCAGGCGACATTTCAAGTTGCGTCGGCGGATGCGCGTGGAGCGTGCGTGCATTCGGCATCTGGTGTTGCAATGGAGCAATGCGTAATTTCAGGCGCGTGCGTGCCGAGCGAGTGGCTCTCCGCGTCGATCGTGAGTGGACTTCGTGCACTGACACATCTCTTCAAGCGCTGCGAAGTCGTCGGCGGATGCATTCTCGCGTCCGAAGGCGAAGTGAGCGCCGCGAGCGGCAAGTTCGTGTGCTCGCGTGATTGTGCAGCGAGTGCGGTGAGTGGATTGCGTGCGCATCGCAAGGAGTTTGTTGAAGACCACGCGACACGCGAGCTTCTCTTGCCGACGGAGTTCGAAGTGAGCGACTTCAGCACGCAGCGCTATCGACGCGGAACACTGCGCGCGAGTGTTGTGGATTCGACGAAGCGTGGCGGCAGCGACGAACTCGTGGCGTGCGAAGTGAGTGGCATTCCATTGTTTGTAAGCGAGGGCGCGCGCTGCGCGGTGACGAACAAGTTTGTCGATCGTCGAATGCTGCTCCATGAAGAGCGCGATCATCGGTTGTGTCTCGCGTCGTTGATCGCGAAATGCCCGTGGACGCGTCGCGCGCTTCTGAAAACTGAACTTCGACTATGCGCGCTGCTCGGCCTCTCGTTTGACCCCAATGTGCTTGATCAGCAGGGAGTACTGCGCGCGATCAGTGCGCTTCGCGATGGTCGTGCGGGGCAAGCGAGTGTGGGCGCGCAAGCATTCTTTGCTGCACGCGATCCAGTGCGATTCAAGAACATTAAACAGTGCACGATGGTTGACGCGCCAGCGACGGAAACGTTTCTCATCCAGCTTTCCACGGCTGGATTCCTCGGGTTCCGGCCTCGCCTGCACTACGCGCTCGTCTCGCAGCGAGCATCTGGGGAGCTCACACTCCTTGCGCTTTCCGAGCCGCAGAAGGCTTAGTTTCTTGGTGGATGCAGCGCGTCCTCGACGTGTATGCCGTTTATACCGTTTGAGATCGCACCAATCTCGAGTCACACGAGTTGCGGCTCGCCGCGGACGGGCTATGTTGAATAGATGCGAATGACGAATTTCTGTCGGGGAACTCTACGCCGTGCGCGCTTTCTTACGAGCGCGTGTTTGCTCGCGCTGTGGAGTACTTCGCCAGCGATGGCCACAAGTGTGAAGCCGATGTCAATGCGCGAGATCGCGGATCACTCCGCGCACGTGTGTTGGGCTACAGTCGAGTCCACGACATCGCGTTGGAGTCAAGGGCATCGTGCAATTGAAACGGTGATTCATCTTCGTGACGTGCAGTACTTGAAGGGCAGTGGGGAACGCGAATTCGATTGGGTTGTGCCCGGCGGTTCGATAGACGGTTTCACAATGCGACTTGCTGGCGCGCCTGTGTTTGCGGTGGGCGAGCGATGGATGTTGTGTCTTCTACCGGAGTGGAAGACGCATCCGTGCGCGGGCATTTGGCAAGGAGCGTTTCGCGCGGAGCAAGGTCCAACAGAAACAGTCGTGCGGAGTGCGGATGGAATCGTGAGTGGACTGCATCCAGATTCTTTTGTGCGCTGCGCGATGAGCAGCACGAAACACAGTTGCTTCGAG
>Ga0209443_1002715_pt1 | contig 10351 bp, 9 predicted proteins | sample LauGreBMM110DCMD_2_FD_187571 | JGI IMG/M metagenome (GOLD analysis project Ga0209443, IMG submission 187571) | Freshwater lake microbial communities from Lake Michigan, USA - Su13.BD.MM110.DCMD (SPAdes) (version 2) | ecosystem: Environmental > Aquatic > Freshwater > Lake | place: Lake Michigan... | reverse complement strand
TGCTGAATGCGAGTGCAAATATAGAATGTTTTTTTATTTCTGCAAACCTTTTAAGAATAAAAAAAAATAAAAACGAGTCATTTTTTTTAACTATTTCATTCCGAAATAATTATGCTTCAAAAAAAAATTAATAGGTTACATATTCTGTTATTTCTAGTCCATAACCAATCATTCCCACCCGTTTGGTTTGAGCAGAACTGTTAGAAAGTAATTTGATTTTAGTTATATCGATATCATGCAAGATTTGTGCTCCAATACCAAAATCTTTACTGTCCATTTTTATTTGGGGTGCTTTTAGCGTACCTGATTCCTGTAATACTTTTAATTCTATTAAACGATTTAACAATTCGATAGATTGTACTTCTTGATTAATGAATATAATGGCTCCTTTATTTGCTTCGTTAATTTTGCGAAACATATCATCGAGCCTCTTATCGGCATTATTTGTTAATGTACCTAAAATATCATTATTGATTTGTGTGGAATTTATTTTTGTTAAAACAGATTCCCCAGCATTCCACGTACCTTTTGTTAAAGCAATATGAACTTGACGATTTGTGGTTTGTAAATAAGCACGTAATCTAAAAGTTCCAAATCGGGTTTGAATATCAAAATCTTCCTTTTTTTGAATGAGGCTATCATGTTGCATACGATAGGCAACTAAATCTTCAATAGAAACTAATTTTAAATTGAATTTTTTAGCTACTTCAAAAAGCTGAGGTAAGCGTGCCATCGTGCCGTCTTCATTCATTATTTCAACGATAACTCCAGCCGATTTAAATCCAGCTAAACGCGCAAAATCGATAGCAGCTTCGGTGTGCCCAGTGCGTCGTAAAACTCCACCTTGCTTTGCAATCAATGGAAAAATATGTCCAGGACGTGCTAAATCAAAAGACTTGGTGCTTGGGTCAATTAATGCTTGAACAGTTTTAGCTCTATCTGCTGCAGAAATACCTGTACTTACGCCATGCCCTTTTAAATCTACCGAAACGGTAAAGGCAGTTTCCATATGATCGGTATTATTACGAACCATTGCATGAAGATCTAATTCTTTACAACGCGATTCGGTAAGAGGAGCACAAATAAGTCCTCGCCCGTGAGTTGCCATAAAATTAATCATCTCAGGAGTTACTTTTTCGGCAGCAGCTAAAAAATCGCCTTCATTTTCTCTATCTTCATCATCAACTACAATGATTACTTTTCCTTGACGGATGTCTTCTATAGCTTCTTCTATGGTGTTAAGTTGAATGTTTTGTGACATGGGGCTAGTTAGTTTGTATTGTTTTGGGTAATTTTTGAAAATAATTTTTGAAATGGTTCCGTAATCCAATCAAAATTTACCATTATTCCGATATCATTAGTTGCTCGATAGGTTAATAGAACAGCAAAAGGAGTCATAAGAATTGATGCCATCCAAGCACCTAAAAAGGGTGTAATTGTATCTTCTTGTGCTAGTTTCCTTCCAAAGGTATTGATGAAATGAAACGAAATAAAAACAAGCATCGCAAAAACAATCGGAAGTCCGAGTCCACCTTTTCTAATAATAGCACCAAGTGGGGCACCAATAAAGAACATTAATAAGCAAGAGTAAGCAATTACAAATTTTTCATGGATAGCGAACCAATGCGCATTGATGTTCTTTGATTTAAACTCTAAATCTGATTTGGTGTTTTGAATACTAAAATCGGTGCTAGAAATATTATTTTTAGCCATTGTGATCACTTGCCTTTTCTCATTTTTAGAAAAAATAGATAATAAATCTTCAACTACTTTGTCTTTTCTAGGGGCAGTTAATTGTGTTTTAAGAAGTTTTCTCTTAAATATATTGTCATGTCTTGACGATAAATTATCGGCAAAGGAAACAACATCTTTATCATAGTTTTTTTGAAGCGAATCAATTGTATATCTAAGTTCAGGTATTGTTAACATTTTTTCAGAAGTGATGTCTCCTTGATCCATTTCTGCTTGATTCAGCTTAGTTAAATCAATATTTACAATGTATTTCTTAAAACTACTTTTTGCAAAAGGTAATTTATTGCGCTCTTCATATTTTGTTGGTTGTATGTCTTCATAATAATTACCGTCATACAATTCTAATTGTAAATAATTAGAATCATCTTCACTAGTCAATAATCCATTCTTTGCTTTAATAATCGTGTTTGCCCCTAATCCAAGGCTAGTATTTTTAACATGCATAGTAACGCCATCTAAAATTTCGCCGTTATCGCCTGATTTTTTATCTACTTTAATACTTGAATTTCCTATTGTATTGAATTGACCCTCGGTGATTGCCATTGCTGGTTTTTGTTGTACAATGGTTTTTCTAAGATTAATAAATTTATATTGTGCTTCTGGAATTACGTTATTAGCAAAAAAGAAGGAAACAAAAGCTAAAATGCCAATACTGATGGTGAGCATCTTCATCGCTCGTTGAAGAGAAATGCCCGATGATTTCATAGCTGCAAATTCATAGTTTTCAGCAAAACTACCAAAAGTCATGATTCCAGCCAACAAGATTGATAATGGCAATACTAAAGGAACAATTGTTGGTGCGTAATAAGAAAGAAATTTGATTATCGTAAACAAGTCTAAATCTTTACCTGCTAATTCAGCAATAAACAACCAAATTCCTTGTAAAACGAATATAAAAAATAAGATTACAAATACGGTAGTAAATGTAATCATATAGGATTTAAGAATGTATTTATCTAATATTTTCACCCGAACGTTTTTAGTCTAATTTATTGATGTAATAATTAGGATATTTTGATTTGGTAAAGGTAAAATGATTTTTCGATAAAGGTTGATTTGTTTTAAAAGAATTAACAGTTAATGTTGTTTTAGTCCCATTTTTACCTACCTCAATCACAGTATAAATGTGCTTGGTTTGAGTGTCAATTCCGATAAGGATCTCTTTTCGATTATCTTTTGAATTGTTTGGCGTCAATTTCACAAATTGAATTTTTCTCCCTTTGACATTTTGAGGAATATCCCAAGCATATTTATATCCCGAAGTAAAAAAAGTCAACATTTTGTTCGGAGAAATCGCTTTTTCATCATTTGCATCAAAATTTTCTTGAGTTACTTCTTCGTCTTCAGGAACAATCGTAAAAACTTTTTTACCGTCAAAAATTTTGGTAACTCCCATAAAATTTAAGTGATATAAATTTCCTTGTAGTGCAACATTACCATTACTCTCTTGATTGATGCGTTCTTTAGGATTGTTTAAAGAATATTTAAAATCTATGACTATGTTATTATATGATTTCACTTTTGAAGTCACATCATCTAAAAGTTCTTTCGCTTTTTTGGCATCTTGTGCGTGAAGTGAAAACCCAATAAAAGATATAAAGATGATACTTAAAATGTGTTTCATTTTATAATTAATTTTGTTCATTATTTAAAAAGTGATCTAAAGCAACTAAATCAGGAATCATTACTGATCGTGCTTTACTTCCTTCAAACGGACCTACAATTCCAGCGGCTTCTAATTGGTCAATTAATCTTCCCGCTCTATTATAACCTAATTTTAGTTTTCTTTGAATTAATGAGGCACTTCCTTGTTGCGCTGTTACAATTACTTCGGCAGCTTCTCTGAACAAAGAATCACGTTCAGATATATCTATATCAAGTTTTATGCCATTTTCTTCGCCAATATATTCAGGAAGTATATAGGCTTCAGGATAGGCTTTTTGCGATCCAATAAAATCACAAATTTTATCAACTTCTGGGGTATCTACAAATGCGCATTGTACTCGAACAATTTCGTTGCCTTGCGTGTATAACATATCACCACGACCTATTAATTGATCGGCACCACCAGAATCTAATATCGTTCTTGAATCAATTTTTGAAGTTACTCTAAACGCAATTCGAGCAGGAAAGTTTGCTTTAATCATACCCGTAATTACATTCACAGAAGGACGTTGTGTAGCAATAATTAAATGGATTCCAATGGCACGTGCTAGTTGCGCTAAACGAGCAATAGGAGTTTCTACTTCTTTACCTGCTGTCATAATTAAATCGGCAAATTCATCTACGACTAAAACGATATAAGGTAAAAATCGATGTCCATTTTCTGGATTTAATTTACGCTGTTTAAATTTTTCATTGTACTCTTTAATGTTTCGAACCATTGCGTCTTTTAGTAACGAATAACGGTTGTCCATTTCTATACAAAGTGAATTTAGCGTATAGATTACTTTTGTATTATCTGTAATAATAGCATCGCCACCATCAGGAAGTTTAGCCAAGTAATGACGCTCAATTTTATTAAAAAGGGTTAATTCTACTTTTTTTGGATCTACTAATACAAATTTTACCTCAGCTGGATGTTTTTTGTAGAGTAGGGAAGTAAGCACCGCATTTAATCCTACAGATTTTCCTTGTCCAGTAGCGCCTGCCATTAATAAATGCGGCATTTTAGCCAAGTCCACAACAAAAGTTTCATTTGAAATTGTTTTTCCCAAAGCAATCGGTAATTCCATTTCAGCACTTTGAAATTTTGGTGAAGAAATCACACTTTTCATTGAAACCATTGTTGGATTATTGTTGGGAACTTCTATACCAATAGTTCCTTTACCTGGAATAGGAGCAATGATACGAATGCCTAACGCCGATAACGAAAGAGCAATATCATCTTCTAAATTTTTAATCTTTGAAATTCGAACTCCAGCATCGGGAACAATTTCATATAAAGTAACCGTTGGTCCTACTGTAGCTTTGATTTGGGAAATACCAATGCTGTAGTTTTTCAACGTATCTACAATTTTATTTTTGTTTTCTTCTAATTCGGCTTGATTAATCGTAATACCTCCTGTTGAGTATTCTTTTAATAAATCGATTGGTGGAAACTGATAATTTGATAGTTCTAATGTAGGATCAAACTCTCCAAAATCTTGAACTAATCGTGCTGATAAATTTTCTTCGACTAATACTTCTTCTTCTACTTTTTCAATAACGAATGCATCTTCATTTACGAAGGGTTCATTTGGAATGCTTCGGTCTTCAATAGAAAAATTAGTAACTTCGGGTGTTTCAGATTTTAGTTTTGGCTCTAAATTTAATTCGGATGAATTTGAAATAGTAGGTTTTAAAGCTTCTTTATTGATTTCAAAAGAGTTGGGATAGGTTTTTAATTCGATATTACTAATTTCATCTTCGGTTAGTAAAAAATCGTCTTCTTTATTTGTAAGTGGCAAAATAATAGGTAATTCATCTTCAGCAACTTCTTGATCTTCTGAATGATTGGTATCAATAATAGGATTTGCACTCGTTTCAGCTGTTAAGTCTTCTTTAAAAGACTTTGTAGACTTTTCAAATATTGAGGTAAACGTATCGGGTGAAACATTGATTTTGAATACCAAGAAAATTAAAATAGCAAAAAGTAATACTAAAAGAGTCCCAGTTTTACCGATGTAATCTTGAATGAATAAGTTCATTTCATAACCAATGACACCACCTAATTGCGGAACATAATCCCAAAGAAATCCTAATAATATAGAACCTATAATGATAAGAAATCCATCCCAAAAAAAGTTTTTCTTTAGTTTTAAAAGACTCATATCTAATACTAGATAAGCACCTACTAAAAACAATACTCTAACAAATAGAAAAGAGGTAACTCCAAATCCTTGGTATAAGAAAAAATCAGCTAAAAAAGCACCAATTTTCCCCAACCAATTTTCTGTTATAAGTGCACGATTCGTTAATTGACTTACAGCACTTTGATCAGCATATCCAGTAATGAAATAAGAAATGAACGAGAGTAATAAGGCTAACGAAAAGAAAATGAATAAGATGCCTACAATAAATTTTTGTCGGCGACCTATCTTTAAAGATGATTTTTTATTAACTGCGTCAGTTGCATTATCAGCAACACCTTTTGAATTTTTTTTGGCCATTGAAACGGAACAATTTTTACAAAAGTAGCTAATTTAAAATAAATATGGAAAATAAATAATACATCCGATCACGAGAGCGGTTAATGCAGCAAAAAATACTGCTCCAGCTGCAATATCTTTAATAAATCCAATGCGTTTATGAAAATCGGGGTGAACAAAATCAGCAATTTTTTCAACTGCAGTATTTAATCCTTCAATTCCTAAAACTAAACCAAACACCAAGATTTGCATCATCCATTCCATTCTATTGATACCAAAATAAAATCCTGCAATAGTCATAACAACCACAAGTGATGATTGCACCATTATACTATGTTCGGTAGTAATAAGTTTGAAGGCGCCCTTTAAGGCAAATACCATGCTTTTTAGTCGACCCGTAAACAGGGTTTCGTCTTTTTCAAATTTCATCTATAATACAGCTAAAGCAGCTTCATAATTAGGTTCGTCTGCAATTTCATTTACTTGTTCGGTGTGCAGAATTGTTCCATTTTCATCTAACACAATCACTACACGCGAGTGTAATCCTGCTAAAGGACCATCTACAATTTCTAAACCATAGTTTTTTCCAAAACTTCCATCTTTAAAATCCGATAAGTTAATTACATTTTCTAATCCTTCAGCACCACAAAAACGTTTTTGAGCAAAAGGTAAATCTCTTGAGATACACAAAACTTTGGTATTGGATAATGAACTTGCTTTTTCGTTAAAGGTTCTTACCGAAGTAGCACAAGTTCCAGTGTCAATACTTGGAAAAATATTTAAAACGACTTTAGAACCAGCAAAATCAGCTAAAGTTGCAGTTCCTAAATCGATTTTGATAAGACTAAAATCAGTGGCTTTTGAACCTACTGCTGGTAATTCACCATTTGTGTGAATTGGATTTCCTCCTAATGTAATTGATGCCATAGTTTATAATTTTGTGCACAAATGTACTTATTTATTATTGTTTTGAATAATCCAGTTCTTAAAATCAAAGAAATTCTGTGGTGCAACTCCATGTCCAACTGGATATTCGTGATAGGCTACTTCTAATCCTAGATGTTCTAATGCTGGTTTTGCTTTTCGTGCCCAATCTACCGGAATTACTTGATCTACCGTTCCATGTGATACAAAAAAATTCAAATGTGAAATGGCTTTGGTATCCATTAATTCTGGCATAATCTCTTGATTGAAATAACCACTCAATGCAACAACTTTTGAAATTTTTTCAGGATAGGTTAGGGCAGTGGCATAACTTAAAATAGCGCCCTGACTGAATCCTATTAAAGTTACATTTTCTGTATCTATTGGATGTTGCTTAACAATTTCATCAATAAAAACACCAATTAATGCTACCGATTCTTTCGCTTGTACGTTATCTGAAAATTTGTTTTCATCGGCATCAAAATGAATGGCATACCACGCATGACCATAAGGTTCTAAATTATAAGGAGCACGAATAGAAATAACAAAACTATCTTCTGGTAATTCAGCAGCAAAAGAGAATAAATCTTCTTCATTGCTACCATAGCCGTGTAATAGCAGTAATAACGGGTTTTTATCTAAACGAATTTTAGGCTCACGAACTAAATACTGTAAATTCATTTTAGAAACTTTTAAATAATTTTTGATATAAATTTCCAAGAATTGGAATTGCTTTATTTTCTCCTTTAATAGCTGATAGAATACCAAAAACCCATAATACCGTAAAAAACACCCAAAAAGAAATATAGATTTGCATATTACTAAAGTTAGAAATTAGTAATCCAATTGAAATAAAAGTAAGATTTAATCCTAACGCTTGTTTGATGTGAAATGAAGCAAATTTATTTTTTGATTCAGCATTCATTGAAAGCGCAATTAATATTCCTACTATTAAAATATAACTAGTAATAGCTGCAATCTTTCCTTTTTCGATATCACTTTTTTCTTGCTCTATGTCGTTCATAGCAATAAAATTATCAATTATTCATTATCAATTGCCCATTATTATAAATTCCAACAGCTTTTCCTTTCATTTTTTGCCCAATGAACGCCGAATTTTTAGATTTTGACTGCACGTTTTCTTTGCTAAATAGCCACTTATCTTCAGTTGTAAATAGTGAAATATCTGCTTTGTTTCCAATTGCTATTGATGGGTTTTCTACATTGAAAATCAGCTTACTAGAAACTAATTTCTCAACCACTATTTCAAGAGGTAAAATGGTTAATAAAGCACCAAAAGCACTTTCTAATCCGATGGTTCCATCTTTGGCCAAATCAAATTCTAATTTTTTATTTTCAATGTCTAGCGGATTATGATCTGAGGTAATGCAATCAATTGTTCCTTCTAAAACAGCAGCTATCAAAGATTTTCGAGTTGCCTCTTCTCTTAAGGGTGGCAAGACTTTGTATCTTGAGTCAAAGCCCATCAATATTTCGTCGTTTAAGACTAAATTATGCGCCGCTACACTACAAGTTACTTGTAATCCTTTAGCTTTAGCTTCTTTTATTAATTTTATGCTTCCTTGGGTTGAAATCGTTGGAATGTGTATTTTTCCACCACTATATTCTAGTAAAAATAAGTTGCGGGCTACATGTAATTCTTCTGCTAGTGCAGGAATTCCTTTTAAACCTAATTTTGTACTTACTTCTCCTTCATTTGCTATCCCACTTCCTTTCAATGTGCTGTCTTGACAAAATGCCATTAACAAACCATCAAAATCTTGAACGTATTGCAGTGCAATTTTTTGAAGATTTGCATTTTGAAGCGCTTTTTTATAGTCTCCAAAAGCAATTGCTCCAGCGTTTTGCATATCATATAATTCCGCCAGCTCATTTCCTTCACTTCCTTTGGTTAATGCGCCAATAGGGTATAGAGTGGTTGCATTTCCTTTTGCTCTATCCAACACAAATCGTACTTGCGATTGATTGTCGATCGTTGGGTTTGAATTCGGTTGTAATGCTACTGCAGTAAATCCGCTTTTGGCAGCAACTTTCAATCCGTTTTCAATGGTTTCTCGGTCTTCATATCCAGGCTCGCCAAAGGATACCGAACTGTCCATCCAGCCTTTAGAAACATGTAAATTAGGAACCTTCACCACCTCAAAGCCAGAAGTAGTTGTAATTTCCTTATCTATTTGCGTTATCGTTCCGTTTTCAATTTTCAAGTCCATTGTTTGATTGTGGAACGGACTTGAAGGGTCGATAATTTTGGCTTGTTTAAGAATAACTTGCTTCATTTTACAAATTTTTGAATTAGTAGTTCTGTTATTAGTAATAATAGTGTTGCAAATATAAACCATTTCCAAACTTCATTGCTCGTTCGTTCTGATGCAATGTCATTTAAAGCGGTTGATATGTTATTTATTTTAGTGAAATTTTCAAAATTAGTAGTTGATACTTGCGTTAAATCACTTTCGGTTCGTGGATAGTTGAAACTGATTTTCTTTAACGAATTTGTTCCTTTCATTACTTCAAAATTACCAGCTACTTCAGGGTAATCGCCAAAAGATAGTTTGCATTTTGCATTTAAAATTTGTTGCATCGGAATAAAACTATAACCGTCTTTTTGTACCGAAACTACTTCGTCTTTTGCTAAACTAGTTTCTAAAATTAGGTTTTCGTTTGCTCCTATTGTAAAGGCGCTAATTCCTGTTTTTCCTTGATTTTGTCCCATGTTGTAAAAAGTAGGAACAATTAATGGCGCATTTTGAAAGTTACTGTTTTGTTTGTTTATCGGTGCTGAAAAAGCGTAGAATGTTCCCAATCGATTCGTAGTCGAACCAACAAAAACCGAATTGTCTTCGTATTGTAAAATGTTTGTAGTTCCTGATAAACCGAAGCTTTCTTTTGTATTTGGATATTGAAAATTGGTTACTTTTTTCTCAAAAACAGTTTGGTATAACGGATGATCAAAGTTAATTTTTGTAATTTGTCTCCCTGAAGTTGAAAGTTTTGAATAACTTAATCCACCAAAGTTTTTAGCAAAAGGATTCAATTGACTTGTTGCATTTTTTCCATTCGGAATGAGTACAATTGAGCCACCTTTTTCGTAGAATGATTTCAGCGTTGTTCCTAGAGCTATGGGTAAATCTTCTAATTCATTAAGAATAATTGCATCTTGATTCTCAATTTGATTGTAATCTAAAGTTGCTAAATTGGTACTTACAAAACTGAATTCCTCTGTTGTGAAAATGCGCCCTAAGAAATTATTTTTATCTGAAGTTCCAATAGCAATTATAGAGGCTTTTTTTGGTTTTGAAATACTTACATAATACGTATTGTCGTAACTTAAACTATTATCTTCGATGCTAATAGTTCCGTGAAAATCTTTTTTAGGAATCGTAATTGCAATTTCTGTTTTGGCAGTTTCAAATTTTGCTATGGTTTTTGCTATGGCTTTGTTGTTACTTAAAACCGAAAGCGGTACTTCATTTTCAGTTGTTCCAAAAGCTTGAAGCGTGATTTTTAATTCGTAAAATTGGTCT
>Ga0209443_1002713_pt1 | contig 10361 bp, 14 predicted proteins | sample LauGreBMM110DCMD_2_FD_187571 | JGI IMG/M metagenome (GOLD analysis project Ga0209443, IMG submission 187571) | Freshwater lake microbial communities from Lake Michigan, USA - Su13.BD.MM110.DCMD (SPAdes) (version 2) | ecosystem: Environmental > Aquatic > Freshwater > Lake | place: Lake Michigan... | reverse complement strand
CAAAACCTATTTCAACGGTCAGGCAGCCTCGTTCTATGGCCACAATGCGCCCTTGGTGAATACCTCCCGCAAGCCCGGTGAGTGGCAAACGTACGACATCGTCTAGTCAATAGGCATCAGGGTCCTCTATGGGCGATGGTTCCTTCGGAGGAGCAAATAGACCCGCCTAACGGTTTGCTTGGACCCACTCGGTTGAAGGGTTACCAAAGGCACCAAGTCGGGTACAAAGGCCAAGCTCAGAAGATTTGGTGAAAACTTTTGGGAATCCTTGACCTAGACAAGGTTCCGGCAACGATCTTCGATAACGCCCACCCATTGATCGCCCCCCATGAAAACTCGTGCAATCCGTCTGCTTCGAATCGCCGTTGCCTCCATGGCACTCGTATCCTTTGCCGCTGCTCCTGCCGGTGATCGAGAACCGGCAGCTGTCACTCCAGGTACAGCCGGATCTCCTCCGTCCGATGCCATCGTTTTGTTCGATGGTAAGGATCTCTCTGCCTGGAAGAGTGATGATGGTAGCGAGCCGAAGTGGAAGCTAGAGAATGGTCACATGGAGGTGCACGGCAAGGGCTTGATGACCCGCCAAGAATTCGGCGCAATCCAGCTGCATCTGGAGTGGGCCTCGCCAGCCGAGGTGAAGGGTGATGGTCAGGGTAGGGGTAACAGCGGCGTCTACTTTCAAGGACGCTACGAGATCCAGGTGCTCGATTCCTATCAGAACAAGACCTACTTCAACGGCCAGGCAGCTTCGTTCTATGGTCACAACGCTCCTCTGGTGAACGCGTCCCGCAAGCCAGGTCAGTGGCAAGTTTACGACATTTTGTTTCACCCCCCTAAACCGGGTGCAGATGGTAAGATTCAGCCAGGATCGTTCACAGTGCTGCACAATGGGGTGCTGGTTCAGGACCATATCCCAGTTATGGGAGATGCCTCGGTGTCGGCGAAGTTTTCGGGTGCAACTCCCACAGGTCCCCTGATGCTGCAAGACCATGGGAATCCGGTGCGCTACCGCAATATCTGGGTCCGCAAGCTGGATTGATACCAATCCGGTTTTACACGCCTTCGCACTGAAGGTCCCTGTTCCATCCCAATCGTTCATGAATGCTCCGTTTCGTTTCTGGTGGCTCGCCATGGCTTGGATGCTGGCGGAAAAGTCGGGGATCTCTGCCGCCGAGTTCCGCCCGTTGCGGGCATTGCTGGTGTGTGGGGGATGCTGTCACGACTACCCGGTTCAGAAGGACGTGCTCAAGCGGGGCATTGAATCGCGGGCTCGAATCACGGTGGATACGGTTCAGCAGGGTGGCACTTCCAAGGAAAGTCAGATCCCTCTCTATGAGAACCCTAATTGGGCGAAGGGCTACGATGTGGTCATCCATGACGAGTGTTTTGGAGCGGTGGCCGATACGAACTGGATTTCCCGGATCCTCGCTCCACACCGTGCCGGTTTGCCCGGAGTGAACCTTCATTGCGCTGTCCACAGCTACCGTGCCGCCCCTGGTGAGTTGTGGCAGGAGTACCTGGGGCTTCGGTCGATGAAGCACGGAAAAGCCGAGCCGATCCGCATCCGCACGGTCGATGCCCGCCATCCGATCACCCAGGGGTTGAACTGGCGGGATTGGGTCACGGGCAACGAGGAACTCTACAACAACGTGAAGGTCTTCCCCACGGCCACCGTGCTCCAGCGCGGAGCCCAGGGTGACGATGATTTCGCGGTCACTTGGGTCAATCGTTATGGAAGAACCCGGGTCTTCAGCACCTCGTTGGGGCACTTCAATGAAACGGTCGGCGATGATCGTTACCTCGACTTGGTGACGCGGGGTGTGCTGTGGGCGTGCGACCGTCTTGATGCCAGCCATCTCAAGTCGATCCCACCGATCCCCCCGGTGCGTTCCACTTCTCCGGTCACGCCGGCAGTGAAGCCCTGATAAAGTTGTGGTCTGTTGGAGCGGCCATTAGTAGTCGCAACAATCATTCAGTCTCGCATGCTCAAGTGAGCTCTATCCGAGGTTTCTTCCGGGAGCGGGCAACCCCAACAGCGTCTGGGCGCGTGGCAGTGAGCTCGAAACCAATCGACAGCATCTGCCAAAGCCTGTCGAGGTGGGGTTTTCCCGACGTCTCAAGAGTTACCAACGGAGTCTTCAGATTCGGTGGATTCCCGACGGCCTTCGTCACGCGTTTGCCACCTACTGGTTGAGTGTTCACCAGAACCGTAACCGGTTGGCCGAACTGATGGGAAACAGTCCCGCCATCATTGGTCGTCACTACCTCAAGCCCGTGTCTCGAAGTGAGGCTCAACGGTTTTGGGTGATGACGCCACCGACGGTTTAGTTGGGTATCCTACTACTTATACGATATGACCAAGATCAAATTCCCCAGAACTCCCTCACCAGATCCTTTGATCGAAGACCTGATCCAACTTCTTCAGTCCCAGGGGTGCGTCGCAGATACCCTCAACAACATCGACCGTTTTTCTGGATCATCGTCGACTCGTAGACCCACATCGTGGAACCAGTGTCCACTGGGTCAACCAACGTCCACGCAAACACGGCCAGATTGACGCACACCGAATCCCGATCCGGGTAGCAGTACCAACACCCTGTTGGTCGTCTTCGATTCGTCAGGCACCGTTTTGCATTGGGTTCCCAGCAACACCATCCAGGTTCAAGGATCGGGTGAACTCGGAAGGAGGTGGTTTCGACCTACACATATGCCGTCCCCCTATCCGCAACAAGCACCCCCTACCCCCTTTGGGGATGTTGGGGTGAATGGGTTGATGGGGGTTGGTGAAACTTGGAAAGAGGTGGAATTCAGCCAAGAACCTGGTGGTTGATGATGGGACGGTGACCCAGTTTGAGTTCGAGGAGGTGGGTTGCGTGGTCCTGAACCTGTTGGAGGTGGGAGAGTTTGCAGAGGAATCCGTCGAACATGGGAACGTACCAGGAGTTGGTTTGAATGGCCCAGGTGACCATTTGTTGGACGAGGATGGATGCTTCGAGGTTTTGGAGGTTGAGAGCCATGTGGGGATCACCCCGAATGATTTCGAGGAGGAGAGGAAACTGTTTCTCGAGGAAACGGCCAGGAACGTTGTTGGTGGGGTGTTTGGGATCACTGAGGAATTTGCTGAATTGGACCTTCACCTCGTCTCGAGAGTGGGTGGAGTTCAACTCGGTTCGAGCCACGTCGTACAGGTCGTGGTTCAATGCGTTGATCCAGAGGGTTTTCTCGTTGGGGTTGTTGATGTAGGTGACCAGGAGGTTGGGAAAGCAGGTTTTGACGTCACAGTAGACCAACACCTCACCTGGAGTTCGTAGACGAAGGTTATGTCGACCTTCTCGGACCATCAGGATCACCGAGTGGAACAGCCTCTTGGATTGGTCCCCGTAGTGAACGTTGAAACACCCTGAGTAAATGCGTTTGCACTGTTCGAGGGCCAATGCGTCTCGAACCTGATCCGGAATATAGACCAAGTTTCGGGTGACCATGAGATCCTGAAGACATCGGTAAACGTACCGGGTCACGTTGTCCACCAGATCACTTTGGTCCTTGAAGTGGGACACCCGACTCAAGGTTCGAGTCTGAACCACCAACTGTTGGGACGAGTTCGAATCGTTGAGACCTTTGACCCGGAAACTCATCGGAAAGTTCCTCTCCGGGTTCTTGGAATCGTTTCTGTAACGGGTGTTCTCCTCCAGGATTTCGTTCACCACGAGCCAATCCAGGTACCTTCGATAGTGGGATCCCAACCGATTGCTCCACACCGATCGGTCGATGTTGGTGAACAGTTCGAACTCCTCAGTTCGACTCACCACGGTGTGAACCACCCAGGCCAACAGGTCCCGATTCAGTCCATTCAGGGTTGGAGAGCTCTTCAAAGACTCCTGGAACTTCCGGGTCACCATCAACTTCTCGGTTTTGAGCCAGGGACGTGCATGTCGTTCACGTTCGATCCGTGTCATGTACACCCACGCTACGAACCGGATTCCAGTCCGCAAGAGTGGACCCATAGTCACCGAGGTGGTTTCAACCTACACATATGCCGTCCCCCTATCCGCAATAAGCAATACCACCCCAAATTCTGGTCAAAGCCACAAGCGGTTCATGGTGGAGGTTATCGAAGAGAAGAGGAGGTTCATGAACGATCCAACGCATTTGGGGTTCAATCGATCGAATCGTGGCCAATCAGGAACAGATACCCCCCCTCCCATACCCTAGGGAGTATACCTTCTGAACATGGAGCTTTTGCCTTGGGAAAAGCTGCTCAGAGTTGCGCAACACACAGGGAAGCAAATAGATGGGGAAGTCGTATATACGGAGAACTTGTGTCCTCTAGCCATGTAGTTCCAAAACCCCAATCGTTATCGTTTGCACTCACTGCACACTCACCGTGAACTGTGTGTCTGTGAGGTGGTGAACAGCCAACAGGGTGGTGTTGGTGTAACGTTGTGTCTTCAGTGATATTGATATTGTATCGACAACCACGGTGACTATATACCATCACACAGATCGTTTGTCAAGTTCAAAGTGAAACGATGATAGCACACTTCGAATACGAATTGTCTGGACATTCAGTGGGTGGGTGTGATAGGTTGTGTTCACGGTTGAGGAACCGACGGTAACACAAATCCTCACCTGTAAACGAGTTCGTGTCAATGGTTTTGTACCAACACACGAACCCTGACAAATTTAAACATGAACACCAATAACGAGAACAACAACATCAACGCAACACCGGAACAGGGAATCATTCCGTTTCCACACAGTAGTACCAGTTCACCTATCCTGGTGAATGTGGACTCTATTGTCTTTGGGGACAATTCGTCACCCGTGGACCCAAGTCTGAATTCCTTCGAGGATACCAAAGTGATTGACCCAGAGATGGACCTGATCCAGAAGATCAAGTCCCTTCACGGGTTGATAAAGACTTTTGAGAAGAACCAGGAACACTGGAAGATACGTAAGTTCAAGTCTGTCGTGGAGATCGGTGAACACCTGGTGACGATTCGGAAAAAGTGTAACGAAGACAAGGTGGGATTCAAGAAGTTGGTAGAGACCGAGTTTGTCAACGAGTTCTGTTACAAGACGGCTATCAGGTACATGTTCCTCTTCAACAAGAGGAGTGAACTTCCCTCGGACGTGTGTACGACTCGAAAGGCCTTCGTGAGTCTCGGAATCCTCAAGGAAGAGTATCAGTATCCCAAGGAGGAAACCCCGGAGGTCGATCCAGAGTTCCTATCAAAGTTCAACATCTCGACTCCGGGTTCAACCACCAAACAACGGAGACCGAGACGCAGAAGGGACTCCGTCTTACTTGATGAGTTCACTCTCTATCCTGAGTCACTGGTGTTTACGTTTATCGATACAGACCATCAAACAAGGTTGATCCAGGTGTTCCCGAGTCAAGACGGTAAATTGGTTGGACGGTACGTGGACCGTGGAACTGCCGTAACTCCACTCAATAAAGACGGGTCTCGGTGGCTATACCAGAAACTCAAACCGTTCGTCGAGTGGTACAACCGAACCAATGTCGATCATGAACCACCCAAGATCAACCAATCCCAAAACAGTGACGGACCAGACTTGAAGATGGTTGCCTAACCACCATCTTACCCATACACCACGACGTCGTATACTACCCACCACGGGGGTGTACGACGTCTTTTTGATTCAGGGTAATCAAGTTCAACGACCGTTCGATTAACCCCTCAAAACCATACTTGGACCCGTTACACAGGTCGTCTTCGAGTTTTACACCCCGTTGAATCGGTTATTGCCAGATCTCCCACTCCAGATCGTCTTCAAACCTCCTCTTTCTGGCCATTTCCATTCCCTTCTCCACCGTTCGTCTGGTCGGGATTATTGCCAGAACTCGACCCTGTTGAAGGTGGTCCACCGGTTTTGGACCCCACAACTTCGACCAACTCGACACCGTTTCAGTGCCGTTTTTGAACTTGGTCCCGGGAAAACCCCAACGATTCCCCAGATCCAAGACTCAAGTTCTGGTCTTAATCCTCCCCAGAGTCGGTTGAACCCACCCATCCACTTCGATGGTAACTGTGTCCACCACTCGATCCACATGTAGTCGAAGAGTTCAAACCAGGTTCACCACGGGTAAACGCATCAGTTCCAACCATAGACACGGTGATCGAATCAGGGCCGGATATGCGTTTCCCACCACTTCACCACCACTTCACCACCACTTCACCACCACTTCACCACCGAGTCCAAGCCCTCTTCGAGACAACCACCGGATTCAGGCTGGGTATTCGAGATGCTTAAAACAGCCATCAATCGATCGTAAACACCCCTACAACGGGTTTTTATTGTCGTCGAGGGTGTTGATACCATTCAGGGGATTTTCAAGTTGGTGGAGGATAGGGAAATTCCTGACCACAACGGTCAGAACATCCCCTACCCAAAGATTTGACGGGGGGGATTAAAACCAGAACTCGACTCTCTACAAGTCAGTGTCACCCCACCAAGCATTTGCTCCACACCAACACACTCAACGCATAGTCACACTGTGTATGGTGAAACGCATTCCACCACAGTTTGACCCGGGTAAGATCAGTGTTTGTCACAAATCTTGGTTCAGGACTTTTTATATGTTGATTTCCGTACAACCACAGTGTAGTCTATTGGAACTGAACGAAGAACCAATTACGGTTCGAGATTCAGAATTGAAAGGTGGTTTATATGACAAAAAACGAAAAAATACAAGTCAACATGGAGGAAATAACCAGGAAACTGTTGGAACTAAAGTCCCAACTAGACGATTACTACTACAACGTATTCATTCCTGAGTATCGAGAAAACACGGTGTTCGATACTCATCGTATCGACAGTTCAAAGGTTTTCGATCTAATTGTCCGGAAGAAGTTGAGTAGAAAAACGGAGATCTTGAATGAGGACAAACGGTACTGGAGGAATTCCTTGGGAATCGATTCAGTCGGTGATCTACCCTCGTTTCAGGGACTTCTCGAATTTGAAAAACAGATTCCGGATTCAATCAGTCAACTCAACGACGATGAACTTGACAGATTTATCGAATCTATGAAATCAGATGAACGAAACAATTAAAAAATGAAAAAAACAACAAATAAGACGGAAGTTGACGGTGGTAAAATCACCGTCGACATAAATGGACTAAGAACCGAACTCGATAAAATCGGAGATAAATATTTAACTCCAGTACCTGTTGAAGGTGGTATTCGATACGTTCCGATTAAAACTAAACGTTCGAAGTCAGATGTTAATGAAAATTCAGTTCAAGATCATCCATTCTTCGAGTGATTCGAAATGAACCACACGAGTTCCTGTCTCATAATCAGTCAAAACCCCAATTCCGTTAACTGGATTGGGGGTTTTTATTTTGAACCAGACCAGAGTTTCAACTACGTCTTCGACAGGTTCCCCGAGGTTCATAGCCCCCCCTTAGGTTTATCTCTCATCGAGGTCGAACTTGTGTCCACGACCCCGGTGGTTACTGCCACAAATAGACCTACTGAGCACGAGAACCTTTTATCGTTTTACATACTTCTCAATCCAAGGCTCCGGACGCTCTCCAAAATCTTGCTTCGTGACGCTACGAAGGTGTTCAACGATATCGCGTACAACCGCTTTGCGATGTCGTTCTACCACTCGGTCGAGTCTTGACCCAGCCTCCTGCTTAGTGCCAGATGGGTAATAGTGGGCAACGTACTCAAGAGACTCTGCGATATCACGAGGTGTTGTGGATTGGTGTGACTGCGTCTGCATCGCATCGAAAATACGTGTCTGCTCATCTGCAAACGCTGCCTGTACCTTGAGATTGCCGTAATTCCAAAACATTAAGACGTTCCCGACCAACAACACAGTGGAAAACACACCAAGAACTACCACAAGACGTTTGAGAACTGGAAGAGTCATATGATTTTGTAACCGGTGATTTCAAAAGGGACTATCCCGATAAATTGGAGACACAATGGATTGGTGGTCTTTTTATAACCCGAATTCAGACCGGTTGACACAGTTTCACTTATCCCGGGAAATTGCATCGAAGACGGTGTTTTTATGATTCCGTTTCTGGGTATACGGGAGATTCCACCTGGTTCTTTCAGGAAGGCAACACTTTCCCGTTGAAACCTCAGGATCACCCGAGTCACCTCGGTCAAACCGTCACCTGGAGAGATGGAACATGTGTCCACCACCCCGGATATTGCCACGAATCCCGACTCAACCAGTCGTTGATCAACTGGCTTCGCTTCGTTTTGCAGCACGACACGGTTTATCGTTCTGCGTTGTACTACCAAAAGAATGGTCGAGGCTCCTGTGTCCCCGAAATCATCCTCTCGCCATCACGCACCGCACGCTTGCATCGGGAGTGTTCTTCGACCGGGCATGATTCCTTCAGCAATGCATACGCTCTCATGGCCTCATCCCTCCCGATCCTGAAAGCGGCCTGCATCAGTAAAAGAAGTGCCTCGCTCCGGGATGACACGGACTCAATACGTTTGGCAAGCTTGAGTGCCTCGCTCAGACTCTTCCGAGCTTCCGCCGTGCTTCCTCGCTCTGCCAATGCGGCAACCTCCCAAGCCCTGACGGCGGATTTTCTGTAGTCATCCTCGCATTCCTGTGCAGCCCTCGCCGCCTCTGATGCTATAGCTACTGGATCCCCGTCTGTGAATCTGGCCACCCAGGACAGCGCCTGCGCTCGAAACCATGGTTCATGAACCTTGCGAGCCTGATCGAGTGCCTTCTTCGGATTACTCTTCGCAAGAGTACTTGCGTGGTTTCGCTGGAGTGTTGCGCTCACTTTGTTGTAGAACGACTCCGATCAGCGGCTCGTGCCCAGCGGGCTAGCCACTTAACTGGATTCTATCGCGAGTCCACTGCATCGGTTGGTTCCGCGTGCTTTGCTATGCGGCGTCATGCCACGCTAAGCCTTCCGGGAGCCTACCGGAACAGTACTCGATGTGAAGAATCCGTCTCCTGCGATCGGTGACTGACTTACTTGAGGCATGAAGAAGTAGGGGCCGCATAAGCAGAGCATCGCCCGCTGCAGCCTCGCAGACTACTTCTTCGGACGTGGCCCTCGCCACCGCAATCTGATCCGGGCCAAGGCGCCCGACTCGATGCGATCCGGGTATTACCCTGAGCGCACCGTTGGACGCATCGCAATCATCGAGATGCAGCCGAACGGCGATCATCTGCGCCAGCAAGGCCACGGGCGGCTGCACATGGGGAATCCCATTCTTCATGCTCCACGGACCGAAGCCCGGTGCCTCGACCTTGCTGGCCACAGCGATCGTCAGATCCTGATGCCACGGCACGAGCCAGTTGGAGGTGGGAGTCTTATCGAAAAAGATGGCCCGAACCGGATACGCGTCTGGGCCGAGATAGGCTGCGACCAGCGACATCATTGGTTCAGAGTGCGCGAAAGCATGCACCCCCGGTACGGCGAGAAGCCCGCGCGAACCAGCACCATGGGGATCGCCCAGCACCGACAGCAGGACAAGCCGCTGTGACTCGGCAACGACGCCTCTAGCGATCGCAAAGCCATCCTGTTCAACGGCGTAGGGCATTGCGGTCACACCTTCGCGGAACGTTGTTTAGGCCGCCTAAACGCAGCCTATTTCCTGGAACTTTGCCAAGCTCTTCGATCCGGTGACGGACCTCAACCCAAACCTTTTTCTCCCAATCGATTTTTGGTCGTAGACACCCTGACGAGGTAGAACTTGTGTCCACCACCCCGGATATTGCCAAGACTGGAACCTCCGAAAACCGGTCACACTTGCTGGACATTGTGTCACAACGACCCTTGAAAGCAGAGGTCCGCTACTTGGTCGACGGCAAAACTTCCACAACAACGTTCCCGCTGGGTTCGCTGCAGCGAATGGTTAGGCGGCATGTGTTGTCTGTCTGTCATGTCGAAAGAGTGAAGCAGCGCCGATGAGCGCAAACACCGCCAAAATGGTGAATAGGCCGGTCGCCACCGGGAGAAGCAGCGGAGAAAAGCTCGCAGTGCCAGCGTGACCTGCCAAGACCTCTAGCCCCCTGCCATCCACGCGCATACGCGCTCCGTCTGAAGCGGTGATAACGATGGAATCGCCGGGAAAAACGGTGGAGAAAACCTCGTAGCCAATAAATGCCAACAGCGCGGCGAGAAGCGCCACGACGCTGACCACCAGCCATCGGAAAACATGTCGTGTTTGCATAAAGTGTGTGATGCCGCCTAACGTTGCCTAGGCCGCTTAGACGCAACCGAGTTTCTCTAATTTGGCCAAGATCTTCGATCCGGTGACGAACCGCAACCCAAACCTGTTCCTCCCAATCGATTCTTGGTCATGGACACCCTGATGAGGTCGAACATGTGTCCACCTCCC
>Ga0209443_1002712_pt1 | contig 10368 bp, 11 predicted proteins | sample LauGreBMM110DCMD_2_FD_187571 | JGI IMG/M metagenome (GOLD analysis project Ga0209443, IMG submission 187571) | Freshwater lake microbial communities from Lake Michigan, USA - Su13.BD.MM110.DCMD (SPAdes) (version 2) | ecosystem: Environmental > Aquatic > Freshwater > Lake | place: Lake Michigan... | reverse complement strand
TTGATACAGAAGCAGTATTTGATACAGAAGCAGTATTTGATACAGAAGCAGTATTTGATACAGAAGCAGTATTTGATACAGAAGCAGTATTTGATACATTTTTACCAATTGTTGTTAAAATTCTATCATTTATAACAATATCAGCATTAAATCTAAAATACTAATAAAAATAGAAAGATATAAATTTATAGATTTAGTAGCAAATTAATATTATAAACAATTTTATATTATATATAATAAAAATTGAAATTTTAAACATTTACTAGTTTCATAACAAAATTAGTTTTATTACAACACGTTTAGAATGAGTGACTCCGATTCTGATGATTTTGATGATTCTGTTGCAGAGTATTTTAATAAAAAGGCATGTACAAATATCAATGATGCTAATCCTCATTATGTTGCATCGATCCCATGGGAAAACACAGGATTACGGGGTGTTGGGTTTAAGCGGGAAAACGTCGATTCTGAGATAGAGGAATTTCCAAACTATGAGGAAGCATGTGACTGGGTTCAAACTAATTTATACGGCTATGATCCGTACAACGAACGTGGGATTGACTCCAGTTGGATGATTATAGATCTTGTTACTTTGGAAGTAACAAACTATCATAACACCAATCGTATGGATGAATTCTACCAAAAAGAGGAGGAGTACAAAAAAGAATTTGCTCTTGCTATTGAAAAGGTTTTGGCGAGCAAAGCATTTACTCTGGGGCTAGGTCTTAAATTATCCATGAGAAATTGTGGATTTGAGTTGGGTTGACAAGTTGGTGATGAGTTGTGGAGCAAGTACATGGTTTGATTGTGTGAAGACAAAGACAAAGCATATCCAAAGTAGTTACATATAACATCGTTTCTTTTAATAGCACTTTTATAAAGATGTTTCTTACATTATTAACATTGTATTTTGATGGTATATTTTTTAATATTTAAAAAAATTGAATTTTTAAGTGTTTATTAAATCCATAATAAAATTAGTTTTATTTAACCACACCTTTGCTGCCGACGATGCTGACGATGCTGACGATGCCGACGATGCCGACGATGCCGACGATGCCGACGATGCCGACGATGAAGCCGACTTACGCGGATGTTCTAAAGACGCCGTGGTCTCCGAAAGAAGAACTAGAAGAGAAGAGACAACATCGTGTATGTCTGTTAGACGTACTCGAAGAATTGCTCGAAGTTGTTTCCGCTAGCTGCAAGCCCATTGATGATGCTAGTGATGATGAGAGTAGTTGTTTTTCTTATCTTACTTATGATTTCGACCCCCCTCTTCGTCGAGGCTTGATAGCTGATGAAGAGGAAGAAGAAGGACTTTGGCATGAATTCACATGGGGTTGTAAGAATAAGTTTGCATTCTAGTGTTCTCAGTTTTTTTATTAAAAAAGTAAACGGAGTACAAAGTTTTTTATTTAGAAATATAATAGTTATTATATTAAAAAATTGAAATTTTAAATGTTTACTAGGTCTATACCAAAAATCAAGCATAACCATGAATAGAATTCATGACTTGCGGACAAGATATAATGACTTATCGACAAGATATGCTGACTTGCTATCAAGGTATCGTGATATATATGCAATTGAGGAATCACAGCTTGTCGTTGTAAGGGATGAACAAGAACAGATTCTCGCGGAACTTAATGAGCTATGGCTATGGCTTGGTTTACAACGAGAAATAGAAAAGGTAAGAACTCGTGTTAGCAAGTCTTATTTAGCAAAAGATGTATCTGAGTGCACGGTGTGTGATGATTGGGAATGTCCTATTTGTTTCGAAAAAAAAAAGGATGTGTCAATTATGAGAACACCATGTGGGCATGTATTCTGTGATGATTGTACAATGCAATTAAAAAAAGTTGGTCCTAGTTCATGTCCTCTGTGTCGCACCAGCTTCTTTATTGACAACGCACCTGTCATATCTGATGCACAACTTTTTGAGAAGTTAGCAGAATGTAGATGTTGTGATAGACATCAACTACGTCGCCCACCTACCTATGCCATTTGGCCAGAAGTTGTGATTGACCAAGAAGCATGGTATGCACGAAGAGGACGTGAATTTAATGCAAATGAAAGAAATCGAAATTGCGAATGTACGTGTAGACAGTTTATGCGTCGGTTGACTAGATTTATTCAATAATAGTGTGTTTAGTGTATTTTAAATTTTTTTCATTTATATTAACAAAAATTGAAATTTTAAATATTTACTGAATGTAACTATATTACTAATTGAAGGTAACTATATTACTAAATGCATTATTATAATCTTCATCCAAATGTATATCATAAGCACGACTCATCGTCACCAGGAGGTGAGTTCTTACTTTTTCTATTTATGATTTTTGGTGTGTTTTTGATGCATAATGCGACAAATAAGGCTTGTCGTATTAAATAACAATTATTTTAGTTTTAAAAAAATTGAAAAATTTAATATTTACAAAGTCTATAAAATATTTATTATGTAATTGACTGATTTCTTTAGAAAATGATTCACGATCGTTGGGTTATAATCATACTTATTTGGTTGTTACTTTTAGGTCCGGTGTTCTTGCTTTTTCTATATATCATTCTTTTTGGGTATTCTGCATATAAATATTGTTTAGAGAAGCGATATATTCCATCTGCTCTTGAATGTCTATTTACTGTAATGATTGTTAGTCCGCTTTTATATTTCTTATACCAATATGTACAAAGAGCTTTAGTTTTATCTCAAGAGCTGACACAATTTTATAAAAGTATATAGTTAGTTTTCTTTAATGCTCTAAAAAATTGAAATTTTTAATGTTTACCAATTAGATAATATTTATAATTTATTGGCAAACAGTATTTTTCTCGGTGCAAATGCTTTTCACGTGGACGATGCAAATGCATGAAAATATACTTATTATGATGATGGTGATAATGTCTATTCTGATGATGGTGATAATGGCAAATGATGGTATTAACAAAATTATAGACTTGATAAGTGTGTGTTTATTATTACCTATTGGATGCCTATATGGAATATTGTTATATTGGTTTCTAGAGAGATGGAAATATGTACAACCAATGGTTCAACTTCTATATGGTTATCCGGCTTATATATGGGTTTGAATCACTGATAAATCTAGCTTGAAACAGATAAAAACGCTATCGTTTTTATGATTTTAATGGTCTTCTAGTAACCCTGTTTTTTTATTAAAATGATATTTTATAAAAGTATATAGTTAGTTTTCTTTACTGCTTTAGAAAAATTGAAATTTTAAGTGTTTACTGGTTCTATAATATTTATTATGTATTGACTAACGGTGCTTTGAAAGAATGGTTCCTATCGAATTTTTACCACTCATGTCTCCGGTGTTGTTCGCGAGTCTCATGATTCACCCCGTTGTTTTTGTTATTGTCGTTGTCGCGTGGTTCACGTATTGATTTGTGAACGGATGGTTCTTCTGGATTCATAAGTTGCCTCATTGGTTTACAAAATGGATTCTTAAGAAAAAAGAAAACTAAATAAAAAATTATTTTAATAATCTTTTATTTAATTCTAAATTTATTACTTTAGATATAATAAATAAAAATTGAAAAATCTAGTGTTTAATTGATGCTTAATATTAAAGCACATCATAAAGCACATTATAAAGCAATCAAAAGCAATCAAAAGCAATGATGACTGATAACAAACTTGTAAGGGCTCATATTGATGCACTGATGCTTGAACAAGCTGCGACGATAAAAGAAGAAGTCGATAAAGTATCAACTAGTCTTCAAGAGAAAATAGTTATATCAGAATTGTCGGATCACATGAAGGCTATTATGAAAATGTGGTCAAGGGAGTCACCGCTTAACGTAATGTCAAAGCTTAAAGAGGCTATTAAGAGAATTGTGGATCGTGAAATGAAGTTGATAGTGATTGACCATTTATTGTCGCTACATGATGACTTGAAGGAAAATGAGGAAGACAGGATACTCGATGCGAGTGATTTGTCTCATGCTCTGGAACATACACACATAGACCTACTTTATTTGGACTGGAATATGATAGATAAGTTGGAAAATGGGGCTCTTCGTATTATGACGAGGGATGGAGATACTTTATTGCAGACTGACTATCTGCCTTTCTCTTGGTATGACGCAGAAACCAAGACGTTTTTGTATGAACAAGATTACATTGAAGAATGTGCGGAAAATGTAGTTCATATAATGACGCCAAAAGTATTGCCCTCCTATTTTAAGCATCCCGACGACTGGAGTTGTGTTATTTGCTTAGGTGATGATACAGTACCATCTACTTGTGTTGTAACTACGTGCACACATGTATACCACAAATCGTGTTTGCTATCTTGGAAGTATAAGTCCCCTTCAAATAAGGGCAATGCATGCTTTACATGCCCTTCCTGTCGGACCAATATTTGTATGTAATAGAAAAGTATATTTTCTTGTGACTTGTGTTAAACATTAAGCATATGATGGCTTTTGGAAAAAACTAAATAAAAAATTATTTTAATAATCTTTTGTTTAGATATAAAAATTGAAATTTTAAGTGTTTACTGGTTCCATAATATTTATTATGTATTGACTAACGGTGCTTTGAAAGAATGCTTAACACTGTTTACATCGCAATCATGCTTATGTTGTTCTTTTGGCGCGCCATTTATGGCGACCTTCTTGGGTGTCTCATTTTCGGAGTCTTTATTATAAATCATCGAGTTCACTAAGTGATTCACTGAGTGGATTCTATGAAAAAAGAAAACTAAATAAAAAATTATTTTAATAATGTTTTATTTAGATTAATTTAATAAAAATTAAAAAATTTAATGTTTATTATTCATATATTATTTTATTTAAAATAAAGACTAATACAAAGCAAAACTACAAGCATCTATGCCAAGAAGAAAGACACACTATAAAAAAGAAACAGAAGCTGACCGTATTAGTGCATTAATTGATGCTTTGTATAACACTCCTGCTAATTTGTCTAAGATAAATGACGAAAGCAATAAAATAGTAGAGATTATTCAATACAAGATTAACATAAGCGAGATTAACAAGTTTACAAGACATCCTTTTAAGGCTCTTATGAATAGCTGGATGCGAACTCATACCTGGTATGATGAAGATGGATTGTCAAAGTTTGAGCGCTGTCTTCGGAACGCAGTGAGTGAGGCAATAAAACGACGCGTGATTGAAAACTTAGAAATAGATGCCTGGCGCCCTCGATACAAACAGTCTCTTGATGAAGATGACTTAAATTATTATGTACGAGAAGCGTGTTATAAATTGTCTCAATATGATGGTAGACCTATACTTTTTTACGATTTGTACGTCGTATTGAAAATTGAAGCAGAAAGTTGGGTAATAAATAACAAAGAATGCATTATAATAGAAAGCGACTTTGAACGTCCTTTTTCATGGTTTAGCAAACTAACTATGTCAACACAATATGACTTGCCACGCGATCCTAAGCACCTCATGACTGTAGATGATGACCTATTAGAAAACGACTTCAAACATGAACTAGAGTGGTCTTGTTCTATTTGTTTGGATGTTAATTCAGTAAATCCTGTTCGTGTTACAACCGCATGTAACCATGTATTTCATAATGGATGTTTAGATGATTATAAGCGTGTATATTTACAACAAGATGCAAATCGCAAGAAGATTTGCGTTCCATGTCCTTTGTGTTGTGCACCTATTAATTAGACACTATTGATTATTGCTTATTGTGGAATTTATTAAAATAAAAATTGAAAAATTTAATGTTTATTATTCATATATTATTTTATTTAAAGTAAAGCAAAACTACAAGCAACTATGACAGAATGCGATACCCATATCAGTGCTTTGTATGACGATGAGGCTAATGCGTCTATGATAAATGATGAAATTAATAATGTAGTTAAAGAAATTCAAAACAACATTATTATAAGTGAGCTTCCTAAGCATTTGAAGGCAATTATGAATAGTTGGATAAGAACGCATTCGTGGTATAATGAAGATAAAATGTCAAAGTTCGAGCTGTGTCTTCAAAACATAGTGACTAAAGAAATGAAAAGTCGAGTGATTGACCTTTTAAAAATACGGGACAATGAGTATGGACTTGGACGGTCTGTAAACGAAGATGACTTGCATTTTGTACTACGACGCGTGTATTATCAATTAGCTAGTACATGGTTTTGGGATATGAAAGCCGAGTTGACTACCGAAGCAGAACGCTGGGTAATAAGCAACGGAGAGTGCCTAATGGATAGAGACTTTGAACGTCCTTTTTCGTGGTTTAGCAAACGAACAATGTCAACACATTATCACTTGCCTTATGTTGTCCACAAGCACCTCAAGAATGTAAATGTTGTCCCATTAGAAGTATTAGCAATCGACTTCAAGCATGACCCAAATTGGGATTGCACTATTTGCTTGGAAGTTGATTCTATTAATATTTGCTTGGAAGTTGATTTTCTTTCTATTAATTCTCGTTGTGTTAGAACCGCTTGTAAGCATATATTCCATATGAGATGTTTAGATGATTGTAAGCGTGTATACTTACAACAAGAGAAAAATCATAACAAGACTTGTGTTCCATGCCCTCTCTGTCGTGCTCCTATTTATTAGAGACTATTGAATTTTATTGTCTTATAAAAATATTTTTTTATTTAGTTGAGTGCTAGTCTCTACATTTATACAAAACAATTACCAACAATGAATGCCACTATGTTTGCTAATATAAACTATTATTAATTTATCAAATTGATGTTAAAACATAAGATCATGTAGTTATTGTTTTATTAAATTTTTTTATAAAAAAATTGAAATTTTAATAGTTTATTGTGTTAAATTAATATAATAAACTACAGAAAATGAAACATATCACGTCTTTGATTCTTTTGTTATCTAATGGCGTAAATTGTTTTTACACTACAATTCCACAAGGTTATGTTGGAGTTTGGAGTTATTTGAATAAGATTCAAGATGAACTTGTTCAAGATTTTACAGTGTATAATCCAATCACTTCCAACATTCAATTAGTTAAAATTATTCAAGATAACGATTATGTCAATAATGTTAAATGTATTTCAAAAGAAGGTATTTATTTGATGATACCACAAATTGAAATTGCAAACAAAATTAAGAAAGAACATGTTATTGATATTATTAAGAATTATGGTATTGATTATGACAAAAAGTTAGTTGTTCGTCCTATAGCTCAGTTTATTCGTGAGTTGTGTGCGGAAAGAACAATTGATGAAATCGTAATTATTGATTTTCATCTGTTAGATAACTTGCTAAAGACAGAAATTCAACGTCAAGTTGATGAAATTGACTCTGGTATTACAATTGATTATGTTCGTATTACGTCAGTTGATTTTCCAGACGATATTAGAAATTTGCGTCTTGAAAAAGAAAAAGAAAAAAATAACAAAGGTATTCAAGAAGAAGCAATGAAAACTGAACAAGTTAAGAAAAACAAAGAAGCAATGGTTGCTAAACTTGATAATGAAATTAAAATTGAAAATTCTCGAGTAGAAAACGAGCGTCTTTTACAGAATGCTAATGCAGACAGACAAAGAAAAACTGTTGAGAATATGATTATTATTGAAACAACTCAAACAAATGTTCAAAAGATTAGATTAGAAGCTGAAGCAAATGCTCATAAAATGGAAATTGAAGCTAAAGGATTGCGGATGCTGTTTGATATTCCGGAATATGCAAATGTTAAGAAAATGGAATCAATTGCAGATAATACTAATGTAATTTATTATAATGATAAATTGCCGCTACTAATGCAACACGTTAAGTAATTTTTTTATTTTTAGTTAAAAATATATTAATATATATAATATATGATATCGAATTTAATTGAACTAATATTTCATTTAGAAAAATCTTATGAAGATAATATTAAAAAGTATAATAACAATTCAATTGAATTTCTTAAAATTCATATGGAACAATATGTAGGTATTGATTGGAAAAAATATATTGATTTAACAAAAACTTTTAATAAAAATATAATTTATCAATCTGAAAATATGGAATTAATTTTAATATCTTGGTCTAAAGATTATGAAACATTACATCATTATCACCCAGAAAACGGTTGTTTGATGCGAGTTATGGATGGAACACTCAAGGAAGAAATTAAAAATAAAGAATTAAATAAAACAAATGTATATACTAATAATAATGTTTGTTATATGGATAATTCAAAAGGAACTCATAAAATAATAGCTTTATCAGAAACATTTAGTCTTCATTTATACTCACCTTCGGGATTTTATAATTAAATAATCTAAAAAAAATATAATCTTATTTAATGAATCCTATGGAAAAAAAATATTGGAAAACTAAAATGAATCATATAGTAATTATTATTGTTTTAATTGGTTCTTTAAATTGGGGTATGACTGCATTAGGTTACAATTTAGTTGATATTATAAAAAATTTATTAAATAATGCTTTTAAAATGGAAACGTATATTGATAAAATTATTTACTTTTTAGTTGCACTAGCAGCTATTAAATTATCAATGAATAGAGATTTATGGTTACCATTCTTAGGAGAATCAGTATTACCCGGTTCTTTAGTTCCATTAAAAAAAGTTGTTGGTGATACAATAATTGAAATTAAAGTAAAACCAAATACTAGAGTAGCATATTGGGCTAGTTTACCACAAGAGACTAATAAAATACCTTTAGTACACGAAGCTTATGGTGATTTTAAAAATGCGGGTGTTGTATTATCAAATAACGATGGTATTGCTTTATTAATAGTTAATAAAGGAACTAATTATATTGTTCCAACTGGAAGAGAAATAAAAAGACATGTTCATTATAGAGAATTAGATCAAGTATATGGAATGATGGGTACTTTACAAACTGTATATTATTAATTACAAACTATATATTATTAATTACAAACTGTATATTATTTCTTACAATTCCTCAATAAATGAAGGGTTAAATTCATGACCTCCTGTTTTATAATCATAAAATTTGTATTTATTTTCATTTGTTTCAAACACTTGAATAAATTTTTGTGATTCAGAATAAGGTAAAACATCATCATCTTCATTCCATGCTAATTTAATTTTGAGTTCTTTTTTATTTTGTAACACTTTGCCATAACTATTTGTCCCAGGACACGAAATGTATAAATATTGAACATATGGATTCATCGCAGCAATGTGAATACATATACCAGCGCCAGCAGATTTTCCAAATAATGTTATATTTGTTAATTCCATATCCTGACTTCTAAGAATCTTATCTAATATTTTTGCAAGTATAATTCTAATTTCTTCATTTAATTCATATTGTTTTTCCTGATTGTCGCCAGCAGGTTTAGTATATGCAACTGTAACTTCTTTAACAGTAGATCCCCAACATACAGCATACATAACGGAATATTTATCCTTGTATGAATCAAATCCATCCATTAATTTATCAAATCCTGACATAAATGATTTATCACTGTATCCAGGAATTATAACTAATGGTTTATTCTCTTTATTATTTAATGTAACTTTTACAATTGAAATAGTGCCAAATTGTTCTTCAATTTTAGGATGAGAAACGGTCTTTATTGTATAAATACCATTAATTTGGTCTTTGGTTAAAAGATAGTCAGTAAGTGTAGCCATTTTAATTTATATATATTAAGTTACAATATAATATTAATTTTTCAATTTTTAAACTAAATATTTTTATTATTAATATTATATGTTGTTACAGATCCCATGTTCTTCAAAAAAACGCCTTCTTTTATTACAAATTTATATTTTTTATCAATTTCTGTAGGTCCTAATACTTTATAAACATCACTACTAATTTGTATTGTATCTATTTCTGCGGTTGATTGTAACCTTGCTGTCATATTTACTGCATTTCCAACAACACATAATCTTGGTAATTCATTTCCTAATATTCCAATACTAACACTTCCTATATTTATTCCAATCCGAATACATAATGGAATATTATCAGGTGTTTTGATTGTTTTTACTTCTTTAACAATATCTATCGCAAACGATAGTATTTCGTCTATAACAATTTTATGGTTTATAGTATTTCTAAAAATATCACCAACCACCATATATGCATCACCTATCGTTTCTATTTTTTGTAAATGTTGATATTTTTTTATAATTGTATCAAATAAAATGTAAACATTGTTAAGTAATTGAAAAATAATTACATCATCGTATTTTTGAGCCAATTCTGTATAATTAACAATATCGGTAAAAAGAATACATATCATATTAAATTGTTTTGTATTTGTATTTGTATTTGTATTTGTATTTGTATTTGTATTTGTATTTGTATTTGTATTTGTATTTGTATTTGTATTTGTATTTGTATTTGTATTTGTATTTGTATTTGTATTTGTATTTGT
>Ga0209443_1002711_pt1 | contig 10371 bp, 14 predicted proteins | sample LauGreBMM110DCMD_2_FD_187571 | JGI IMG/M metagenome (GOLD analysis project Ga0209443, IMG submission 187571) | Freshwater lake microbial communities from Lake Michigan, USA - Su13.BD.MM110.DCMD (SPAdes) (version 2) | ecosystem: Environmental > Aquatic > Freshwater > Lake | place: Lake Michigan... | reverse complement strand
AACTTGTTGAACGCGGTCGCTTCGAAGCTGAAAACCGTCGCGTTGTGACAACTGGTGCTAAGGCTGCATCTGGTCGCCCAGAACTTATGGGTATTACCAAGGCATCCCTTGCAACTGAGTCATGGTTATCTGCGGCTTCATTCCAGGAAACAACTCGCGTACTAACTGATGCCGCGCTCTCTGAGAAGTCAGATCCACTCTTGGGTCTGAAGGAGAATGTCATCATCGGTAAGTTGATCCCTGCCGGAACAGGCCTTGCCCGTTACCGCAATATCCGCGTTGAACCTACTGAAGAAGCGATACTGAAGAAGCGAAGGCAGCGGTCTATGCCGCCTACGACGAGTACGACTTCACTCCATTTGATCAGCAAGGATCAGGAGAAGCGGTACGTCTTGATGAGGTAGAAATTCCTCGCTAAGTAATTAGCTAGATAGGGGCCGTCGCATAATTTGCGGCGGCCCTTTCTCTTTCTCGGTAACATTCTTTTATGGCTAGCGTGATTAAAGAAGGTAATGAATTAATTCTTCAACTTTCATTCTGGGAAAAACTCGGAGCACTGAACACAAATCCGCGCACATCACTTGATTCCATTGAGAAAATCGAATTCATCGATCAGCTCTGGGGCTCTTCCACCCTTCGCGGAGTGCGCGCTCCGGGAACAGCGATTCCCTATGTGGTTCTCTTAGGAACGCTGCGAGGCCGGGGTTATAAGGACTTTGTAGCGATGGTGGGCAGGGGAGAAGGGGTGATTCTCACTCTAAAAAGCGGTCCTTTTGCCCGCTGGATCTTCACCTTAAAACAATCAAAAGAAGTTATTCAGTTATTGCAATCTCTGAAGTAAAGTAGAAGACATGAATCCAAGAAAATTGATATCAGTAGTTTGTGCTTCACTGCTGTTAATTCTAGGAATTCAATTTATTAATCCAACGACGGCCTCTGCTGGGTGTAGAGATTATCCAGAGTCTGTCACTCCAGCGTGTGAAGCCCAAAATATGGCTGAAGAGCAAGCAAGACAGATTGCTGAGCAGGCAACAAGGCAAGCTCGAGAAGATCAAGCAGCGATTGATAATGCTAATCGTGATGCGGCTGACCGAGCTGCAACGCAAGCGGCAGATGCAGCACTTGCCCCAGATGATTGCAGTAGATCAACAAATAGATTCTTACAAAGCTGTGTTGATGCCGCCGTGGAAAGAGCGAGACTCCAGAATGAAGCAAGAAATGCGGCGGATGTGGCAGCAACGAATGCGGCAGATTCAGCACTAGCTCCAGATGATTGCAGCCGATCCACAAATAGATTCGTACAAAGCTGTATGGATGCTGCAGTGGAAAAAGCGAGAGCCGAGAATGAAGCTAAGCAAACAGCGGTTGAGGCGGCAACGAAGGCAGCAGATTCACTTCTTGCCGCAGATGACTGCAGCAGATCAACAAATAGATTCGTACAAAGCTGTATTGATGCCGCAACGGAAAAAGCGCGAGCCGAGAATTTCTTACAAAGCTGTGTTGATGCCGCCGTGGAAAGAGCGAGACTCCAGAATGAAGCAAGAAATGCGGCGGATGTGGCAGCAACGAATGCGGCAGATTCAGCACTAGCTCCAGATGATTGCAGCCGTTCAACAAATAGATTCGTACAAAGCTGTATGGATGCTGCGGTGGAAAAGGCGAGAGCCGAGAATGAAGCAAAAGATGTGGCGAATGTAGCGGCAACGAAGGCAGCAGATTCACTTCTAGCACCAGATGACTGCAGCAGATCAACAAATAGATTCGTACAAAGCTGTATTGATGCCGCAACGGAAAAAGCGCGAGCCGAGAATGCCGCTATACAAGCTGAGCGGCAGGCTGACGAGATTTCAAAGAGCGTTGAGTTTGCAAAAGATTACTGTTCCCAACCAGCCAATAAACTCGACCCGCAGTGTGTGAAATTATCAGCGGTGGAAGCGGTAGCTGAAAAACTTGCGCCAAAGGCCAAGGCATCACCTTCACCGACTCCCAAGAAGAGCTCAAAAGCAAAGCCATCGCCGACGCCAACGGCTAAAAAGGGCTCAAAAGCCAAGGCTTCTCCTTCTCCAAGCCCAAAGTCGAGCTCGAAGGCAAAGCCCACCCCTTCACCGAAGCCATCTACCTCCAAGAGATAGAGTCTTTTCACACTCAAATAGTGAGGATCGGCGACACGCCCGAACCCCAAAAACCCTCAAAATAGCCCTGTGTTGGGGCCTTGCGGAGTAAAAGGGCCGTTTTGACCTTTGCATCACTGCTCGGATACCTTTCTCCTCTGCGCTTTTTAGCGCGCTTGTTGCTTCCTCCTGTTAAGAAATTAATCGGGCGAAATGCGAATCGGGTGCAACACACCCGACCGCGTGGGTCGGAAGCATGAGCGTGAAATTAAAAAGTTCAGTAAACGAAATGGAGAAAAGTAGTGCCAACAATTCAGCAGCTAGTGCGTCGTGGTCGTGCCGAAAAGACTACGAAGACATCAACACCTGCGCTTAAGGGTTCCCCTCAGCGACGTGGTGTGTGCACACGTGTTTATACAACAACACCTAAGAAGCCTAACTCTGCGCTTCGCAAGGTTGCACGTTAACTCTGCGCTTCGCAAGGTTGCACGTGTTCGTCTTACTAGCGGAATGGAAATCACTGCATACATCCCAGGTGAAGGTCATAACCTACAAGAGCACTCCATTGTTCTTGTTCGCGGAGGCCGCGTAAAAGATCTTCCTGGTGTTCGTTACAAAATTATTCGTGGATCACTTGATACACAAGGTGTAAAGAACCGTAAGCAATCACGTTCACGTTACGGTGCTAAGAGAGAGAAGAAGGCTAGCTAATGCCACGTAAAGGTCCGGTAGTAAAGACTCCTGTAGTTGCTGATCCTGTTTACAACTCACCAGTTGTAACTGCACTTATCAACCGTGTACTTCGTCACGGTAAGCGCTCAACAGCTGAAGCAATTGTTTACAATGCACTAGAAGGCACACGTAAGAAGACTGAAGTTGATCCATTAATCACGCTAAAGCGCGCACTTGAGAACATCAAGCCTGCGGTTGAAGTTCGCTCACGCCGTGTTGGTGGAGCTACGTACCAGGTGCCAATTGAAGTAAAAGCTTCACGCTCTTCAACTCTTGCACTCCGCTGGCTCGTTGACTACTCACGCGATCGTCGCGAAAAGTCAATGTCAGAGCGTCTCCAGAATGAACTTATCGATGCCGCAAATGGTCTCGGAGCAGCTGTAAAGCGCCGCGAAGATACCCACAAAATGGCGGAAGCAAACAAGGCGTTTGCTCACTACCGCTGGTAATAGTTAAAGAATCTAAGACTTAAAGAATCCGACGAGAAGAGGAATATAAGTGTCAACGTCTACAGTAGAGAAGATCGATTTAGCTACGGTTCGCAACATTGGAATCATGGCTCACATCGACGCGGGCAAAACCACTACTACTGAGCGCATCCTTTTCTACACCGGTATTTCTTACAAGATTGGTGAAGTGCACGAAGGTGCAGCAACCATGGACTGGATGGAGCAGGAACAAGAGCGCGGTATCACTATCACCTCTGCTGCAACAACTTGTATGTGGAAAGACCATCTTATTAACATCATTGATACACCAGGTCACGTTGACTTCACAGTTGAGGTAGAGCGTTCACTTCGTGTACTAGATGGAGCAGTTGCAGTATTCGATGGCGTTGCTGGTGTTGAACCACAATCTGAAACAGTATGGCGCCAGGCAGATCGTTATTCAGTTCCACGTATTTGTTTCGTTAAGCAACAACTTGTATGTGGAAAGACCATCTTATTAACATCATTGATACACCAGGTCACGTTGACTTCACAGTTGAGGTAGAGCGTTCACTTCGTGTACTAGATGGTGCAGTTGCAGTATTCGACGGAGTTGCTGGTGTTGAACCACAATCTGAGACAGTATGGCGCCAGGCAGATCGTTATTCAGTTCCACGTATTTGTTTCGTTAATAAGCTAGACCGCACGGGTGCATCATTCGATAAGTGCGTGAGCATGATTAAGGATCGCCTGAATGCAGTGGCACTCGTTCTTCAACTTCCCATCGGTAACGAATCAGATTTCATTGGTGTCGTTGACCTGATCGCTATGAAGGCTCTCGTATGGCGCGGGGAAACTAAAAAGGGTGAAGATTACACAATCGAAGAGATTCCAGCTGACATGCTCGATAAGTGCAAGCAAGCTCGCGCAGAAATGCTGGAAACTCTTGCCGAAAACGATGATGCTCTGATGGAGAAGTTCCTGGAAGGAATCGAAGTTTCTGAAGAAGAAATCATTGCTGGTATCCGTCGCGCAACAATCGCCGCCAAGCTTTCACCAGTTCTTACCGGTTCAGCATTTAAGAACAAGGGTGTTCAGCCAATGCTTGACGCTGTAAATCGCTACCTTCCATCACCTCTTGATATCGATGCCATCGTTGGTACAGATATGAATGACACAACGGTGGAAATGAAGCGCCAGCCTAAGAATGAAGAACCATTCTCAGCACTTGCCTTTAAAATCATGACAGATCCACACCTTGGAAAACTTACCTTTATCCGTGTTTACTCAGGCGTTCTTGAGACAGGATCAACAATCCTTAACTCAACCAAGAACCGCAAAGAGCGCATTGGAAAGATTTACCAGATGCACGCTAACAAGCGCGAAGAACGCGACAATGTTGGTGCCGGAATGATCGTTGCTGTGATGGGTCTTAAGGACACCACAACAGGTGAAACTCTCTGTGATCCGGCAAAGCCAGTAATCCTGGAATCAATGGACTTCCCGGCACCAGTTATCTCGGTTGCGATTGAGCCAAAGACAAAGGGTGACCAAGAAAAACTTGGCGTTGCTATTCAGCGTCTATCGGAAGAAGATCCAACATTCCACGTTAATACTGATGAAGAGACCGGCCAGACAATCATCGCTGGTATGGGTGAACTTCACCTGGAAATCCTGGTCGATCGTATGCGTCGTGAATTTAAGGTTGAAGCAAACGTCGGTAAGCCACAGGTTGCATACCGCGAAACACTTCGTAAGCCAGTTGCACGCCATGACTACACACACAAGAAGCAGACTGGTGGTTCTGGACAGTTTGCAAAGATTCAGATTGCTATCGAACCTCTTCCAACAGGTGTAGTTGAAGGCGGATATGAATTCGTCAATAAGGTCACTGGAGGCCGCGTTCCACGCGAGTACATCCCTTCAGTTGATGCAGGATGTAAGGAAGCGATGACAGCAGGACCACTTGCTGGATATCCACTTACAGATGTACGAGTAACTCTTCTTGACGGCGCGTATCACGATGTTGACTCATCGGAGCTCGCATTCAAGGTGGCTGGTATCGCAGCATTTAAGGAAGCAGCAAAGCTTGCTGATCCTGCAATTCTCGAGCCAGTTATGAAAGTCGAAGTTGTTACCCCTGAAGACTTCATGGGTGATGTCATCGGCGATCTCAATAGTCGTCGTGGCCAAATCCAGGCCATGGATGAGCGGTCAGGTGCCCGCGTTGTTAGGGCGCTAGTTCCGTTGTCGGAGATGTTCGGTTATGTCGGAGATCTCCGCTCCAGAACACAAGGTCGCGCGAGCTACAGCATGGAATTCGACAGTTATGCCGAAGTTCCAGGAAACGTCGCAAAGGAAATCATTGCGAAAGTTCGCGGCGAATAACCCTAATAAGAACAGCACAACCCCTAATAACTAAGCACTAGGAAACGAAAGAGGAACCAAAATGGCAAAAGCCAAGTTCGAGCGTAATAAGCCGCACGTTAACATCGGAACCATCGGCCATATTGACCACGGTAAAACAACACTTACTGCAGCAATCTCAAAGGTTTTGCATGACAAGTACCCAACTCTTAACGCAGCTACTGCGTTCTCAGATATCGATAAGGCGCCAGAAGAGCGTCTTCGCGGTATCACAATCTCTATCGCTCAAGAAGAGCGTCTTCGCGGTATCACAATCTCTATCGCTCACATCGAGTACCAGACAGAGAAGCGTCACTACGCACACGTTGACTGCCCAGGCCACGCTGACTACATCAAGAACATGATCACTGGTGCCGCGCAGATGGATGGAGCAATCCTCGTCGTTGCAGCAACAGACGGTCCAATGCCACAGACTAAGGAGCACGTTCTCCTTGCCCGTCAGGTTGGCGTTCCATCAATCGTTGTGGCTCTTAACAAGTCAGATATGGTCGATGACGAAGAAATTCTTGAACTCGTAGAAATGGAAGTTCGCGAACTTCTATCTAAGTACGAATTCCCAGGCGATGACACACCAATCGTTCGTATTTCAGCACTTAAGGCGCTCGAAGGAGATGCAAAGTGGGCTGAGAAGATTGTTGAACTCATGGATGCAGTGGATGCATTTATTCCACAGCCAGAGCGTGAAATCGATAAGCCATTCCTTATGCCAGTTGAAGACGTTTTCACAATCACAGGTCGTGGAACTGTTATCACAGGTCGTATCGAGCGCGGAGTCGTTAAGGTTAACGAAGAAGTTGAAATCGTTGGTATTCGTGAGCTAGCTCAGAAGACAACTGTTACTGGCGTTGAAATGTTCCGTAAGTTGCTCGATGAAGGTCAGGCTGGCGAAAACGTCGGACTTCTTCTTCGTGGAACAAAGCGTGAAGATGTAGAACGCGGTCAGGTTGTCTGCAAGCCTGGTTCAATCACACCACACACAGAGTTCGATGCATCTGCATACATCCTTTCAAAGGATGAAGGCGGACGTCACACTCCATTCTTTAACAACTACCGTCCACAGTTCTACTTCCGTACAACTGACGTGACTGGCGTTGTAACACTTCCAGAAGGCACAGAAATGGTTATGCCTGGCGATAACACTGAGATGGCGGTAACGCTCATCCAACCAATCGCAATGACACTGAGATGGCGGTAACGCTCATCCAACCAATCGCAATGGAAGACGGTCTTCGCTTCGCAATCCGCGAAGGTGGCCGCACAGTAGGTGCAGGTCGCGTAACAAAGATCAAGAAGTAATTGTGAAGGCGCCGGCGGCGTAAAAACCGCCGGTGCAAACACAACCGAACACAACAAAAGTTTGAACTAACGAAAGTAAAGAGGAGAACGACATGGCGGGACAAAAGATCCGCATTCGACTCAAGGCGTATGACCATGAGGTGATTGACTCTTCAGCGAAGAAAATCGTTGAGACAGTCGAGCGCACAGGTGCAACCGTCGCGGGTCCAGTGCCGCTACCAACAGAGAAGAACACCTATTGCGTGATTCGCTCTCCTCACAAGTACAAGGACAGCCGCGAACATTTCGAGATGCGCACACATAAGCGCCTCATCGACATCATCGACCCAACACCTAAAACTGTTGATTCATTGATGCGTCTTGATTTGCCAGCAGGCGTCGACATCGAGATTAAGCTCTAAGGAAAGGACGAAAACTAATGACACGTGAAGTTGTAACTCAGTCTTACGGTTCGTCCATCAAGGGCGTTCTTGGTAAGAAGCTTGGCATGACCCAAGTATTCGATGCCGAAAACAAGATGATTCCTGTGACAGTTGTTTCAGTTGAGTCATGCGTTGTTACATCGATTCGCACACCTGAGAAGGATGGCTATTCAGCTGTTCAACTTGGATACGGCGCAATTGATCCAAAGAAAGTTTCTAAGCCACTTGCGGGACATTATGCAAAGGCAGGCGTCACTCCTCGTCGCTCTCAGCTGTTCAACTTGGATACGGCGCAATTGATCCAAAGAAAGTTTCTAAGCCACTTGCTGGACATTACGCAAAGGCAGGCGTCACTCCTCGTCGCTCCGTTGCAGAGCTCCGCACACTCTCAGCTGCTGATTACACAGTAGGACAAGAGATTGGCGCATCAACATTTGCTGCTGGCGATATCGTCGATGCAACTGGAACATCAACTGGTAAAGGAACTGCTGGTGTTATGAAGCGCCACGGTTTCGGTGGACTTAGCTCATCTCACGGTGTAGATCGTAAGCACCGTATGCCAGGTTCAATCGGTGCATGTTCAACACCAGGTCGCGTTTTCAAGGGAATGCGCATGATGGGTCGTATGGGTAATGAGAAGGTCACAACACAGAACCTCACAGTTCAAGCTGTAGATCTAGAACGTAACCTGCTTCTTATCAAGGGCTCTGTTCCTGGTACCGATGGTGGTCTCGTCTTTATCCGTTCAGCTGCTAAGAAAGCACTTGTTGAGACTGTAAAGGCAGGGATGTAACCATGGCACTTACCGTTGAAGTAAAGAACGCAGAAGGTAAGAAGGTTGGCTCAGTTGATTTGCCAGCAGATATCTTCGATGCGCAGACAAACATTCCACTTATTCACCAAGTCGTAACAGCTCAACTTGCAGCTGCACGCCAAGGTACACAGAAGGCAAAGAACCGTGGGGAAACTTCTGGTTCAGGTAAGAAGCCTTTCAAGCAGAAGGGAACAGGTCGTGCTCGTCAGGGTTCGATTCGTGCTCCGCTTCAGCGCGGTGGCGGTGCTGCACATGCAGTTCGTCCACGTTCATATTTCCAGCGCACACCTAAGAAGATGATCGCAGCAGCACTACGCGGGGTTCTCTCTGACCGTCAGCGTAATGAGCGAATTCACGTTCTTGATTCAGTAACAGCTGCTCCTTCAACGAAGGCAGCACTTGCTGCAGTGCGTCAATTCTCAACTCGCAAGAACCTCTTGGTTGTGGTTGTTGTCTCACGTAAGGAAGACGCTGCATGGCGTTCACTTCGTAACGCTGATGACCTCCACCTTCTAGTACCAGATCAGCTCAACGCTTATGACATCTTGAAAAGCGATGACGTTGTCTTCTCTGAAGCAGCGATCAACGATTTCCTCAAGTTCAAGGGTTCAGCTAAGGCTTCAGGAAAATCTGTGAAGTCAGTAGCACGCGAGAGTGAGGTATCTGCATAATGAAGGATTACCGTGAAGTTTTGCTAGCACCAGTTGTCTCTGAAAAGAGCTACGGGTTGCTCGATGAAAACAAGTACACATTCCTGGTTGCAACAGATGCTAATAAGACAGAGATCAAGATCGCTGTTGAAAAGGTATTTGGTGTGAAGGTGGTCAGTGTTAACACTATGAACCGCCAGGGAAAGAATAAGCGCACACGTTTTGGTGATGGAAAGCGCAAAGACACAAAGCGAGCAATCGTTCATGTGGCCGCTGGCGACCGTATCGACATCTTCGGAGGCCCTGTTTCGTAATTGAAACAGGACCTTAAAGAGAGGAAACCTCATGGCACTTCGCAAACTAAAGCCAACGACCCCAGGTCAGCGTGGAGCAACTGTTCCAGATTTCGCAGAAATCACTCGCTCAACACCTGAGAAGTCACTCGTTCGCCCAATTCACTCAAAGGGTGGTCGTAATAATCAAGGTCGCATCACTGTTCGTCACCAAGGTGGCGGTCACAAGCGGGCATACCGTCTTATCGATTTCACACGTAACGATAAAGATGGCGTGCCAGCAAAGGTTGCACACATTGAATACGATCCAAACCGCACAGCGCGTATCGCACTTCTCCACTATGCAGATGGTGAAAAGCGTTACATCATCGCTCCAAATAAGCTTGAGCAAGGTGCAACAGTTGAGAATGGTCCTAAGGCCGATATCAAGCCTGGTAACAACTTGCCACTTCGCAACATCCCAGTAGGTACAACTGTTCACGCAATTGAACTTCGCCCAGGTGGCGGAGCAAAGATTGCTCGTTCAGCTGGCGCATCAGTTCAGCTCGTTGCAAAAGAAGGTCCACACGCACAACTGCGTATGCCATCTGGAGAAATCCGTAACGTAGATGTTCGTTGCCGCGCAACTGTTGGTGAAGTTGGAAACGCAGAACAAGGAAACATTAACTACGGAAAGGCTGGACGTAAGCGCTGGTTAGGCGTTCGTCCATCTGTTCGTGGTGTTGTTATGAACCCAGTAGATCACCCACACGGTGGTGGTGAAGGTAAAACTTCTGGTGGTCGCCACCCAGTTTCACCTTGGGGTAAGCCTGAAGCACGTACTCGTAAGAAGAAGGCTTCAGATTCAATGATCGTCCGTCGTCGTAAGTCGAACAAGAAGCGCTAAGGAGCCCTCATGCCACGTAGTCTCAAGAAGGGTCCATTCATTGATGGACATCTCACCAAAAAGGTGGATGCCCAAAATGAAGCCAATACCAAGAATGTCATTAAGACATGGTCACGACGTTCGATGATCTCGCCTTCAATGATCGGACACACCATTGCGGTACACGACGGCCGCAAGCATGTCCCTGTATTTATTACCGATGCAATGATCGGTCACAAGCTTGGTGAGTTCGCACCAACACGTACATTCCGCGGACACGTTAAAGATGATCGGAGAGCTACTCGTGTCTAATACACAAGACGCACTCATCGC
>Ga0209443_1002710_pt1 | contig 10372 bp, 12 predicted proteins | sample LauGreBMM110DCMD_2_FD_187571 | JGI IMG/M metagenome (GOLD analysis project Ga0209443, IMG submission 187571) | Freshwater lake microbial communities from Lake Michigan, USA - Su13.BD.MM110.DCMD (SPAdes) (version 2) | ecosystem: Environmental > Aquatic > Freshwater > Lake | place: Lake Michigan... | reverse complement strand
TAGCAGATTGGGCACTCGCCAAGTGGAATCGGGGACTCAAACAATGGAGGAGGGGACTCAAATGGTGGAACTTGGTCTTGGTCTTGGTCTTGGTCTTGGTCTTGGTCTTGGTCTTGGTCTTGGTCTTGGTCTTGGTCTTGGTCTTGGTCTTCGTCTTCTTCGGAGTCTGTATCCCAGATATCGTTATCGCTGGAAACATCTGGTTGTGGACTGGAGTCATCCACATATAAGCACCCACCTAGTCCCATGTGAGCCAACTGGTTAGGCTGGTTATAGGGGGTGCATCCAGAGCAGCGGGAATTCTGGCACGACATTATAAATATTTGGTTGATAACCTTTGTCTCAATATGAGGGGTACCTATTTCAGGTTTCTTAAAAAATTTGTCACTTTTTTTTTCACGCATGAATTTTTTCTCATTTTTATTTTATTTGTTTGTTTGTTTGTTTGTTTTTTTGTTTTTTGTTTTTGTTTTTGTTTTTTTTTTATTGTTTTTTGTTTTATTGTTTGTTTTTGTTTTATTGTTTGTTTTTGTTTTTTTATTTTTGTTTTTACCACCAGATAATGATATCTTTATTGGTGGGGGTGGTATTTTTAAATTAAGGGCTGGGCTGCGCGATAATGGAGAATGATGATAATGGTGTTCTATTAATTTGTCGTTTTCCCACATGCCATTTTCTACTAAGTTATTGCTAGCATCATAAAGTTTCCCAAGTCCATGTCTTTTATTATTTTTAAACTCTCCTATATAACTAGAATCATCATTATAAAATAATTTGCCTTCACCATTTAGCGAGTTGTTTAAAAAATCCCCAATATAAACACCCGTCTCTTTTATTATGTATTTTCCCTTTCCTTGTTTTTTGCCATCTACAAAAATACCTATATACTTGTCTCCGTTATAATATTCTATCTCCCCTTCACCATTTGGTACATCGTTTTCCCAATTACCTCTATATGTTCCAAACTTTTCTCGGTATAATGTTCCGAAACCATTCTTTTTACTTTTAGAAAAGTTTCCTACATATCTAGAGCCGTCTGGATATCTTTCTATACCTTCGCCATCTTTGTATGCATCACCATTTTCAAATAACCAACCACCGTCATATATTATTTTATCACCACGCGTTAGTTTACCATTCGTTCTACCATTTGTAATAGATGGGTCGTCAAATTGAATTTTGACTTGTTGACTTTCGTTTTGTTGAAGTGGACTCTTGGTTGCCATTATATATTAATTGAATAAAATATATTTTTTATTTTGGTTGGGGTTGGTTGGTTGGATTGGGTAGTAGATTTTATGAATAAAATTGAAATCTTTTTTCAAGGGCTAAGTTTTTGAAAACCCTAGAACTAAAACAAGATGTCTAACATTACGGAATATTATACAGTTTATAAACTATGGGAATTTCATGAAGAATTTGACTATCGCAATGATGACGATTGTACATTAAATTTTGAAAAAAATATGGAGGAATTTGAGGATATCGTCAATGAATACTTGGAAGAGGGATGGCAGCCTTTAGGTGCGCCTACTTTCTCTACCGGCTGGTTGTCAAGGTCACGCCAAGGTGTTGCTATTCAAGCACTTATCCGAGAAAAAAATGTTGAACCTGCTGTTGTTGTTGATGTTAATCCAACGGTTATTATAGCCGAACAAATTAAGCCACTTCGCTGCTCTCTTCGTATCACTGGTGGTCTTGCTTCTTCTGATTCTGATTCAGAATAGTTTATCAAAAAATTGAATCGGTTTTTATAAGGGGTTTACTAGATAAACGAAACCAATTATGCGGATTTGCAATCCTGAATATATAGAATATATTAAAAGATGTGAGAAGAAGACGTTTGTTATTACTGAAACTGTTATTCAGGCTTGCTCTGAGTTTGCTGAGGATTGCGTCGGACATCTAGATGCATTATCGCTTGCTAATAGTGCTGGGTTTTATGATGACTCTGGTAGGGCATGGACTTTGCATAAGAGTCGTCATAATGGTGATATAAGGATTTCTGTGAAGTGTAGAGAGAAAAATAGTATTAGAGAAGCCAAAATTTATCCTTCTAATCATACTTTTGTAGAGGAGGAGGAGCATGATGATAAGGTTGTTGTTTCTATTGGTGATTGGTTAGTTCAGGTTTATTTATAAATGTTATTGAATAGAAATTTTTTATTGTTTTATTGTTTTATTGTTTTATTGTTTTATTGTTTTATTGTTTTATTGTTTTTGTTTTTTATTTGGGTTGTTTTGTCTGGGGTTGGGTTTGGTTTTTATTTGGGTTGTTTTGTCTGGGGTTGGGTTTGGTTTTTCTCTTGCATTCGCTCCTTTTCTCGGATATGCTTTGATGAGTATACCTGATTTGGTTTGGACTTATTTCTGCCCTTTTTTTCTTGCCTTGTCTTTGGTTCATCCATTGTTCTTTAAGTTGGTTTTCAGTTAAATTATTTTCTGAGGTTATGGATCAATTTTTTATAGAGGCTTGGCGTAAAGGTTACTTATTGTTTATAAAGAGATTTATTGTTATTTTTGGTTTATAAAAATAGAAAGAAGAGAGAAAAAGTTTTTACATATTGTTTTTATTTGTTTCTGTTTTTTTTTGATTTTTTATGCTTGTTTTCTTTTTTAGATTTGTTTCTGTTTTTTTTGATTTTTTATGCTTGTTTTCTTTTTTAGATTTGTTTCTGTTTTTTTTTGATTTTTTATGCTTGTTTTCTTTTTGCTTGTTAGATTTGTTTTTTCCTCCTCTTGGTTCTCTTGTTGTTGGTGTTGTTGTTGGTGTTGGTGTTGGTGTTGTTGTTGTGGGATAATATAAATGAGGATATATTGCTGGGTCATGCGTAAGACGAGTAAGTTCATGATAATATGTAATTATACCGCTACTGTGTATAATATTTAAAAACATTATAATCCATTGAATTATTGGATTGTCGCAATCAATATTTGGTGTCTGCAAAATATGTTCCATATATAACGCAACTTCGTAAAGCGGTCTATCTAAATATTGCCGAAACAGTTTAAATTCTTGATTATTTTGTAAATCATCCGCTAAGGCTTCATAGTCATCTTTTAGTTCTGTATTTAAAGTTATTTGTTGAAGATTATTAAATATCTCTCTTAGTGAAAGATTCCTTATTGATTCGTTGTTAGATTGTATCTCAGCGTCCTGTGTGAATGGGTCTGAAAAAAAACCATATTGATTATACCAACTATGTCCAGTGGTTAATATTTTTAAAGTATAAAGATTAAATGAACATGACTCATCATCGGGAATTAAAAATACTTCTGATGCATCTGTTAGTCTAATAATATCCGCATTGAAAATTGGATTTGTTGCTGTTTGTATAACCTTTGTAATGATTTCTTCACCAGAAAGATTTATGCATTTTTTTATTAAGTGTACCTCAACAATTTTTAAACCATCTTTTCTTATTTTATATTCAAATTCTAAACACCCTGTATCACTATAATCATATACGGTAAATAATATGCTATTATAGTCTATTAACTTATATGCTACTCTATAACGACTAGTAGGCTCATTCGGTTGTTGATGCCCAAAAGTTATTGCTATTAAATGATTGGCTTGGTCTATATTAAAACTCATATATTATATATATATTTTTTTGTTGGTTTTGGTTTCTGGTTGTATCTTGCTTATTGTTTGGTTGATTTTTGGTTGTTGGCTTATATGGTTTAGAGAGAACTATACAAACTATATTAATGAATTGTTTGTGGTGCTTTTTTTGCATCCACTGTGGTAGATGCCCATTAAACATAGATACTCCATATTTAAAAGTAGAAGAGATTCATCAATATATTCCATTTGAAGGGAAGGTAGAAAGTAATGTCTATTATGAAGCACTCAAGTTAAAACAGAAGTTAGAAGGGCGTCGTAGAGAGAAAAATATTGGTTGATTGATTGGTTTTATTGGTTGGTTTTATTGGTTGGTTGGAGAAGTGGAGGAACAGTCAAACCGACCAATCTCCCCGTTAAACGCCCTGAATAGGCTCCCAAACTCGGCAATCACGTTTTTGTTCTGAGTTGCGATAATAATGTCGGCAATTATCGTACGCCAATGGAAAGGCAGAAATGAGTGACAAAACGAGAAATGAGTGCCAAAAAATATATAGGGGAATCAGCGAAACGGCACCATATAAGGTATAAAAATTATATAGTTCCGTTGAAATAAAAGTTAGATATAAAATAGGCTCCCTATAATGCGGGGTTTTTGCGTTCCAATGGAAAGCCAGAAATGAGTGACAATCCGAGTTATCGGTGACAAAAATATTACCATATATGGTGTTAATACTGAAGTGAATACCAATTATCTGCATCCTTATCATTTTTTGTTTGTTTTCTATATGAGTCGCCTTCTTTTGTCCAACCTATATTACGCGTTTTTTCATTTAAACCTAAATATTCTTTTTCGGTTATTCTAATATCTGGAGTATCTATAATTGTTTGCATTCTGTTTTCTTGCTTTGGCGTAATACGTGCATAAAAACTACTTGGTTTTCCATCTTCTACTACTGGAATAAAATTAAGTTTTTCTTCGGTGGTTAACATATGATAATCTATTGTAGGTATCATACTATCTTTATTTAATAACGTTCCTTTATAAGGCGTATTATTTTTTTTATGATATGGTGTTCTGTACCTTGGTTTGAGGTCAGGGTTGTAAGGGTCCAGGGGAAAAGATTCATATATTGGGTCATCCTGATAATGGTTTTTTATTTTTTCATCTAATTTATTATACTCTTCTTGTGAAATTCGGTCAGGTAGTTCGTACCACGCTTTGATTCCACCATACATTATATTCCTTTTACGCATAGTCTTTCGTTGCTTTTTATAGCGTCTATTTGTCTTACGCCGCTTATAAGACTGTTTTTTTGGCATTATCTATATTATATATAAAGTATTTTATTTTTTCATGATTTTATAAAATCATGAAAAAGGTTTTGAGTGATTCCTTTTTTGGTTATTTTTATTTTTCTAACGGTCGCAATGCTGAGGTCTAATTGAATATGCAAATGTGGCACCACGCACAATATACTTGTCAGCATACTTCGGTTCTTGTACTTTTAAATCTGGGTTTTTAGCCCACTCCGGAATAGTCTCAAGACTCCATTGAGGCTTATCGTCTTCCCAGTAGCGACCAACTCGTGGGTCGTTTTCGTAGTAGTTGAGGTAGAGGACCTCGTTACGCCAGTTTTGTCTTGTAGATATGTACTTGAATGGCCCAGGCCCAATAACCGCGTCGGCATTTTCCATGGCCGCAATTGCCTTTTTTTTCTGTTTGTCCTTTTTCTTGGCGTTTTCTTCTAGATGATACTTGCGAATCTCCAACTTGGCGCGATTGATAGCACCCCATAGGGTGCTTGGTAGAACCGACATTATTGTCAACTTTCACTCAACTATACTTTCTACTATCCGTCAAAAAAGTTTTCAATTTTTAATGCACGTATAAAAAATTTTATAGAAAAAATACTTGGAGGGACTTGGTGGAAGTCCTATAGTATTTTTCTTTTTGCGGACAGTGGGGTTCGAACCCACGCATCATAGATAACAGGTCTTAAGTCTGTCGCCTTAAACCACTCGGCCATATCCGCTTTATCCACTTTTGCGAAAAGTGGAGCAAAACACCCCGCCAATGGGGCTCACCCGATGGGGGACTCGAACCCCCAACCTCAAGATATCTATCGCTTATAAAGCTTAGAAGTCTTACGCGCTATCCAATTGCGCCAATCGGGCATTGTGACTGTTTTCGCGAGTTACAGACAAACTGGGACCCCTTGTGGAGGGGGAATCACCCGATGAGGGACTTGAACCCTCGACCACTAGCTTAAAAGGCTAGCGCTCTACCGACTGAGCTAACCGGGTATTTATGATAGTTTCTTTTTGAAAGGGATGACTAACAACCCAATTCCCACACCGGGAGTTGAACCCGGCCCTCGCCCTTGAAAGGGGCGCATCCTAACCGATAGACTATGTGGGAGTTGTTTGTCGTTTTAAGAAGACCGACCACTTATTTGGACAGGCGTCCTATTGCTCGGTATGAGACTTGAACTCACGACCCTCAGCTCATAAGACTGATGCTCTAACCAACTGAGCTAACCGAGCATTGTTTGATTTTTATGATTTTTATGATTTTTATGATTTTTATGATTTTTATGATTTTTTTTCTACAAAACTACTTACCAATCGTCGTCATCGCTGTCCAAGTCAGCCCAACCTTTGCCATTCAGTCCCTTGAAGCACTCTTGACGATGAATTGCAGCCTTTGTCTCCCGCTCACTCAACCCCTTAGCATCACGCTTAAGGTCAAAGAGCCCTGACAACTCGGGCGTGACATATCCATCCATGACGCCGCGAGCCATGGTAATCATGTCATTCCATGCCATAGGCTTACCACGCAAGGTCTCAGGCGCATGTTCAGGCCACATAGCAATGTTGGTATTGCTAGGAAGTGCTGGGAATTCAGACTCATCATCCGAAACAGTCACCTTGGTCTTAGACTGCTTCTTTTTGGGTGAAGAAGCCTTACGAGGCGACTCATCGTCAGAGTCATCGCATAGCATTGCGAAGCGTCCCGTTTGAGCCTTTGGCTGCTCTTTGGACTTGACGGATGACTTTGAGTTGAATGACTTGATGCGCTGTTGACGTTCTTGAAACGCCTTGAATTTTGCAGCATCACGCTCACGGTCGGCCTTATCCTTAGCGGCTTTTACGCAGTACTTCGGAGTATGTCCAAGGTCACCACAGTAACGGCACTCCTGATTGAGGAGGGTAAGGCAGATAACCAACCCACTGCCATTTGTGGTATCATGGGACATCCATTCCTCCTTGCACTTGCCAGCATCACGGCACACCTTGCAACCGTGATTGACCTTTCCGTAGCGCGACATTGTAAATTCTTATGAATCACTCTCTGTGATAGGGGTACAATTTATATGTTACTCTAAAACGATTTCAATTTTTTTTTCTCTCAAATTTTTTTTCTCTCAAATTTTTTTCACTTCATATATATTTGGTTATTTCTCTTTATATTGTTTTATAATACATTATCCCATAGACCGAAAATTCTTTAAGTTGTTCTATAATATATTATTTCCTGTTACCGGCCCTGTTCCTAGGTCGCCCCCTTAAATTTATTTGTTCTTGAAGAGCCTCTTGTAATTCGGTTGCTATATTCATATTACGTATTGCAGTATCTCTGCGAAACTTCACACCTTCTATGCGTTGCAGATAATAATATACCTCATTCGGCGCATTCTCTATTTGATAACGATAGTCTGCAATTATACGATTTTGCTTCTCTAACCTCTGTCGTATCTTATTCAACGGAACTGTTTTTAATGATACATCTGTTAATGGTAATCGCGTTAGTTGTGCCCTACATAATGGACATGATACACAATCGTGTTCTATCGGATGCAAACTTACTGAACAATCCATACATATATTATGTCCACATGTCGTGTGCACTTTCTTCTCACTATCATTTATATTATTTAAACATACTGGACATTCAAAATCTTCCATTTCTTCATTCCTACGCATCGTTCCTAGTGGTATCGGCTCCCCACCATAATAATAATTTAATAGTAAATTTATTATTATAAGTCTTCTCTCTGCTACTGTTGCTAAGACATCCATTCTTTTATATCCACCTTTTTACTTTTATTTTATGAATCAATTTTTTATTACCATCTTTCACTAAAAAATTGATTTACTTTTTTGAAAACTTACCATTTATAAAAACACATCAACTACCATATCAATATTCAAATGGAGAGATTTCACTGGTTTATACAGAAATCTGGCATTGATTTTAAGCAACACCAATATGACGGGGTTCAATGGTGTCAGCAGAATGAACTTTCTTCTAACCCCATTCACGGTGGTATTATCGCCGATGAAATGGGACTCGGAAAAACTATCACCACCATTGGTCTCATGGTTTCTAACTTTATGTTGAAAACGCTTATCGTCCTTCCTAATGTATTGATTGAACAATGGGTCAACGAAATCTATCGCACTACTGGACATCGTCCATTGGTATTCTATGGTCCTGATAAAAAAACTATCACCATTGAACAATTGTCTGCAGCGCCAGTTGTCATTACTAGTTATGCTCATATCTCTATCTCTCTTGCTAAAATTAATCAGCCCAGAAATAGCATCATTCATCTAGTAAAATGGAACCGCGTTATATTTGACGAAGCACACCATTTACGCAATAAAAACGCGAGATATTGGGGTGCTAAGGTATTGGTCTCACCTATTAAATGGCTCATCTCTGGTACTCCTGTTCAAAATAAACGCAGAGACTTCTATAACTTGTGTTCTATCATTGGATTACCTAAGAGTTATTATACAAATCCTGAGAAAATGCCTGAACTACTCAATGCGTTTGTTTTACGTCGTACCAAAAACCAAATCGGTATTCAATTGCCGCAGGTTAGTCTTGATTGTCTCTCTATTAATTGGGGTGCAGAACATGAGAGAATACTCTCTCAAGATATTCATAACTCTATTCTTAATTCTGATTCAATTGAACGGCTTAAGATGATTATTAAGGCTCGTCAAGTATGTATTCTTCCCTCTATGTTGAAGAACTCTATTCCTATCAATGAGAGAAATATTGATGGGTTTACTTCTAGCAGTAAATTAGATGCTGTTATTGAGACCCTTCTCTCTAGAAAGGGTAATGGTAATGGTAAATTAGTATTCTGTCATTTCAGAGAGGAGATTGATGTTATTATTTCACGGCTTCAAAAATTTGGGTGTTCCTCTGTTGCTGCCTTTGATGGAAGAACTTCTCTCTATAAGCGTTCTTTGTTATTGAGAGAAGACAATGAAGTCCTTGTTCTTCAAATTCAAACTGGTTGTGAAGGACTTAATCTACAAGACCGCTTTAGTGAGGTCTATTTTGTTAGTCCTACTTGGAATCCTGCTGTTGAAGAACAGGCTATTGCTCGTTGTCATCGTATCGGTCAGATTAAGCCTGTCCATGTATTTAGGTTTCATATGACTACTTACCAGTGTATTTCCGAACATCCAGAAACTGTATCTCCATCCTTAGACCAATATATTCAAAATATACAGAATGTCAAAAAAGATATTATTAATGGAATCATCTGCTGAAAATTATTAAACAATTGTATTGTTATCTTTAAAACTACATAAATTTTTCTTCTTAAAACAGAGATGAAGAGAGAAAAAGTTATTTAATTTTATCTTGAATAAGATTTTATTACAACTCTCTTACAAATACATAATGCCCTTTATTTAAATAGTCATTATAATCGCAATCATGTAAATCTTCTCCACATAATAAAATAATTTCATCCGATTTATATATTTTACTAATCAAATCATAATAAGGCATTCCTCTATGATAAGAACCATAAATTATAATATCATAATATTTGCCTTTTATATCTTCAATTATAGTAGCATCTAAGTTATCATTGCGTGATATTGGCTCTAACAAATTTGAATAAGTCATGCCTTTGCCATACAAACTATCATAATTTATATTATCTGATTTATAAATATGCGAAACTTTTGGGTAATCGTGACAATCTTTACCGAATATACATTTAAATCCGTGTAATGTTAGACATCTTAAATAATCTGGATTAACATCACCAGATAAATATAATATTTTTTTTATACCCGTAAAATTTGTTTTTTCCAATATATATTCCGCTATTTTATCAGTAGTTAAATGATTTTTTGTATACTCTAATAATTTTCCTCGCAATAAATTATATTCATTTTTATCCTCTTCAGTTAGTTCATTTATATTTTTATTTTTTAATTTATTATATAGTTTATCACCTTCAACAAATAACTCTTTTGGTAACAAACTCATCGTATTTTTTGGACATTTTTCAATATCAATAAAATATGGCACGCACCCGTTTGCTAATATTTCATAATGTCGCAAGCAGTCCCATCCGGCTTTTAATTTTGTTATTGCAAAATATGATTTTTTATATTCGTTGTAATATTCGTCTTCTGTATTATAAATATAAGTGCTTGAATCTCCTGGTATTATATCTGATAAAATTTTTATTTTTAAAATATCTGTTTTGCATATTTTTTCTTTAGGAATGCTAAAATTAATTGAGAACATTTATATTGTTTCTTAAAAATATATATGTTTGTATAAACGAATCCAATGCACTTGACATTAAAACTATTTGTTTTTACCTTTTTAAAACAGAGATGAAGAGAGAAAAAGTTATTTAATAATATTGTTGAATGATTGAATTTTAATTATACACTTGAATCCTACTATGTAACCCTAGACTTGGACCCTAGACTTGGACCCTAGACTTGGACCCTAGACTTGGACCCTAGACTTGG
>Ga0209443_1002709_pt1 | contig 10375 bp, 26 predicted proteins | sample LauGreBMM110DCMD_2_FD_187571 | JGI IMG/M metagenome (GOLD analysis project Ga0209443, IMG submission 187571) | Freshwater lake microbial communities from Lake Michigan, USA - Su13.BD.MM110.DCMD (SPAdes) (version 2) | ecosystem: Environmental > Aquatic > Freshwater > Lake | place: Lake Michigan... | reverse complement strand
CCCCTTTAATAAACAAACAATAACCTCTGGAGTGCTAGCTATGCTTTAGTCTGATTGCTTAAGCTTATATAAGCTTATATGCTTAACTAAGCTTATATACTTAAATATACTAATAAGATTATATATAGGTATATATATATAGGTATATATATAGTCCAAATTTTGGACTACCCCTGTTCAAATTTTGAACATACCCCCCCTAAAGAATACTGATTATATTATCTGTTTTAGATGTGTGCTTCTTAGTAGATTTCTTTTTAATACCTACCTTAATAAACTTACGGAACTGATTATTACGCTTAATAGACTCCTGGCGTTTTGATTTATCCAATGTGTAAGTTGATGTCTGTTCTAAATGGGTCTTAAATCTTGCAACGTACCCCAAATTTTGCAAGCGATCCAAATACTTGATGATTGTACCCCTAGACTTAATCCCTGTACGTTCTTGTAGGTATTTAAGCGATACTCTAATACCTCTTGGAGCATGCTCAAATGATTTTAAAATAACGTAGATAATCTTCTCATGGGAATTGAGTTCAAACGAATCTAATATATCTTTAGTTATCTTCTCAAATTTAATTATTGCGGTCATTAAATTAAAGTTCCTTCAATTCTGTTTTTAGCAATATCAAAATATTTCTTATCTATTTCAATTCCAATAAATTTTCTATTAAGATTTTTACAAGCTATTCCAGTTGTTCCACTTCCCATAAAACAATCTAATACTGTATTATTTTCATTACTCCATGTTTTAATATGGTCTGAAACCAACTGTAAAGGGAATACTGCTGGGTGATTTGTTTTGTTTGCTTTTTCTGAATTTATTTTCCAAACATTAAATCTATTTCCATATTCTTTAATTTTAAAACCATTTCTTGAATGTGGTATTAAACTTCCATCTTTTTGTCTTTGCGTTCCATGTATAATTGTTCCACCATGTTTATTTTTTCTATCTTTTATTAAATTTGTTGTCTTTGGTTTTCCTTTGCTAAGTATAAACATATACTCAAATACATTTATATATCTGTTGTTGTGCTGAAATGGTGATGTTTCTTTTTCCCATATCATGGTGTCATGTAAATTTAATCCAATTTCTTTAAAATACAATGCTTGTTTAAATGAAGTTCCTGTTTCACTACCATTAATTGTTGCATCATTAACTATCCAAACAATAATTCCATTGTTTATTAAAATTCTTTGTAATTCATTTGCTATGCTTTTAAATATATCAAAGTTCCAAGATGATGAATTGTTATAATCTCTAATATTGTCGTAAGGTGGAGAAGTTAGAACTAAGTCTATACTATTGTCTGCTAGTGTTGGAAGTATCTTTAGGCAATCATCATTAAACAATGTCATTTTTGTACTTTAAAATCTGCTTCTAGTTCTAGTTTTAATTTACTAAAACTATTCCATATTTCAAAGTAAGGAAACCACAATCCATTTTTTTGGGCTTTGCAACTAATGTGATGAATGATTGTAGTGTGGTCTCTGCCTGCCAAAATTTCCCCAATGTTATGCAACGAATAAGGAGTTAGTTCTTTTAATAAATTTATAGCTACCGATCTTGCAATAACTAAATGCCTATCCCTTTTGTCTGACAACATTAAATTAATATCTACCCCAAAATGATTTGCGCTTCTGTAAAGAATAGCATCTATGATTGGACTAACTTTTGTTATCTTAACATTGCGCTTCCTAGAAAAATCCATAGCTTTGTAATTGCCAATGTGCTGCAATGCCAAACGATAACCTGTTTTAAATCCTGCTTTAAAAAAATTAGAATCAGATGCATCTAATTTCTGATACATGGTAGGTTGAATTAAACTTTTAATTTCTTTACGCCATACATTCTCTGGTTTTGGTCTCATTGTTTTATCCCCATTGTTAAGTTAAAACTTTCTTTTCTTCATGTAGAAATCTTGGTTTTTGTGTCTCTGCTTTCTTATCACAGCTTCCTTTAAACATCTTATACAATAATCCTTGCCGTCAAATTCAACCTCTGCCTGGAATACACAATCACAGCAAAGTGGAAACTCATTGTTTTTGTTTTCCATCATTTTAAATACTCACTAATAATTTCTGAAGATAATAGTTTAATAATCTTTCTGTATTCTTCTGTGTCTAATAAATCATACACAGTTAAACGCTGTATCAATGTAAGTTCATCTACTTTAAATTTAAAAACTTCTAAGTTAATTAACTTCTCTCTCAATGCTTTAGTAGCAACAGGATCAATCCTTGCCATGTCTAATGCTTCATTGAGCGTCATCTTAAACGGCTTTTCTTGTTTCACAGGCATATAATAATACTTCTTGGTTTCTAAAAAATGTTCCTATTTGTTTTCTGCCTTTGTAGTTCCTAGTCGTTCTTGAATAAGTTAAGTTATTAAACAACCTATCGCATTGATAAGCGGAGTTATCATTATAAAAATCAAACGTCATAATGTTTCCGTTCATCAATAGAATAGTTAAAACTAATTTCATCCTAATATCAAAATCAAAATAAGAATAAAAACAATTGAGATAAACTTTATTCTTGTTTTATTAAGACGCTTATCTTCAGCATACGTTTTTTTCTCATTAAGTTTTTGCATATTAAAATCAGATATAATTTTGTGTTGTTGTTTATAATAAGCGTTTATGTCCATTGAGTCTATATAATCCCCTCTGCTGTTAATATTGATAAACCTATTTGTCTTACAATTTGTGGTACAATAGAATTTCCTAAAGATTTTATTCTGTTGGATCTATCTTTGTCCAGTTCATAGGAAACCCCATTAGGAACTCCACAAAATTCGGATTCAATTTGCCACCAGGTTTTCCTTCCTTCATCATTTTTACTGGAAGTGAATCTGAATTCCTGTTCTGGTGTGAGCTGCTTAGTGTTGAGTCTTTGTAATCTCTGGTTGCTGGTGTTGGAAACATCTTCATTGCCACTTTCTCTTCCAACTTTGAATTGTATTTGTTCCTCTTGGCTATTGTTTCCATATTCTCCACCATTGCTGCCGAAGCTCTTGGAGTTGGGTACATCTCTACTGCTATTTTGTTCATCACATCTGGAAGAGTAGCTCCATATCTCACTCCAGTTTTTTTTCTTGTTGATGTCCAACCTTGTTCGTTCATCTGAACTTGATTTGGATTTACTGGTGGAAAATAATCCCTTGCTCTTGGAGTTGGATAAAGTTTCACAAACGCTGGTAGCATTATTTGATGTCCCTTTTCTTTTATTCTCCTTGCATATTCCCCATTGTCTTTCACATCCTGTTTGTACATTCCTCTTGTTGGTGTTGGATATGTTGTTGGCGATAATCCAGATTCTTTTTCTTTGATGCCAAGCACCGATGCCTGAAGCTGGAATAATAATACATTGGCTTTTGAAACCTTCGTTTTCCAAGTCATTAAGCACCTGTCTGAGTACCATGCCTTCGTTGATATTAACAATGCCTTCAACATTTTCTCCAATAACCCATCTTGGCTTTGTTTCTCTAATGACTCTAAGCATTTCATCCCAGAGGTAACGATCATCTGCTGTTGACTTTCTTTTTCCTGCGACTGAGAATGGTTGACATGGGAATCCACCAGTAACGACATCTGCTGCGTATCTTTCTCCTTTGACATTTCTTATATCTCCTTCAATGTTAATATTAGACCAATGTTTCTTTAAAACCTTTTGACAAAAGTTATCTTTCTCTACAAAGCCAATCGTCTCAAAGAAACCTGTTGATTCTAAACCTAAACTAAAACCACCAATACCAGAAAATAAATCTAAAACTTTTAATTTCATAAAAATATTACAACAAACAAACAGAATGAAATGATTGCTGTATATAATATTATTCTATTTGTGTTTGTCATATTACTGTAATTGATTTGATTGCTGCTGTCGGAATTGCGACTACGTCAGCGTAATCTATAGAGTGATCCTTGTTATAACTCCAAGAACTAAATATCTTTACTGTGTTTCTACTTTTAGAAAATAAAAAACCAACTGAAATACATTCAGCTAAAGTATGATTTAAAACTTCTGCTTCTGTTAACCATGCTCCCTCTGCATTACAAATATCCATCCAACAAATCTCAACTCTTTGGTAATTAAATTTTTTATCCATTGAAAATATTTTCTATTGAAATTAAATTTTCCATTGGCACAGAATAAACTTTGGGTCTATCAGTATAACCAAAGTCAGTTAGGTATTCTTTATTACCTACAATGTTACTTGAGTTAACATAACCAACCACCTCAAATATTGGACAACGATCAATGACTAATATGTACGTTTCATTTGCAGAACTATCTTGTCTTATGATTAAAAAGTTTTCATTCTTAGGTGTCTGGCAACGAACCTGAACTCTTTGATTATTAAAATATAAATCAGCACCTCTAAAATTATTAACATGATAATTAAAATGTACTTTTAAAACTTTTGCTACAGCAAGTTCAGCAAGTGTACCTGACATAGATTTTGCAACCTTGTCGCCAAAGCTACCTTTGTAACCATAACCCCAATTAATATTCTGTCTCATGCTTTCAGTAATGCGAAGCAACGCCGTATAACCAGCTGCAAGTATTTCGTATTCGTCTAATTTAATTTGAATCATTGTGATTCGTTTTATTAATTCTATTTGTTTTGACTGTCAATAATTTATCAACACAAACAACCTTAGGTTTTATATATAATTATATGCTATTGAATTATATATCTTATTTGTTGTATATAAATTAATTGATTATAGTATTGCAATGAAGTGTAAATAGTAATACTGATTCGGAACATGAACGATCTTAGAATTACTGATCCAGCTTATAAAGCGTTTGGTTTAGAGTATGCTAGTGTCTCACAAAATAAATTACCAGAAGATAAAAGATTTTTTAATTATATAGTTCTTACTCCACAAGAAAGAATGAACATGCCTAAGCGTTCTCACTTTACTATGGGAAACATTGTTCATAACGCAGTTCAAAAAATTCTTTGCAAAAAAGAAACATTAAAAGATGTTATCTTTAATAAAGAGAAATCATTATTTAAATCATTAAAAGCAGAAAAACCAATAGACGAAAAAGATAAAGCCAAAAGATATTACATGGCTAAGAATTTTAAATTAACATTAAAGCAATTTCAAACAGCAATAGAGAGTCTGCCAAAACAAGATTGGAATTTTGAAACTGAGTATGCAACATGGATAGATGGAATAGGAACTTACTTCAAAATGTTTATAGATTTAGAGGGGCAAGATTACATTGTAGATTTAAAAAATATATTTGGTTCAGTCATTAAAACTAAAAAAGGTTATTCATATACTAAGAGAGCAGTACCTCAACAACCCTTCCATAGCGATTGTATGCAAATGGCAGCTTACTCATACGCAACAGGCGGTAAGAAACCTGTGCTTATTTATTCTAATCACTTTGAACATAAAGTATTTAGCGAAAACAATTGTGATGATTTAAAACCTGAGAACTTAAAAAATTTCTTAGCTGAGTTAGTTATGTACCAACAAATATGGGAACAGAAATTAAAGTTAGCTAATGGAGATCCCTTTGCTTTAGCTAGACTTATTAAACCAGATTTTTCAGACATAAGAAAAAAGCAAGACTTCTTTTGGAATGATGTACCTGAAGAATATATAACTAGATTTTTAAATTATTATAAAAATGAACAACGATAGATTTGAATTGTTTATTATAGCTATGCTTGCATTGGTTGCAGTTGAAACTATTAGACACTTATTTGGGATATGAAAACGAATAACAATAACAAAGGAGAAAAAATGGAGAGCATAAACCTGATAGAAGCTATCAAGGAATTTACTGAAAACACTAAAGACAGTTTCATTAATATTCAAGGTAGAAAATATCTTAAAGTAGTTGATAGACTAAACTTTGTAAGACAAAAGTTTGGTGAAAGACTATGCGTTAAAACAACAACATCATACCCTGATGGATTGGCAATGTTCCAAACAGAAATATTTATAGATGGAAAGTTAATTGGAACTGGACACTCTAAACAAACAGTAAAGAAAGATAAAGAATTTGAGAAGATAGAATCAGTATCTATTGGTAGAGCATTAGGTATATCAGGATTTGCAGGTTCAGAACTAGCAACCTTTGAAGAGATGAATGATTTTGTTAAATCAAATCCAGCACAAAATTTTAGTAACACTTATGTCCAATCTAAGTCTCAATCTACAGATGAATCTAGAGACGACATAATTACTAAGATACAAGATGCAGAAAAATTTTCAACAACACCTGGAATATTAGAAAAGAACTTGCAACAAATTTGGTCGCAGTATTCAGAGAAGCTAGGTTTTATGCAAGTTGAAGATCAAGACTTCTACAACGCAATACTACAAGCTAGAAAAAAAGCAGAGCAAACAGTAAGAACAAGGAGTAACAATGGCAGATAACAAATATGATAATACACTTTCTCTATGGAAAAATGCAAAGCGTAGAGAAGGTAAGCAAGACCCTCAATACACAGGCAGCGGAATGATTGAAGGAAAAAAATGGTCTATCTCTGGTTGGATTAACACAGCTAAGAAGAATGAGAAAGCACCGGACATTTCTATTAAAGTGAATCCGTTTAAAGAGTCAACAAAAGATAAGATGCCGTTTTAATTTATGAGCGATAATATTAATCCAGAACATTATAAGAATAAATCTATAGAGACTATTCATGCTATCTGCTCTCAGTTAACTGAGGTAGAAATGATTGGTTATCTTAGAGCTTCTATAATGAAATACATTATGCGTTTCGGCACAAAGAATGGACTTACATTAGAAAAGTCAATTGAAGATGCTAAGAAATGCAAATGGTTTATGGATCAATTATTATTAGAATTAGAGTCTATTAAGAAATCAGGTAGTGATTCTTATAAACATTCTAACGTTCATAGTTTATTTCCAAAGGATAAAAAATGAATAAAAAGAATGGCAAAGACTATATCTTCTTAAGTAAAGTCAAGGCGGATGTATTAAACTACATAGCTAACTTTGTTAAAGAGAAAAATTATTCTCCCACTTTAATAGAGATTGGCAATCGCTTTGGCTTTACTAGAAGTAGATCCAATGCAATCGTAAATGATTTGGCTAGAGCTAATCTATTATCTAAGGATGTAAGATACCCTCAAAGAAAGATTAAGTTAAGTCATCAACAACTAATGAAGATAACTTCTTTGAAGGTTAATGAAATATATCCGGTAAATGAAATTTGAAAAAACATATTTTTACGAATTCAATGCAAAGTTTAAAGAGATTTTTGATGATGTGGAAGTTGCTGCAAAGTCAGAAAAACCTAGTGAATTAAAAAGCATGGACATTACGAACATACGCTTTTTAAGATCTAGTATTAAACAAGTAAAGGAAAAAGAAAAAGATGGAAAAAATCCATGATCCTAAACAACAAGTCAAGATAGAAAAGCGTTATTATACTCTACTTGAAAAAGAAAAGAAGTTAGAAGAAGAAGCGCTTAAAGTTGCAGAGAAGAAAAGAAAAGCTGCATACGAACTTGGTATGAGGGGTCTTGAGTTTGAAGATATAGCTAGCTAATCACTAGCAAATTATATGCGTACTACAAGTTGTAAAACAACTAAGGAGAGAGACATGACTAAAAAGAAAGAGATAACAGGTTACTACGGATATTACGATAGTAAGAAGAAGCGCAGAGTGCTAAAAGTATTGTATAAAAAAATTTAATTATTAAAGAATTCAATTGGAGAAATAGACTGCCAAATGAATATTGACTATGTCAATTTTGAAAGTGTCTATATTTGTTTTTATCTAGCGTAGAAGTATAGGGAGTTTTTCGTTGAGACTCCCTATATTAAATTAGTTTGCAAAAGTCTTTGCGTAATTAGGTTTCTTATTTCTTCTTGATTTTCTTTCAGCTACAATCTTTCTTTGAATAGCAGAACGTTTTTCAGTTTCACTCATACCAGCAAGAACAGATTGGGGTACACACTTAGGATATTTTCTACCTGAACCTTTTTGTCTACCACAAGGTTGATACATTCCATTCTTTTTAGAACGTATATCTACCCAGTTTTGTTTAAACCATTTATCTAAACCACTAGCCATTATTTCTTTTTAATTATACCTCTGCCAATAAGAACATCTTTAAATGTAACTTTGCCATCTTTGTTTAAATCTGGAAAACTTTTTTTATTTTTCTTATTCTTTTTACCAAAAAAATCTTTTCTCATTTCATAACCTTTCTATAACCACCACCTTTTTTCTTATAAGTCTTTACAAGATAAGCGTTAGCGTATGCGCTAGGATATACTTTAAATTTCTTTTTAGTTAATGATTTAATTCTTGCATATAACTTTGGATCTGTTGGTCTATTTACTGTTGCCATTATTTTTTTTCTCCTTTGATAATACCTTTAATAATACCTTTATTAAATGAAGCGTATAGTATAGAAGATCCTTTCTTCTTACCATAATTTTTTTGCATACTTTTCATAATTTTTTTACCCTTCTTATTTAACTTCATAGTTATTCCTTTGTATTATAAAATTGACTATCATCATTTTCAGTTCTCCAACCGTCAGTCTCTACGCTTGGATAGTCCATATTAGTTTTATAATCTGGAATATTATCTTTAACAGTAAAGTTTGGAAGATTAAATAAAATTCTGTTATTGGGCATTAACGCAAAGTTTCCGCACCATATATCATCATTAGCTATCTCTAAAACATGGTGATGCTTATGTTCCGGTGATATTTCTGAATAGGTAGTGTTTAATAAATTAATATCTGGTTGAGCATAATCAATACTGAATTGATAATTAGCTTTATGCATCTTATTATCTCTGTCTATAAACTTACATTGAGATGTAGCTAGCGCATTGTATTCAATAATACCAGCATAATAAGATAAGCAATCCCAATAAGCTAAATCTTTTAACTGCAAATCTTTTACTTCACTTCTATTATACTTATCTGAAAAGAAAGCATGAATAGGAAGTCTTGCATAATTAGCGCCATTAGGCAGCATAATATTCCACAGAGGAGTTCTTCCTTCTAAAGTGGTCAGACTGTGAATAACACAATCCTCTTCTTCTCCTATATGTTTTTCTTTATTATATAGAAACTCTAGTCTGATCTTTGCTTTCCAAACTGGAATGTTGTGATTTAAAAACGCCATCGTTATATTCTTTCTCCATGCAATTTACATGCTGACATTTTCTATCTGCGTAGATAACAAATGAATCTGTATTAATAATTTCAACAGCGCAAGATTTACAAAATCCTACATGTTGTAGTCTGAATTTCTTTTTAGTCATTACTTATTATATTTAATTTGGTCTTTTAATTTTTTTATTAATTTCTCTAAAACATCAGTACGTTTTTTTAACTTATATATAATAACTTCAAGATCGTTTGTCCCTCTGTTTTTCAGATCAATCATTCTTACCAATTTTTGCAAGACCAATATCTAGCTGTAAATTTATCTTTAGCTGTATCGCAATTATGTCTAGCTCTAAAAGACTTACGTCTTGCAGCTATAAATTTTTTAATCTTCATCTCAGGATCACCATATCTAACTATCTTAACTTGGTTACCCTTCTTTGCTAGAACAGCAAACTTCTTTCTTTCGCCTGGAGTTCTCTTCTGTTTATTATATCCGGAGAATCTTTCTCCTCTATAGACAACCATTATCTAGCTAGTGGGTTAGATGAGCTTGCTCTAAGTTCTTTCATTTGAACTTTTAGTAATTCAATTTCTTTTTGTGCAATGGCTAAGTCTTGTTTAATCTGACCAGCTTTAGCAGGATCAATGCTATCAATCTTTGACATAATCTCTCCATACTTAATAAAGCCACCACCAATAGTACCAATGATTGCAACTGTTGCTATAATTTCCTTTAAATTATTCTTAACTTTATCTATCATATTAACCTTTTGTTTTTCTTAATTGTTCTAATTGGATAATAATATCATCCTCTTCATCTTGTATTTGTTTTAACATATTCTGTCTAGCAACCAATGGATCTTTGCTTATGTAATCGTTTAGATTAACATTAACATATATAGGTTTTTGTTCTAATTGTAATTGCATAAAGAAATTAGGATTAGGAACGCCTACCATTTGTCTTTGCTGATAAAAAGGTTTAGATTCATACGCACTTAAACTAGGTTGATTAACTTTTAATGCGTCAATTTTTATCTCTTGTACTGATTTTACTTTTACTTCTGCTATCTTTACTTCCGTTCCTACTTTATTGTCTGTTAGTTTTGTTTTTACTTCTTGTTGTGTACTTGTTGCAACAGGTTTTTCTTCGCTTACTGAAGTCTTAACAGAATTATCTTCTGAACTAGAAACAGCAGCAGTTTCTTTAGCTGTGGGTAACTCTTCTTTTGTAGAATTTT
>Ga0209443_1002708_pt1 | contig 10375 bp, 8 predicted proteins | sample LauGreBMM110DCMD_2_FD_187571 | JGI IMG/M metagenome (GOLD analysis project Ga0209443, IMG submission 187571) | Freshwater lake microbial communities from Lake Michigan, USA - Su13.BD.MM110.DCMD (SPAdes) (version 2) | ecosystem: Environmental > Aquatic > Freshwater > Lake | place: Lake Michigan... | reverse complement strand
ATTCATTGTATTGAAAGCCTTACAGGTACTTATTTAAATGAGTTTAGTAAAAGCTATGGCGAAAAAGCTTTGGAGCTATGCCGAGAGGTTTTTATAAATAAAACAACTTGGGATGAAGAGTGTGATGATAAATTAATGATGGCTAGTTATGCTGGCGGTATGAGTATTGCCTATAGCCAAGTTGGCGTAGCCCATGCAGTAAGTTATGGCCTTAGTTATTTATTGGGTACAAAACATGGCATTGGAAATTGTATTGTAATGAATCATTTAGACGAGTATTATCCTGAAGGAGTTAAAGAATTTAAATTGATGGTAGAAAAAAATAATATTGAAATACCGAAAGGCATTTGTGCCAATTTATCAGATGATGACTTTAATAAAATGATGGATGTATCAATGGGCATGAAACCACTTTGGGAAAATGCATTAGGAAAAGATTGGGAGAAGATAATGACAAGGGAGAAGTTGAGAGGTATTTACGAGAAATTGTAAGTAGCATTAAGAAGTCATGCAACATATACACAATAAAATTGTCTTCATTAAAATACTATTAAGAAGATGAAGAAACCAATTACCCTAATTGCTAGTTTAATTTTATATAGCACTTTATTATTTGCACAGCAAAAAACAAAACCTAATGTAATTTATTTTCAAGCATTAGGTAATGGCTTGCTAGCCTCAATAAATTATGAAAGACAGTTATTTAATAAGCCAACTTTTGTAGCACATGTAGGCGTAGGTATACATGGCAACGATCCAAAAGCAACAGCTTGCATTCCACTTGGTTTAAAATATTTAATTAAACTAAAAAAAGGAAATGAATTTTTACAAATAGGTATGGGAGCTACGTATTCAAAAAACGATGTCGTTTTATACACTACGCTTCCTAAATATGAAAATGGCATTATTCCTGAAAATAGATATTGGAATTATTTTCCAAGTGTAGGGTTTCGTTCAGTTTCAAAAAATGGTTTTTTATTTGGTATAGATGCTATGCTTCTTTTCAACAACATACATAGCGGTTTGCCTTATATTGGCTTAAATTTTGGCAAGCAATTTTAGTATTACTAATATGTCGTTTAGTTTTATACTCTAATTAACCGCTCCACTGCCGTCTCCAACGTTTCTTCTTTTTTACTAAAACAAAAACGCAGCGTTTTATTATCTATTTCATTTTTGTAAAACGCCGATGTAGGTATGGTAGCTACGCCATACTCCTTGGTTAAACGAATGGCAAAATCTTTTTCACTTTCGTTGCTAATATTAACATAGCTATATAACTGAAAGTAACTTCCAAAAGATGGAATGGGTATAAATTTTGTTTGAGCCATCAAATCAAAGAAATAATCTCTTTTTTGTTGCAAAAAATTTCCAAGCTGTAAGTAGTTTTCTTTTTGTTTTAAAAATTCGGCTAAAGCAACTTGTACAGGGCTATTACACGTAAAGCAATTAAACTGATGAACTTTTCTAAATTCTTTCATTAAATTTTCTGGAGCAATGCAATAACCCATTTTCCATCCGGTGCAGTGGTAAACTTTTCCAAACGAAAAACATACAAAAGCTCTTTCCAATAAATCGGGGTATTTTAAAATGCTTTCATGTTGTTTGCCATCAAATATTAAATGCTCATACACTTCATCGCTAATAATAAAAATACCAGTATTGCTTACAATATTTTGTAGTTGTATAATATCAGCAGCGCTAAACACACTACCTGTTGGGTTATGTGGGCTGTTAATTATTATAGCTTTTGTTTTGTTCGTAATTTTTTGTTTTACTAAATCCCAATCTATAGCATACGTTGGGTGTGTTAGCGATATTAAAACAGGCACACCTCCATTAAGCTCAATAGTAGGAATATAACAATCGTAAGCAGGTTCAAAAACAATCACTTCATCGCCAGGTTGTATAATGGTTGTTAAGGCAGTATACAATGCATATGTACCACCAGGTGTAATGGTAATATCGGTTTCGGCATTTATTTTTGTTGTATAAAGATCTTGTACTTTTTCGGCTAGGCGTTGGCGCAACAAAGGCAAGCCGTTCATATGTACATACTGATTATTCCCCTTTTGCATAGCCTCATTTACCAAATTGGTTAATTCGCTACTCATTTCATAATCGGGGAAGCCCTGTCCAAGGTTTATTGCATTGTACTGCACAGCCAATGTACTCATTACTGTAAAAATAGTAGTGCCAACATTGGGTAGTTTACTTTGTATAGTGGGTTGCATTTTATTCTGTCATTTCAACCAAAGGAGAAATCTAAAAAGATAGTACACTTAAAAACAGATTTTCCCTATCGTAGAAATGAAAAGTTTTGTTTATGTGGTAACTTAATTTAAAACAATATCAAAAAAATTATAAAAACTTATCGCCTTTATTACGTTTTACTTCTGCAACATATTCTTTTATTTCTTGCTCTTTATCTTTTTTACAAATTAGTAATACATCTTTTGTATCAACAACTACATAGTCATTTAAACCTTGCAATAAAACTAATTTTTTATTGCTGGCATGTACTAAATTATTAGTAGCATCAATAATCATTACGTTATCACCAACAACAGCATTTTCTAAATAGTCTTTTTCTAAATTTTGAAAGGCACTTGCCCAAGTCCCCAAATCGCTCCAGCCAAAGCTTGATGGCATAATGTACACATTATCTGCTTTTTCCATAATGCCATAATCGATAGAAATATTTACACATAAAGGATAAATTCGTTCGATAGCTTCTTTTTCAGCATCGGTATTAAAATTATTTAATTCAGCATCAAATACTTCATGTATTTCTGGTAGTAATTTTTCAAAGGCCTTAATAATATTTTTTACTTGCCATACAAAAATACCTGCATTCCATAAAAAATCTCCGCTAGCAATAAACGCTTTTGCTATTTCTACTGTAGGTTTCTCGGTAAATGTTTTTACTTTATAAATATTTTCGCCAACAGCTAATGTTTCGTATTGAATATAGCCATAGCCAGTATTAGGGTGTGTAGGTTTTATACCCAACGTTAATAATCCTTTTATATCAGCCGTAAACTTTAGTGCTTCATTACATATTTTAATAAAAGCATCGTCATCAGTAATTAAATGATCAGAGGGGGCACAAATTAAATTAGCGTTAGCATTCAGTAATTGTATTTTATACGAAACATAGGCAATGCAAGGGGCTGTATTTTTACGAGATGGCTCACAAAGAATATTTGCTTTACTAAGCTCGGGTAATTGTTCTGCAACAATATCTGCATAATCTTCAAATGTTACTACATAAATATTTTCTTTAGGAATAAATTTTGCAAATCTGTCGTAGGTAGATTGTATTAATGTTCTACCTATATTTAATATATCTAGAAATTGTTTAGGATAATTTGTTCTACTCATTGGCCAAAAGCGGCTTCCAATACCTCCAGCCATTATGGCAACATAATTATTTTTATTCATTTTTCTTTATTAAATTATTCCTTCGCCAATCAAATCATGTAAATGTATTATCCCAAAATATTTACCATCATCTTCCACAACTAATTGGGTAATATTTTGTTGCTGCAATATTTGCATAGCTTCGGTAGCTAGGCTATTTTCCGTAATTTTTTGGGGATTAGCTGTCATTATATTTTCAGCTATAAGATTGGTAAAATCGTTTTCTCTTTCTAACATTCTACGTAAATCTCCATCGGTAATTATTCCAAGTACTTTATTATCGTTACTTACTACTACTGTTGTGCCTAACCTTTTGTTTGTCATTTCTACAATTACTTCTTTAATAGTTGCAGTAAGCAATACAGCAGGCTTTTCGTTTTTGTTAGCTAAGTCTGCAACTCGTAAATACAATTTTTTACCTAATATTCCACCAGGATGGTATTTTGCAAAATCGTTACTTTTAAATCCTTTCATTTCCATTAAACATACAGCCAACGCATCTCCCATAACCATTTGTGCTGTAGTGCTACTAGTAGGTGCAAGGTTGTTTGGGCAAGCCTCTTGTTGCACCGTTGTATTTAAAACAAGTGTACTATTTAAGGCTAAAAAACTTTCCAAATTACCCACCATTCCTATTAATATATTGCCAAAATTATTAATTAACGGTACTAATACTTTAATTTCTGAACTATCGCCACTTTTACTAATAACTAATACAATATCGTTAGGTTGTATCATTCCCAAATCGCCGTGTATAGCATCTGCGGCATGCATAAAAATACTTGCCGTACCCGTACTATTAAGTGTAGCAACAATTTTTTGAGCAACTATGGCGCTTTTGCCAATACCACTAACAATAAGCCTCCCCGTTGTTTTACCAATTAATTCAACGGCATTTATAAAGTCATCATTTATAAATGTAGTCATTTCTGCAATTGATTTAGCCTCTATTTCTATAGTACGCTGTGCAATTGTTTTAAGTAACGATTTATCCATATGGCTAGGTTCTAACTCCAAATTTATTCTTGGCAAAAATACTTTGTTTATACCTCATTATTATAAAAATAACCTTGACATCTCCTTTTTTTTTCTTATCTTATTGCTTAAAGTGTATTTGTTATAATTGCAGTATACAAATAGTTAGTACTTTTATTTGCAAAGATATTCAACTAACTTCACTGTCCTTTTAACATTATTAAAAATTAACTGAACTTGTAAAAGGTGTAGATGAATTATTATGGCTACTAAAAAACCGGCAACAAAAAAAGCATCACCTGTGCCTAAATCTGCATTGGTAAACTATAATTTAAATCAAAAACTACAAGAGCATTTTGGATTTGAAGGATTTAAATACCCTCAAGAGGAAATTATTACTAGTCTATTAAGCGGTAAAGATACTTTTGTAATTATGCCTACAGGTGGTGGTAAAAGCCTCTGTTACCAATTACCTGCATTAATTTTAGAGGGTGTTGCCATTGTAGTATCTCCACTTATTGCATTAATGAAAAACCAAGTTGATTTGGTAAGAGGCTATAGCGATAAAGACGATGTAGCACATTTTTTAAATAGCACGTTAAATAAAGGACAACAAAAAATAGTAAAGGATGATTTGGTAAGTGGCAAAACAAAAATGCTTTATGTAGCACCAGAAACCTTAACTAAAGAAGAAAATATTGAGTTTTTTAAAACATTAACAATTTCTTTTTTTGCTGTAGACGAAGCCCATTGTATTAGCGAATGGGGGCATGATTTTAGACCAGAATATCGCCGCTTACGAGAAATGATGGACATGATTAATGAGGCCGTACCTGTAATTGCACTTACTGCAACTGCTACACCAAAAGTACAGAGTGATATTTTAAAAAATTTAGGCTTACGTACACCTAATATTTTTATCAGCAGCTTTAATCGGCCTAATTTATATTACGAAATTCAACCTAAAATAAATAAGGGCCAAACCGATAAAAGTATTGTTCGGTTTATTCAACTTCATAAAAATAAAAGTGGTATTATCTATACCTTAAATAGAAAAACTACCGAAGAATTAGCGCAAATGCTAATGGCAAATGGTATTAAAGCTGTAGCGTATCATGCTGGGTTAGATGCTAAACTTAGAGCCCAACGACAGGATGAGTTTTTAAATGAAGATGTAGATGTAATTGTTGCTACTATTGCATTTGGAATGGGTATTGATAAGCCAGATGTTCGTTTTGTTATACATTATAACATACCAAAATCTATCGAAAATTATTATCAAGAAACTGGCCGTGGTGGAAGAGATGGAATGGAAGGGAAATGTATTTTATATTACTCTCATAAAGATGTTGCTAAGCTAGAGCATTTAATGAGAGATAAACCACTAACCGAAAGAGAAATAGGGGCACAACTTATAAACGAAACCGTTAGTTATGCCGAAAGTAGTGTGTGCCGACGCACAACATTACTTCATTATTTTGGAGAAAAATATGATGATAAAAATAGTTGTGGCCATTGCGACAATTGTTTAAATCCCAAAGAAAAAGTAGAAGCAAAAGACGAAACTTTAATTGTATTAAAAACTATTAAAGGAGTAAAAGAAGGTTTTACCATTGACCATGTTACGAATGTAATAATGGGCAAAGCAAATACAGCTGTAAAAATGTATAGGCACGATGAGTTGGATATGTTTGCACAAGGCAATGATAAAGATCCTCATTTTTGGAACAGCCTTATACGCCAAATGTTATTAAGCGGTTTAATTGAAAAAGATATTGTAGAATATGGCTTATTAAAGTTTACCAAACTGGGCGATGCATTTTTAAAAAAATCAACCTCTTTTAAAATAGTTTTAAATAATTTATTTGAGGATGCAAATGCTGATGACGAAGAAAGCGAAGCTGCTGATGCTGCCACAGCTGTTGTCGATGAACGCTTAATGGAATTATTAAAAGAGTTACGAAAAAAAGTAGCAAAAGAAAAAAGCCTTCCACCCTTTGTAATATTTTTAGAGAGTAGTTTAGGAGACATGGCAACTATGTACCCCACAACTATTGCCGAACTAGAAAAAATAAGCGGGGTAAGCAAAGGGAAGGCATTACGTTATGGCAAACCTTTTATAGAGCTAATTACAAAATATGTTGAAGAGAATGACATTCTACGGCCTGATGATTTTGTAATGAAAACAGTTGCGAATAGAAATAATAATAAAATTTTTATTATACAAAATGTAGATAAAAAAATACCACTAGAAACTATTGCCAAAACAAGAGATTTAGCTATTAATGAGCTTTTAGAAGAAATGGAGACAATAGTTGCTAGCGGCACAAAGCTAAGTTTAGACTATGCCATTAACGAAATGGTAGATGAATACGACCAAGAAGAAATACTAGAGTATTTTAAAAATTGTGAAACAAGCAGCCTACAAGTTGCCCAAGAAGAGCTAATAGATAGTGGTTATAATTGGGAGCAATTAAAACTTATGCGTATTAAGTTCTTATCCGTTTATGGTAATTAAATAAGTTTTTTAGGGTAATTATTTAATATTTTGGGGTAATCCCCTTATTTTTGCAACCCCAAATGGGAAAGGTGCGGTAGCTCAGTTGGTAGAGCAATGGACTGAAAATCCATGTGTCGCCGGTTCAAACCCGGCCCACACCACTAAAACCTCAGTAGAAATACTGAGGTTTTTGCTTTTTTATTAACGTTATCCGCCCTATTTTTTAATTCTTATTTAACCTTGATAACCCACCCTTTTAACATACCTTTGCACCTCAAAAAAACAAGGTAGTGTATTTAACTATACTGGTTATCAATACTTTACCTCAATTTTAATACAATGAATATCAGAAACATCGCTATTATTGCCCACGTAGATCATGGAAAAACAACCTTGGTAGATAAGATTTTGCATAGCACCAACATTTTTAGAGATAACCAAGAAACGGGTGATTTAATAATGGATAACAACGATTTAGAAAGAGAAAGAGGAATTACCATTTTTAGTAAAAATGTATCCGTTACCTACAAGGACGTTAAAATTAATGTAATTGACACCCCAGGGCATAGTGATTTTGGTGGCGAGGTAGAACGTGTACTTAAAATGGCTGATGGTGTATTATTATTGGTAGATGCTTTTGAAGGACCAATGCCTCAAACCCGTTTTGTATTACAAAAAGCTTTACAATTAGGTTTAAAACCAATTGTTGTTATAAATAAAGTTGATAAAGAAAATTGCAGGCCAGATGAAGTACATGATGCAGTTTTTGAACTATTCTTTAACCTTGATGCTACTGAGGAGCAATTAGATTTTCCTACCATATACGGTAGCAGTAAACAAGGTTGGATGAACACATCTATAACACCTACCGACAATATTGTACCGCTGATGGATGCTATTTTAGAGTTTGTGCCAGAGCCAAAAATAAACGAAGGCGCTACTCAAATGCAAATTACTTCATTAGATTATTCTGCATTTTTAGGCAGAATAGCTATTGGAAAAGTTGCCCGTGGAAGCGTTAAAGAAGGGCAGAATATTGTAATGATTCAAGCCGATGGTAAACAAGTAAAAAGTAAAGTAAGAGAACTGTATACATTTGAAGCATTAGGTAAAAAGAAAGCTACCGAGGTTTTTGCAGGAGATATTTGTGCAGTTGTAGGCCTAGAAAGTTTTAACATTGGCGATACAATTTGCGATGTTGAAACCCCAGAAGCGTTACCTGTAATTAGTGTGGATGAGCCTACCATGAGTATGATGTTTAGCATCAATAACTCTCCATTTTTTGGTAGAGAAGGTAAGTTTGTTACCAGCCGCCATTTAAGAGATAGATTAATGAAAGAAACCGAAAAAAACTTAGCCCTAAGAGTAGAAGATACAGATGGTGCTGATAGTTTTTTAGTATTTGGTAGAGGCATTTTACACTTAGGTATCTTAATAGAAACCATGCGTAGAGAAGGGTTTGAATTAACTGTTGGTAACCCTCAAGTATTAGTTAAAGAAATTGACGGTAAAAAATGTGAGCCTTATGAAAATTTAGTAGTAGATGTACCAGCTGAATTTAGCGGTAAAGTAATTGATTTGGTTACACAACGTAAAGGCGAAATGACTATTATGGAAAGCAAAGGAGAGATGCAACATCTTGAATTTGAAATACCTTCTAGAGGATTAATTGGTTTACGCAGTACCATGCTTACAGGCACTGCCGGCGAGGCTGTTATGGCACATCGTTTACTAGAATATAGGCCATGGAAAGGGGTAATACCGGGTCGTAATAATGGCGTATTACTATCTAAAAATACTGAAAAAACAACGGGTTACTCAATTGATAAATTACAAGATAGAGGACGATTTTTTGTTGATCCAGGAGATGAGGTTTATGCAGGTCAAATTATTGCTGAACATATTAAGCCAGGCGATTTAAATGTAAATGCAACAGAGCCTAAAAAATTAACCAACCATAGAGCAAGTGGTAGCGATGATGCTAGTAAAGCGGCTCCAAAAATATTAATGACGTTAGAGGAATGTATGGAATACATTCAGCAAGATGAATGTATAGAAGTAACGCCAAAAAGTATTCGTATGCGTAAAGTAATTTTAGACGAAAATGAACGCAATAGAGTCTCTAAAAATATGAAAGCCGAAGCGGTTTAAACCTTTTATATAAGTATAGAAAAGAGCTAACAAAAAATGTTAGCTCTTTTTATTTTCAATCTTTTTCAACAAACTTGCTGCACTTTTTTCATTGATTATTTTTAGTTGTTCATAGTATTTCATAGCCTCCTCCTTATTACCCAATTCACTGTTCATTAAACCTATGTAGTAAAGGTTTACATCTACTAAAGAAATTGCTAATCTACTTTTAAAATAATTTAAACATTCTTGAAGTTTTTTTAACTTATAATAGGAGTAAGAAATTTCTGTATACCCAGTTTTAAAATTATTATTTATATCTAATGCTTTTTTTAAATACACAATAGCACTATCGTATTTTTCTAGAGCATTATAACCCCAGCCAATATTATAACAAGCCTCTGTAGTAGTATCTGCCTTATATAAAGTAAGTTTTTTAAAATAAAATAAAGCACTATCCGCCTTACCTATTACGTTTTTATACAAAACCCCTAAGCCGTTATAGGCAATGGTGTTATTTTTCTTTAATTTAATTGCGGTTTTTAAACAGGTCAGTGCATCGGTCTGGTTTTGCAACCGTACAAAAATTAACCCTGCTTGTGTAAAGGCGTTAACATGCTTAGGGTTTAATGTAATGGCTTTATTAAAAAAGGGCAACGATTCTTTAAGTTTTTCTTGGCTTACCAGCAACATTCCTTCCTTATAATTTTCATCTGCCGTTTTAGGTTGTGCAAAAACAGTGGCAGTAATACAATTAATAAAAATAAATACGTTAACCAATTTATTCATACTACAAAAATAATAATACAAACTTTAAAAAAATCTTAAAAATTAAAATCAATAGATAACTAGATTCTTTAGTAATTTTACACAATGAAAAAGGCAAGATTGATCATCTATATAATTACCCTCTTTTTATTAATGGATTCCTCTACAACTATTGCCCAATGTAGTGTTTGTACAAAAAGTGCATCTCAACTTGGCGAAAAACCAGCCAAAGCCTTAAACAATGCAATTGTTTACTTAATGCTTACCCCTTTTGCTGTGGCAGGTTTTATTGGTTACAGGTGGTGGAGGAATAATAAAGAAAATTAACAGGTTTAAAAATTTTTTATATGTTTTCAAAATTTTTTTTATTTAAAGAAAAATTAGGCTTTAGCAATGGCCTTCATTTATACTTGCGATTTAAAATAAAAAAATTTAAAAACCTAAAAGTAAACGGTATTAAGCACCCCGTAAGTTGTAGAAATAACGCTGAGGATAAGCTTACTTTTAAAGAAGTTTTTGTCAATGAAATATATGCCTTGCCGCCAAGTTTTACACCTACTTGTATTATTGATGGCGGAG
>Ga0209443_1002706_pt1 | contig 10383 bp, 7 predicted proteins | sample LauGreBMM110DCMD_2_FD_187571 | JGI IMG/M metagenome (GOLD analysis project Ga0209443, IMG submission 187571) | Freshwater lake microbial communities from Lake Michigan, USA - Su13.BD.MM110.DCMD (SPAdes) (version 2) | ecosystem: Environmental > Aquatic > Freshwater > Lake | place: Lake Michigan... | reverse complement strand
AGAAAAATACCTTTCATAAAATAATTTAATAATATAAAAATTTTAATAGGGAATTTATTTATACATACTGAAACCACTGTCTATTGGGATCCCAATTTTCAATTTCTTTACCCACAGCGGATAAAAATTTAGAACCCATGGCTCCATCTACAATTCGGTGATCATAGCTCATGCTAATAAACATCATGTGACGCACTAAAATGGCATCGCCAGAGGGTGTTTCTACCACCACGGCTCTTTTTTTAATAGCGCCTAATGCAAGAATAGCTACTTGTGGTTGGTTAATAATGGGTGTGCCCATAATACTTCCAAAAGAACCCACATTGGTAACAGTGAAGCTACCCCCTTGTGTATCGGTTGGTTTTAATTGACCATTTCTTGCAGCTTGCGCTAAATTATTAACAGCCTTTGTAATACCAACAATACTTAATTGATTGGCACCTTTAATAACAGGTACTATTAAATTGCCAGAAGGTAGGACAGTGGCCATGCCAATATTAATATCTTTTTTAAGAATAATTTTATCGCCTTCTAAACTGCAATTAATCATTGGGAATTGCTCAAGTACTGTAGCAATTGATTCTAAGAACATAGGTGTATAAGTAATCTTAGTACCTTCTCTTCTTTCGAATAAATCTTTTACTTTATCTCTCCATACAACCATATTGGTTACATCCACTTCTACAAAAGAAGTTACATGTGGGCTAGTTTGAACACTATCCACCATATGCTTCGCAATTAACTTGCGCATACGATCCATTTCTATAATTTCAGTAGCGCCTGAAACAATAACCTCATTAGGATTAGCTAGTTTGGAAGAAGTAGAGAAATTAGAAGTAGTATTTTCATATACATCTAATGGCTTATTGAGTAAGGGTCTTGTAGTAGGTTCGTTTACAATTTGCTCATTTACAATTGGATGGGGTAGGTTAATTCCCATTTTTTTGCGCGCAATAAAATCTAAAATATCTTTTTTGGTAATTCTACCATTGGTTCCAGTACCATTAATATGCTGTAATTCATCCATGCCCACACCTTCGTTTTGAGCAATATTTAAAACTAAGGGAGAATAAAATTTAGCTTCTTGTGATGAACTATTACCATTCACCTGTAAAGTATTTGATCTAACAGATTCAATAACTTTATTTTCTTTAACAGGGGCAAGTTCTTTTTGAATGGGAGTTAAAGGAACAAATGGAACTACTTCAATAGGAGTTGGCTCATTTGTTTCTTCAATTGGAGCAGCAATAATAGAAGCAGACGAATTTGCTGTGGTACTAATTCTTGCTATAACAGTTCCAATAGGAACGACGCTATTTACTTCAAATAAAATTTCTGTAATTGTGCCTTCTGTTGAGGAAGGAATCTCGCTATCTACCTTATCGGTAGCAATATCCAATAGTGTTTCATCCAGTTGAATAGTATCACCTACTTTCTTATGCCATTTTAAAATGGTCGCCTCCATGATACTTTCACCCAACTTAGGTAAAACTAGATCCACAATTGGCATATGAGTTAATTTTAGTAAAAATAAGACTAAATCTTATTGATTATTAATAACCTAAGCAAATTTATAGCTTGATTTGCTGTTACTTCTATATTTCTTAACCTGTCAAACCTTAGATAAAATACCTTTGAAACCACTTTTTCTTTACTCGCCACACCCACCCAAACCATTCCTAATGGCTTTTCGGCAGTTTCGCCACTTGGTCCCATGATTCCACTCACCGAAATAGCATAATCTGTATTCATTTTCTCTCTAACCGCCAAGGCCATTTGTTCAACGGCTTCTTTACTCACTGCTCCTACAGTTTGTAAGATATTAGTGGGAACGTCTAAAAACTCTGTTTTAATTCTATTATCATAGCTTATGATACCTCCAGTGTAAAACTGAGAAGAGCCTGCATTTTTGGATAATAAATGACCTATATAACCACCTGTGCAACTTTCGGCAGTTGACACTGTTTGCTTTCTTTGTTTTAATAAATTAGCCACGACCATTTCCATGGTTTCGTCTGCGTCTATTACTAGGTATTCTTTAACGGCCTCTTTCAAAGCCTCAAATTGAGCATTCACTTCTTTTGCTAGTACTTTTTCATCTTGACCAGACCCGGTTAATCTAAGGCGAACCATTCCTATATTGGGTAGGTAGGCAAGTTTAATATTTGTAGGTAAGCCTTTTTCAAAATGGGCAATATGTTCTGCTAAAAAAGATTCTCCAATTCCTGCGGTTAAAAGTGTTTTATGCGCAATAAAAGGGGTGGTAAATGATTTTTGTATTTCCGGAATAACTTGATTTTCGATTAACCATCTCATCTCGTGTGGCACACCGGGTAAAGAAAAATAATAAACACCTTCTTTTTTAAATAACATCCCAGGGGCAGTTCCTTTTTCATTAAATAATACTTCACAAACATCTGGAACCTCAGCTTGCTTTGTGTTTCGATCAATCATGGGCCTTTTATGGATCGTCTCAAATATATAGGTGATATGATCAAGACTTGGCTGATGAACAATCATTTTGCCACCAAAATATTCATTGAGTAGGGGTTTGGTGATATCATCTGCTGTAGGCCCTAGTCCTCCGGTTAAAATAATAACCTTACTTTTTTGAGAGGCTGTATCCAAGGCATTAATGATATCCGCTTTCTTGTCACCCACCGCAATTCTACTGTTAACAGGTATGCCTATTTTTAATAAGGCTTGGGCAATAAAGGCACTATTTGTATCAATTACTTGCCCAATTAATAACTCGTCACCGATGGTAATAATGGTAGCTTGAATAGGGTTCATTGAAACGGGGTTATAGGTTGCAAAGTAAACTAAAAAACAGCGGTTTTTATCTAAAATAGGTGCTTAGTTTTTCAAGCATAGAAGCCGGCATACTAGCTCTTTTTCCCAGTTTACTATCCATAAAATAAAGCTTCACTTTACCAATAGTTAATAATTTCCCTTCCTCATTATAAATTTCCTGATCAAAAATAATTTTATGCTCTGTAGGTAGTTCTTTGATTTGGGATTTGATAGTTAGCAAATCGTCATATTTTGCAGGTCTTAAATACTTAATATTTAATTCCACTACTGGTAGCATAATTCCCATATCCTCAATGCCTTTATAGCTTATACCTAAATTTCTTAAGCTTTCAACTCTGCCCACTTCGAAATACTGGGCATAATTGCCATAATAAACCACATTCATGGGATCGGCTTCGGCATACCTTACTCTTACCTGGGTGTTGAATTCGTACATATTTTATTGTTATTGTTGACAAATTTACGAATGAATTCTGTTTTTCCACAATAAGGGGTAAATAAGCTTCGTTTTATAAGTAGAGCGTAATTTTAGGTAATTAATAAACAAGTAGCATGTTATCAATGAGAAATAGAATAGTGAATCTGGTATTGTTATGTATGGTTGTTTTTAATTCATATGGCCAATATAGCCAAAATGAGCGCCTATTAGACCCCGTTTTCCAAAAAGGGGTTAATGCACTACATCAAGGGGATACCCTGGCTGCTTTTCAATATATTGAATCTGCTTATCATTTTAAGTCAAATCAAGAAAATTTAAGAGAAGATAATATAAGAGAGGATATTAATTACTACTACACTTACTTGTCTCTTGTTTTACAAAAACCTACAGGCGAAAATTTAGCGCTTAATTTTTTAAAGTCTTCCAGTAACAAAATTTTCAATGCTCGAATTAATTTCTTTTTAGGGGGCTACTATGTTAAAAAACAAAATACCCAAGAAGCCTTAAATGCTTTTGATAAAGTAAGCATTGCCGATTTGAATAATGAGGAGCTTATTTCCATGAAATACCTGCAAGGCTATTTGTATTTCAAATTAGGTATTTGGGATAAGGCCACCAATTTATTAAATAGTATCAGACAATTAAAGCAATCAGTGTATTACACCGATGCAAATTATTATGCAGGCTTCATTGCACTTCAAAAAAAGGAATTTTCTTTGGCTTTAGCTTGTTTTGAAATTGCTAGTAATAATGAAGCATATGCAAGCTTAACGCCATTTTATATTAGTCAGATATACTATTTCATTGGAAATATAGATGCTGCCATGGTCAATTGTGAAAAAGCTTTGCAATTAGAAGGCCAATACTACAATTTACAATTACAGCAGTTAATGGGACATTTGTTGTTTGAGAAAAAACAATATCAAAAAGCAGTTCCTTACTTAGCAAAATATGTGGCTGCACAAGACAATGTGGAAGTACAAGACTTATACCAACTTTCTTTTTGTTATTTCCAAGACCAACAATGGAAAAAATCTATTGAAGGGTTTAAAAAATTGGCCAATGTGGATGACTCTTTGGGTCAAAATAGCATGTATTTATTGGGAACGGCCTATTTAAAAGTAAATGATAAAAATGGAGCTAAGAATGCATTTATGCTCTGTGCTTCTAAAAGCATCAATTTAGAACAAAAAGAAATTTCTTTATTTAACTACGGGAAGCTATTAGTAGAACTAAAAGAGTACAGTGTTGCAATTACTGTACTAGATAAATTTATTGAAAACTATCCTCAGTCTATTTACTTCGCAGAATCAAAATCTCTATGGATTACTGCCTTAGCTTATAGTAATAATTTTAAGCAAGCATTAGAGGCTTATCAATTAATAGAAACGCCTAGTCTTGAATTATTAAAAATATATCCTGCTATTTTGTATGGACTATCCTGTAACCATATTAATGACGGAGAAGTAGAAAAAGCCTATACTTTATTCAATCAATTAAGAAATGCACCTTATAATGGAAATTTTCTATCTGCTACTCATTTTTGGTTAGGTGAAATAAGTTATAAAATGGGTAGAATTTCGGATGCCATTGGGTATTTACAGAAATACATGTTGGATCCCGTGAATGCGGGAGAAGTAAATGCTACTAATGCCAGGTATATATTAGGCTACTGCTTTTTGAAAAATGGAGCTTATCAAAAAGCACTATTACAATTTAAAGAGATATCAAGTCTAAATCCAGGTACAGCATTGGATCATTTTCAACAAGATGCCTATGTTAGAGTAGCAGACTGTCAAATGATGTTAAAGAAAATGAATGATGCCTTAACTACTTATCAGCGTGTAATAGATTTATCATGGTCATATGCCGACTATGCCTTTTTACAAAAAGCGACTATATTAGGAGGTATAGGGAAGGTGACTGAGAAAATTAAAATGCTCATCAGTTATGAATCTAGTTTCCCAAACTCTGTTTATATTAATGATGCAAGAATGGAATTGGCAGATACTTATGTAAGTCAAGAAAAGTTTCAAGATGCGATTGCGCCTTTAACCAAAATAAGCTTAGATAATACAGCTACTCAATTTTACCCTCAGGCTTATTATAAATTAGGCATTGTATATTTTAATTTGGATAAAAATAAAATGGCGCTTACCACTTTTAAAGATTTATATGCGACTTATCCTAATTCTACTGAAAGTGAAAATGCCATTGAATATATTCGTAATATTTTTATTGAAGATCAGACACCAGAATTATATGTTCAGTTTATGTACGACTATGGCCACCCATTAACGGTGAATGAACAAGACTCTTTAATATTCAGGGCATCTGTTATTAAGTATGAGCAAAAAAGATATACAGAATCGGCTTCTGGCTTTGGTAGTTATTTACAAAAGTTTCCCAATGGCAAGTATAGCCTTGAAGCTACCCATTTAATGGCAGAAATTGCTTATTCTAAACAAGCCTATGATACCGCCTTGGTTTATTTTTCTAAACTAGCTGATATCGCTCCAAATACCTATGCAGAAAGAGCAGCACTCATTGCCGCTAGATTAAATTATTTTAATTATCAAAACTACGATTTAGCTGAAAAATATTTTTCTATATTATTACAAATAGCAACACAGAAAGAAAATAGTACAGAAGCTATTAAAGGATTATTAAGATGCCAATATAAAACCGAAAAATGGGCGGATGCCAATTCAATTGCCCAACAAATTATTGAGGATAAAAATAGTGCCATGGATGATATTGAAATGGCCAATATGACCATTTATCATCAGAAATTAATAACAGGAGATACCAGTGCAGCTTTACAAATACTTAGCAATGTAATTAAAACTGGGTCTAGTGTAATTACTGCTGAAGCGCATTACCAAGTAGCCAATTTATATTTATTACAAAATAAATTAAGCTTGGCTGAGAAAACTGCTTTTGATATTATTAAAAAACAAGCTTCTTATGAATATTGGGTCACTAAAACCTATATTTTATTAGGAGATATTTATGTTGCACAGAAAGACAATTTCAATGCCATTGCTACTTATAAAAGTGTAGCCGATAATGCCACTATAGAACCACTTAAAATTGTTGCTGCTCAAAAGTTAAAAGAACTTACAGAAACATCAACAATTAAATAATCCATTATGAAGTATTTTTTAAAATATAGCTTTTTATTTATTTGTATTTTTTGTTTCTTAACAGCAGGGAATACCCAACAAGAAAATAAGAAAAAAGCAAATATAACCGCCAGTAAAAAAGTAGGCACTAGCAAAAAGAAGAAAACAGTTAAATCGAGTAAAGGAAAAAAGAAGGCTAAAAAATCAAATTCGAAGAAAAATAATAGGGTAGTACGTAAAAAAAATACAGCCACACTAAATATTGAAACAGCGGATTTATCTAAGCTTATAACAACTAATAATATAGCTACCCCAAAACTAGATACTGTTGTTGAAAAAGAAGTGAGTATTATTTCAGCCTTTAAGCCACAACTTAAAAATATTGCAAAGTTAAATTTTACAAAAGCGACTAATGAAGTCGATACAACTACTAGAACGCTCAACTATCAAGTGCCTACACAAAATTTAAGCTTTCAATACAGACCTATTTCTTTAATCCCAAGATCGTATAATGAGAAAGAGACCTCTTTTCCTGTCAACACCACTAATTTAAAAGTAGGTTTTGGTAATTATAATAATCAGTTTTTTGAAGCTACTTACAATGCAGTGGATGAAAATAAACATTCACATGCCTTTGAAGCTAGTTTTGAGACTTCCAATGGTATGCAATACCTGCAGCAGTTTAACCATAAAAATTTCGCCTATATAGGCAGTATTAGAATAGATGAAAATAATTATATTCAAACCGACGTTTTTTATCAAAATACGCAGCGTTACAGGTTTGGTTTAGTGCCAGATAACAGTAGTTTATCCTTAGGAGATTATGCGCAACCCTTTACGCTGTTTGGAACCTCTTTAAAATGGGTGAATGATAATTCAAAAAATAAATTAATCAATAAATTATTCAATCCCATTTTAAAATTTGAAAACTTCAAAGGGCTTGCCTCTACCAATAACTTCTGGGTAGAAATTTACAACCCTATGAGTTTTAAATTAAAAGGGAGTGGTAAAATAAACCTAGATTTTAGTTATAATTATAGCAAGTACACGCATATCAACCATGCGAACCAGTCTAATTCAATTTTTGTCATTCAACCTTCTATTGAATTAAATAAATGGAACTCTAGTATTAAAGTAGGTGTTAACCCAAGTTTCACCACCAAGGAATTTGCTTTATTCCCATTAGTTCAGTTTAGTAAAAAATTAAAGGATACCAACTATTTATTTGTCGCTAATTGGCAAACTATTTTAACCAATAACAATTATGCTAGTCTGTCAATGATCAATCCTTGGATGGCTGCACCTACGACATTAAAAATAACCACCCAAGAAAAAAAGGCATTAGCTCTTTTTATCAATGCATCTAAAAACTTACAATATAATTTTGGATTGTCTTTAAATGATTATCGTAATATTCCATTTTTTAATAGAATCAACAATGTAGCTAAATCGCAATTTTTTGGTTTACAATTTCAACCCATTTTCGAATACAGGGCCATTACTTTAGAATTTGTTACAGCAATGCGTTATCAATTAAGCAGTCAATTCATTGTAAAAGCAAATGCTAAGTATATTCAGTTTAACTCTATCAAAGAAAATACCAATGCTTGGGGCATTTTACCATTAAATATTAATGGAGAGCTTAGTTGGTATCCTAGTAAAAAATGGTCAATTGATGGAGGTATGCAATACTGGTCTGGCGCTTCCTTCGAAAATGATGCAGGCAAAGCCTATGATTTAAATAATACGCTGGTTTTAAACGCTTCTTTTAATTATCAATTAACCACGCACTTGAAGGCCTGGGCAAAAGGGGAGAACTTATTAGACAAAAAGTATCAACGTTGGGCAGAATATCCTTCTTTAGGAGTTCAATTAATTGCTGGTATCGTATATTCGTTTCATAAATAACTATGGAAAAAATACTTGAACAATATTTTGTACAAAATAATGAATTAGTACTTACTAATATTGGCACTATTCATTTGACTAAAAAACCAGCCACTTGGATAGGGGATACCCTAAATGCCCCTGAAGTAAGTATTTTATTTTCAATTGATAATAAGAAAGCTAGTAACCAATTTTACGTTTATCTAGCAGAAGCATTATCTATTTCCTACGAACAGGCAAGTATACAATTTGAACAATTTTTACAAACTAGTTTTGAAGCTCAAGAAGCTAATTTAGCTATTGGAAATTTAGGAAGCATTGAAAAAAAAGGGAATGAGTATACTTGGGTAAGTAATTTTATATCAAGTAATTATTACAAAAACATTACCATTAGTCCCATTCATGCAAATGAAGAAGTGGAAAAACAAATATCTATTCAATGGCCATGGATTGCATTCATTTTGTTTATTATAGCAATGGCCGCTATTGTATTTAAATATTTTTAGATATGCTTGAAAATAATAAACAATTTTCACCTTGTCCCATTTGTAATAAAGAAGACATAGCTAGTTTATTACATACCAAGGATTACTCACTTACAGGCGAAGACTTTCAAATTATCCAATGTGCCAATTGTACATTAGAATATACCGATCCAGCACCTAGTAAAGAAGCTATTGCACCTTATTATAATTTCCCTTCTTATATTTCTCATACCGATACAAAAGAAGGTCTTGTGAATAAAATGTATCATAAAGTAAGAAATCATACACTTACACAAAAAACAAACTGGGTACAATCACTATTTACAGGCCATAAGGGTCATCTATTAGAAGTGGGAGCTGGCACAGGTGCATTTGCAAATTCCATGTCTAAAAAAGGGTGGAAAGTGACTGCATTAGAACCTGATGCGGCTAGTAGACAAAAAGCCCTAGAAAATTATGACATAAATTTACTACCCATTGAGGAACTTTCTCATTTAGAGCCAGCAAAGTATGAAGTTATTACTTTATGGCATGTGTTAGAGCATGTGCATGATTTAAATGCCTATATGAAAACATTTCATAGTTTACTCAAGCCTAATGGAAGGTTAATCATAGCTGTACCCAATCATACAAGCTACGATGCAGGGTTTTATAAGAATTACTGGGCCGCCTATGATGTACCTAGGCATTTATATCATTTTTCGCCATTATCAATGCATTATTTAGCCAAAAAACATAAAATGAGTATTGTGCAAAAACTACCAATGTGGTTTGACAGCTTTTATGTAAGCCTTCTTAGTGAAAAATATAAACAATCGGGAATGATTGGAATGATGCGTGCTTTTTTCGTTGGCTGTATTTCTAACTTAACTGCATTAAGCAATGTAGACAGAGGAAGCTCCATGATCTATGAAATAAAAAAGATAGACTAAAACAGCTATCGTAAACGAACTTCTACTAAAACAGGCCAAGATTTACCTGTTATAAAAAAGGTTTTCTTAGCAGCATGATATGCAATTCCATTCATTACATAGCCTGCATCAATACTTAATGGATCATATTTAACACCTGCTTGAGAAAGTATATTACTAAAATCAATACTACTTTTAACCTGCCCAGTTTGTGGATCAATTACTACCACTTCGTTTCGACCATATAAATTAGCGAATAATTGTCCATTCACATATTCCAATTCATTTATATTACTTAAATAGCCATATTGATTAAATACGCCCAAGGTTTTCTGTATAGAAAAATCAATAGGATTTACAAAATAGATATTGCTTTCTCCAGTAGAAACAATTAAGGAGGTATCGTTATGTGTGAGTCCCCAACCTTCATAGGGCCAATATAACTCGTTACTCTTTTTTAATGTTTTGGCGTCATAAACAAAAACTTTATGGCTTTTCCAAGTAAGTTGGTAAATTTTATCATGAAAAAGGGTACTACCTTCTCCAAAATATTCCTTGTCTAATTTTACTTTATTGCCTATGGGCTTCATATTGGAATCAAGCATTTGTATAAAGCTTTTTCCTTCAAGTCCAGTACTTTCTAATAATTGGTTGCCATTCCATTCCAGTCCTTGCGTATAAGAACTTGTATCATGAGGGTAAACCTTTATGAGTTCATAAGA
>Ga0209443_1002705_pt1 | contig 10383 bp, 9 predicted proteins | sample LauGreBMM110DCMD_2_FD_187571 | JGI IMG/M metagenome (GOLD analysis project Ga0209443, IMG submission 187571) | Freshwater lake microbial communities from Lake Michigan, USA - Su13.BD.MM110.DCMD (SPAdes) (version 2) | ecosystem: Environmental > Aquatic > Freshwater > Lake | place: Lake Michigan... | reverse complement strand
ACCTAGGGGTAATATTTCTTTCTTTCGGAAAGATCCAAATTTGGAATAATTCTACCCTTTTATCTTTATTAGGATTCACCTCACTGTGTTGAATACCCGAACCTGCGCTCATTATTTGAACATCATGCTCTTTAATAATACAATCTCTTCCTGTGCTATCTCTATGGTGTAAATCTCCAAATAAAGGAATGGTAATAATTTCCATGTTATCATGGGAATGTGTGCCGAAACCCATAGCTGCATCAATTTTATCATCATTTAAAACACGCAGCGCGCCAAAATGAATTTTACTAGGATCATGGTATTGTCCAAAACTAAAACTATGATAGGTGTCTAGCCAATCAAATTGAACATGGCCTCTTTCATTCGCTGGATAAAAAATAGATGGCATATGTATAGCTAAAAATTAAAATACTTTTTCTTTCACAATCTGATTGGCCACTTTAGTCCAATCCGTTAATTCAACGCAGCCTTGAAAAGAATCGTCTACAAAAACATAATAATTGGGAACATGTTCTTTAAACCAAGTCTGCATTGACTTTTCCTTTTTTTCTTCTAGTGCACGTTGTGAAACTTTATTATAATCTTCTTTTAAATTTTCTCTATGCGGTGTAGTGCGTTCTTTGAAAAAAATAAGTCTTACTGTTTTTCTACCACGATCGTCTAAGTAAACCTGCGGTGCAGAAATTTCGCCTGGCTTCATATTTTTCATTAAGACCACCATTTCTTTGTCCAATTGGTCAATGTTTACATAAGTAGACCCATCACGACCTGTTATAGCACCACCGCTAAACTTACTGCCTTCATCATCACTAAATTTATTAACAGCTTCACCAAAACTTAATCTATTCGCTGTCATCTCTTTTCTAATACTATCTAAAAATAATTTTGTTTCATTGATTTCGTCACTGGTAATAGGAGGAATACGTAAAATATGTTTTACAACTGCTTCATCACCCGATCTTGAAACAAGTTGAATAATATGGTAGCCGAATTTAGATTTAATGGGGGCAGAAATTTGGCCTTCTTTTAAACGGAAAGAACCCGCCATAAAGGCTGGATCAAAATTTTTCTCGTTACGGTTTAAATTAAACATACCTAGGTTTTCCTTTGCGCTAGGGTCTTCAGAATATAATTTAACTAATTGATCAAATTTATTAGCACCTGATTCAATTTGTTTTCTATACTCTAACATTTGCTGGATCACATATTCTTCCACATCTCTATTGGCTTTAGGATGCATTACTAATTCTGTTACTTGCACTTCACTTTCATATAAAGGCAGGCTGTCTAAAGGTATTTTTTCATAGTAATTTTTAACTTCAGTAGGGGTGATTTTAATTTTCTCTACAATTTTAGCCTGCATTTCGTCAGCTAATTTTTGCTCCTTAATTAAAATGCGAAAATCTTCTTTTAGTTGGAAGACAGTACGACCTGCTACCTCTTCTAATACTTCTTTAGAGCCAAATTGTTGAATGAAGCTACGAACTCGACTTTCCATCGCTACTTCTATGTCTTCTTCTGTAACTATAATAGAATCGATGAGTGCTTGTAATACTAAGGCCTTGCGAATTAATTGACCTTCCACGATTTGACAGTCAGAAGGTAGGCTTACATTTTCTTGTCCTTGCGCTTGACGCTTATAATCGCCAATGGCATTTTCAACATCTGATTTTAAAATAAATTTATCGCCTACGGTGGCGATAATTTTATCTGCTAATACTTTTTTTACTTGCGCCTTCGCTGAAAAGCAAATGGTCAAGCAAAATAAAGAAAATGTAATGCTAATTAATTTCATCTATTTTTTATTATTTGGTAAAGTTCTGCTGCTTGGGTCATTTACCCAAATAGCAAATCTTAATTTTTTTATAAAGTACGTTTTACTTCCTCTTCTTCAAAGGCTTCTACTATATCCCCTACTTTAAGGTCGATGAAGTTTTTAATCGTTAAACCGCATTCCATATTCGATACGACATCTTTCACGTCGTCTTTGAAACGCTTTAAACTTCCTAACTCAGCACTTTGACCTTCTCCTTTAGGATATTCAACGATACCATCACGTATAATTCTAATCTTGCTGTTTCTACTCAACTTACCATCTAATACGAAACATCCAGCAACGGTTGCTTTATCGAATTTGTACACTTCTCTTACTTCTACGTTGGCCACAATTTTTTCTTGAATTTTTGGTTCCAACATACCTTCCATCGCAGACTTAATTTCATCAATAGCGTTGTAAATAATAGAGTATAATTTAATCTCTACCCCTTCTGTTTCTGCTAATTTATTAGCTTGCATAGAAGGTCGAACGTTAAATCCAATAATAATGGCGTCAGAAGCTGCAGAAAGTAGTACGTCCGATTCAGAAATTTGACCTACCCCTTTTAATATAACTCTAATGGCAATTTCTTCAGTAGATAATTTTTGTAATGAATCACTTAAGGCTTCTACAGAACCATCCACATCACCTTTGATGATAATATTTAATTCTTTAAAGTTACCTAAGGCTAAACGACGACCAATTTCATCCAATGTAATATGTTTTCTAGTTCTTAAACCTTGCTCTCTTAATAATTGAGCACGCTTCGTTGCTAATTCTTTTGCTTCTGCCTCGTCATTGTACACTTTAAATTTCTCACCCGCTTGTGGTGCACCATTTAAACCTAAGATAACCACTGGTGTAGAAGGAGGCGCTACTTCGATACGTTGGTTACGCTCGTTGAACATGGCCTTCACTCTACCATAGAACTGACCAGATAAAATTAAATCACCTTGTCTTAAAGTTCCATTTTGTACTAATATCGTAGCTACATAACCACGTCCTTTATCTAAAGAGGCTTCAATAATACTTCCAGAACCTTCTTTATTAGGATTGGCTTTTAAATCTAATAAATCAGATTCTAAAATAACTTTCTCTAGCAAAGTATCTACATTTAAACCTTGCTTAGCAGATAATTCTTGGTTTTGGAATTTACCACCCCAAGCTTCTACTAAAATATTCATTTGAGAAAGTTGCTCATATATTTTTTGTGGCTGTGCACCATCTTTATCAATTTTATTCACCGCAAAAATCATAGGCACATTCGCTGCTTGCGCGTGACTAATGGCTTCCTTGGTTTGTGGCATCACCGCGTCATCGGCAGCTACGACAATAATAGCGATATCGGTTACTTTCGCACCACGCGCACGCATGGCTGTAAAGGCTTCGTGCCCTGGTGTATCTAAAAAAGTAATGGCTTTACCATTCGGCAAAGTCACTTCATAGGCACCAATATGTTGTGTAATACCTCCTGCCTCACCTGCAACCACATTGGCATTACGGATATAATCTAGTAAAGAAGTTTTACCATGGTCAACGTGACCCATAATAGTTACAATGGGCGGACGCTCTACCAAGTTGGCTAAATCGTCTGCTTCTTCTTCTTCATCCATTTCTTCTGCATCTTCTAATCCAACAAATTCTACTTCAAAACCAAATTCACTGGCTACTAGTTCAATTACCTCCGCATCTAAACGTTGGTTAATAGAAACCATGATACCCAAATTCATACACTTGCTAATAATGTCAGCAAAACTTACATCCATCAAACTTGATAACTCACTTACAGTTACAAACTCGGTAACTTGTAATTTATTATCTGTTATTTCATTGGTTTCATTTTCTGCAGCTTCATCTCTTTTAGCACGTCTGTATTTCGATTTCAAACTTTTTCCTCTTCCACCTGCGCCTGCTAATTTTGCCTGCGTTTCTTTGATCTTATCTTGAATGGCTTTTTGGCCAATTTCTTTTTGTTCTGCAGTTTGAGGTGCATTTCTATTTCCACCTGGTCTTTGTCCTCCGCCTTGTCTTTGTCCTCCACCTGGTCCTTGATAACCTCCACCTGGTCTTTGTCCTCCACCTTGTCCTTGATATCCACCAGCTGGTCTTTGTCCTCCGCCCTGTGTTTGATTACCGCCCTGACCACCACCTTGTTGTGGGCCTTGAGGACCATGAGAAGGAATACGCTTACGTTTGCGTTTTTCCTCTTGACTCAATGGCTTAGGACGGGTTTCGCTATTAATAGGTAAATCAATTTTACCCATTACTTTAGGACCCTCTAATTTTTTGGTAGTAATATTTTCAATTTTGCCATGCACGTTTTCAGGTGAAATAGAATGATCCACTGGAGCGCGCGTTGCTTTCACTGGCTTTGCTACAGGCTCTTCTTTTTTTACTGGTTTTTTGGCAGGCGTTTCTTTGGCTGGTTTTTCAGCTGGCTCTTCTGTTTTTACTGATTTTTTAGGTCGGGTAGAAGAGTCTATTAAGGATAAATCTATTTTGTCAACTAATTTAGGCGACTCCACTTCAGGTGCCTCAATTTTAACAGTAGCTGGCTTCTCTACTTCTTTTTCTGCAGCCTTGCCATCTTTAAGTTTTCCTCCTGCATTAGATACCTTCGCATCTTCTTCTTTCAGTTCTACTTTCACAGGTTTGACTGCTTCCACTTCAATGACAACAGGTTTTTTGGCTTTGTCTTTATCGGCCACAGCATTTTTAGGAAGCTCTACATGGTCTGCTTTATCTCTAGCTACTTTATCGCTTTGAAATTCTGCTTGTAGAGAATAATACTGATCCTCAGTTAATTTAGCTGTTGGCTTAAGGTCGTCTTTAGGAAAACCTTTTTTCACTAAGAATTCAATCAAGGTGTCTTGACCGATGTTGAATTCTTTAGCAGCTGCTAACAATCTTGGTAGTTTCAATTCTGACATTCTGTTGTTTTTTGTCCCAGTTATTATTTACTAAATCCAAAGGTTATTCACCTTTATCAAATTCTTCTTGTAAGATTCGACGCACATCTGCAATCGTTTCTTTTTCTAAGTCTGTTCTTTTTTCTAATTCTTCAGCGCCTAAGTTTAAAATACTTCTTGCCGTATCGCAACCCACACGCTTGAATTCGTCAATAATCCATGTTTCAATTTCATCGCTAAATTCATCTAAGTCAATATCAAATTCATCAACAATTTCTTCGTCTTCACGGTATACATCTAATTCGTAACCGGTTAATTCAGAAGCTAATTTAATATTCACCCCTCTACGTCCAATGGCCAATGAAACTTGATCCGCTTTCAAATACACTTCAGCGTGCATTTTTTCGGAGTCAATATTCATATAACTAATTTTAGAAGGTGTTAATGAACGTTGAATTAATAATTGTGTATTGGTAGTGAAATTAATCACATCAATATTTTCATTTTTCAATTCCCTTACAATACCATGAATACGACTTCCTTTCATACCTACGCAAGCACCTACTGGATCAATTCTATCATCGAAAGACTCCACTGCTACTTTCGCACGCTCACCTGGCTCACGTACAATTTTCTTAATAGTAATTAAACCATCGAAAATTTCTGGTACTTCTATTTCTAATAATTTTGCTAAGAATAAGGGACTTGTTCTAGATAAGATAATCACTGGTGAATTATTTTTCATATCCACTCTAGCAATAACCGCTCTAATACTTTCTCCTTTCTTGAAAAAGTCTTGAGGAATTTGCTCCGACTTAGGAAGAATTAATTCATTGCCTTCTTCATCTAATAACAATACTTCTTTTTTCCATACTTGATAAATTTCAGCATTCATGATGTCTCCAATTCTATCAGAATATTTCTTTACTAAAGCGTTTTTCTTCAAGTCGTTGATACGAGAAGCTAATGTTTGCTTAGCCGCTAGTATGGCTCTTCTTCCGAAGTCCAAGATGTCTACTTCTTCTAGTAAATCCTCACCTACTTCATAGTCGGGTTGAATTTTAATAGCTTCAGAATAAGACACTTCTTCTAAAGGATTATCTACATCATCATCGTCTCTAATTTGACGACGGCGAATAATTTCTAAGTCGCCTTTTTCAGCGTTGACGATAACGTCAAAATTTTCATCACTACCGTATTTTTTTCTTAATAAGGTTTTGAATACGTCTTCCACCACTTTCATCATGGTAGGACGGTCAATGCTTTCTGCGTCTTTAAACTCCTGAAAGGCTTCAATTAAATTTATACTTGCCATAACATAATTTTTTTTCAAGCTACTTGCTTGATGATTTGTTTGTTAAAATTGAACTTGAACAATTGTTGTTTTTATTTGATCAAAAGGAATTAATAAAGTTTGCACTACCGCTTTTTTACCTTTCCCTTCTGTCCATTCTATTAATATGTCTTTCTCTGTTACTGTTTTTAAAACTCCTTCTTTAATGGTCTCATCCAAAAAGGTTACTTCCACCTTGCGCCCTATATTGTTGACATACTGACGATTCAAAATCAAAGGCTCATCAATTCCTGGGGAAGAAACCTCTAAAGAAAAGTCGCCTTCCGGAAACCAGGCCGCTTCTTCCATAATGCGGTATAGTTTCCTGTTAATAAAAGTGCACTTTTCAATAGGCAGGCCTTGGTCGCCGTCCAAGAATATTTTGATATTGTTGGTTGGCTTCACTTTCACCGAAACGCAGAAATAACTAGGCTCCTCTTTAAGAAGTTGTTCCAAAATTGGATTCACTAAGGCTATAATCTCGTTTGCTTGCATACTTAAAAAAGAAGAAGGGAACGATTTCGTTCCCTTCACATTTTCTTCTATTCTATGCCAAAGGTAATAAAACAGGATGAAATATCCCAAAATTATTGCCAAGGCCCTTATTTTTGCAGTATGACGAAGTTTATTCTATATGGGTTCTTAATTTACTTTTTATACAAAGTAATATTCAAGGTAGTGGTTCCCGTAACCAAGGGAGTGAGGTCTGTAAGGAAGAATATGGAGCAAATGCAGAAGCAGCAGGCTGAAGCAGTAAGAAATGCGCAAAACAGTCAGAAGCCTGGTCAAAATACAAGCGCCAACTATGGCTCCAAAGAAGAGCCAGTTAAGGCAGAATACATTGAATTTGAGGAAGTTAAGAAAAAGTAGAGGCTATAAATAGGCCTCGATATCCTTTTCCACCCTCATCCCCTCTTTTAAATGAAGCACTTGAAGCCCCACAGAGGCGGCAGCTATAATATTGGGTTCATTGTCGTCAATAAATAGGGTTTCAGCTGGCACCAAGACCTCTTTCTCTAATATATAAGTAAAAGATGCCGGGTCGGGTTTGCGCATACCCATTTCGTGAGAATAATAAGGAGTCTTAAATAGAGATACAAAAGAGTAGTTAGCTACTTTGGTTTCAAACTCAGCTATAAAATGATCGTGGTGAATTTGATTGGTGTTGGAATACAAAAAAGTATTGTACTTGGTATTGTTTTGCTGAATCCAATCAATGCTATTTTTTCTAAAGCCTACAAGTAGTGCGTTCCAAGCAAAATGAATTTGTTCATTCGTTAAAGGTAAATTCACCAAGGTTCTTACCCCATCATAAAATGCCTGTTCATTCACAAAGCCCATTTCCAAGTCTAAAAATAATTGATGTGATTTATTCAAAGTAAAATGCTGGTCAATGCCTTCTATACCAATGGAGGCAAAAGCGGTATTCATTTTTTTAAAATCAATATCATATAAAACATTACCTAAATCGAAAATTAAATTTTTTACAGCAGCCATTGATATTGAATTTTAAGAATAAATAGTGTGGTGAAGTTAAAGAAAGATTTTAATTATTGTATATTTGAAATATGAAACAAAGCTTAGCACATATTGCAGTGGTGGTTCGTGATTACGACGAAGCCATTACTTATTATACTAACACTTTAGGGTTTACATTAATTGAAGACACCATTTTATCTGAAACCAAAAGATGGATAATGGTGCAACCAACTGGGGCCAATAATGGTTGCATGTTATTACTTGCCAAAGCCGCTACCCCCGAGCAAGAAAAGTTTATTGGTTATCAAACAGGTGGTCGTGTATTTTTATTTTTATACACCGATAATTTTGAAAGGGATTATCAAAACTATATTTCCAAAGGAGTTGAATTCACCATCCCTCCGCATGTCGAAGCTTATGGAACCGTTGCGGTGTTTAAAGATTTTTATGGGAATCTTTGGGATTTGATTGAGCCTTCATAGCTGCTGCCATATGCTTACAAGCTGCGTCGCCCTTGCTCAATTCAGCGTGTATATTAGCTTTGGAAGCTTCATCTCTATTCTGACTTAATTTAAAAACATGTTGCAAATCACTCACCATAATATCGAAAGAATAAATGGCTTTCATGTTTTGCGCTAGGTATTCAGCTGATAAATTTTTCACTTGTGTAGGCGCATTCGCATCTTTTTCAAAATGTAGGGTAAGCTTTTCTAATAAATTATATAAATGCTTTTCATCTTTAATTTCTAAACTTCCTTTTGCTTGCACCGACTGGTAGTTCCAAGTGCTACCCATATTTTTGGTGGTATACCAATTGGCACTTACAAAGGCCGATGGCCCAGAGAAAATAACTAATACTTTATTATTCATTTCAAAAGCATTGGTATGTTCTTGCTTGCGCATAACATGACCACTAATAATAATTTTATCTTCTTCAATAGTCAATAAAACGGGTACCTGTGTAGCCACAGGAAAGCCTTGAGCATCTACGCCACAGACAGTTACAAAGGGATTTGCTTGCATAAAGTCCAATACTTCTTGATGATCCTTGGCTTTAAAATGAGGTATATTGTACATGGTTCGGAAGTTATTATTCTTATTTAAATTTATTTTAATTACTCAAAGTATAAATATATTTCTACTTAAATATTAAATGGGAAGCTCGGTCGTTATTTTAATTTCATCCATTACAAATAAACTATTAATATGCGCCACCATGGGCAGCACGGCTAATTGTTCCTGATAAAATTTATTATAAGACTCTACATCCTTGGTCACTAATTTTAAATAATAATCAAAGCTGCCCGATACTAAACTGCAAGCAATAATTTCTGGAAATTTTGAAATGGTTTTTTCAAATTCAGAAAAATGTGAACGGGTTTGTTTGTCTAAAGTTACTTGGCAGTGTACCACTAAACCAAGGTCTAATTTTTTTCTATCCAGCAGGGTTACATAATGTAAAATATAACCTTCTGCTTCTAGTCTTTTAATACGGTCATGTGTAGGACTTAGTGATAAATTAATGGCCGCACTAATGTCTTTTAACTTCGCTAGGGCATCCTTTTGCAAAATGCGTAAGATAGATTGGTCAATAGCGTCAAGTGCCATAGAGAAATAATTTCTGTTTTTAGGATAAATTCTACTGTAAATAACGTTATTTTTTGCTAATTACCCAAATTAACAAGATATTTTACTGAATATTATCATTATTAAATGAATATTTTCTTTTAATCGATATTTGTACAGAAATAAAAACAAAAAATCATGGTTATTGGAGTTCCTAAAGAAATTAAGATTCAAGAGTATAGAGTGGGTTTGACACCAGAAGGCGCGGACGCACTTACAAGACAAGGTCATACAGTGAATGTAGAAACTAAGGCAGGTCTTGGCTCTGGATTTTCTGATGAGGCTTATATAAAAGCAGGTGCGACAATTTTAGCAACGGCTAAAGATGTATACGAGATTGCTGAAATGATTATTAAAGTAAAAGAACCACTTGCTGCAGAATTTCCTTTAATTAAACCAGGACAAATTTTATTTACTTATTTCCACTTTGCAGCATCAAAAGAATTAACAGATGCGATGATGAAATCGCATGCAGTTTGTATTGCTTATGAAACAGTGGAATTACCTGATGGCTCATTGCCTTTATTGGTGCCTATGTCTGAAGTAGCAGGAAGAATGGCTGTGAATGTGGGTGCGTATTATTTAGGCAAACCATTTGGTGGAAAAGGAAAATTATTAGGAGGAGTGCCAGGTGTGAAACCAGCAGAAGTTTTAATTATAGGAGGTGGTATTGTTGGAACGCAGGCCGCTAAAATGGCTGCAGGCTTAGGCGCCCATGTTACAATAATGGATACTAACTTAACACGTTTAAGATATTTATCGGATGTAATGCCAGCGAATGTTGTTACGCAGTATTCTACTTTAATGGCTATTCAAGAAAAATTACCAACTGTTGATTTAGTGATAGGTGCTGTATTATTACATGGAGCAAAAGCGCCGCATTTAATTAAGAAAGCCGATTTAGCTTTAATGGAATCAGGCACAGTAGTAGTAGATGTAGCCGTTGACCAAGGAGGTTGTATTGAAACTTGCAAACCTACCACGCATGAGAACCCTGTTTACATGGAGCAAAATATTTTGCATTACTGTGTGGCGAATATGCCAGGAGCAGTTCCACAAACTTCTACACGCGCACTTACACAGGCTACTTTACCTTATGCCATTTCTATTGCCAATAAAGGATGGGAAAAAGCATGTGTTGAAAATGCAGCTTTAGCAAAAGGATTAAATATTAAAGCAGGAAAAATTTTACATAAAGGCGTAGCCGACGCTTTCAA